>Ga0206898_10255_pt1 | contig 14712 bp, 15 predicted proteins | sample Alteio_BWOrgHeat_50_FD_153237 | JGI IMG/M metagenome (GOLD analysis project Ga0206898, IMG submission 153237) | Enriched cells from forest soil in Barre Woods Harvard Forest LTER site, Petersham, Massachusetts, United States -... | ecosystem: Environmental > Terrestrial > Soil > Temperate forest >...
TGCGGTGGGGTTGCCCTGGCGCGAATAAGCATATCCTTTTTTCTTGTTCTGGAAAATATCAACCAAGTCCTGCACATCGTCGTAACCAAAGGTTACCGATGTGTGGATGGGTTTGTGCAAAGCGCCGTGTTCGGGTTTTGCCAGGCGGTCGGCGTGTAATAATGTAGTAGTAAAGCCTCTTTTAGCAGTCATGCCGCGAATTTATTAAATAAGCACTAATTTTAGGTAAATAAGCACTAATTTTCGCGAATGAGTTTGAATTGGTTGAAAGCCATATTGAATTAGATTAGTGAAATTCGACCTCATTCGTGAAAGTTTGTGGTAAATAATATATGAGAGCAGTTATACAAAGGGTTTCGCAGGCAAGTTGTACGGTTGATGGTAATATAACCGGGGCAATTGGTATTGGGTTTTTAGTTCTGTTGGGTATCGAAGAAGCCGATACAGACGACGATCTGCAATGGTTGGCGCAAAAAATAGTTAATCTACGGGTTTTTGGCGACGAAAACGGTCTGATGAATAAAGCCCTTGCCGATATTAATGGCGATGTTTTGCTTATTTCGCAGTTTACCTTATTTGCGCAAACCAAAAAGGGTAACCGCCCTTCATTCATAAAAGCCGCCCGGCCTAATAAAGCCATCCCGATGTATGAGCAAATGATAAAGGTGTTGGAAACCTTAACCGGTAAACCGGTAGCTACCGGAATTTTTGGGGCTGATATGACAATCAGCCTCGTAAACGATGGGCCGGTAACTATAATTATGGACACTCGCGATAAAGACAATCACTAAATTTATTTAACACAGATTATGGAAATCAGCGAAGCGCAGGATGTTGTAGATAACTGGATAAAAACAACCGGTATCAGGTATTTTAATGAACTAACCAACACCGCCATATTAATGGAAGAGGTAGGGGAGGTTGCCCGCATTATGGCCCGGCAATACGGCGAGCAATCGTTCAAAAAATCGGATACCGAAATTAGCCTCGCCGACGAAATGGCCGATGTGCTTTTTGTGCTGATCTGCCTGGCCAACCAAACGGGTATCGACCTCACCGATGCGCTGCAAAAGAACCTGGAAAAGAAAAATATCCGCGATGCGGAAAGGCACAAGAATAACGAAAAACTAAAATAGCAGCCTGTTTAAAAGTAGCAGTGGCAGGTTTTAGTGGCAGTAATTTGATTCGCGTGACTGCTACTAAAACCTGCTACTGCAACTTAATCAATTTCTCTCCATCCAAAACCGGTATAGCCATGGTAATATCAATTTGAAGGCAAAATTTAATGTCCTTTTCGATGCCTAGTTTTTTAAGACGCTCGCTGTGTGATGTTTTTTTAAGATAATCGTTGATATCGTTTTTACCAGCCTGGTAAAGGTCATATGCAGCAATAGCGGGGTCGTCGAGTTTGAAATCGTTGTCCTTTAACTGGTCAACTACTGCGCCGGCAAAAAGGGTGTCTTCCAGGTTAAAATTGTTTTTCCAGCCCGCGCAAACCAGCAGGATGCTTTCGTTTTGGGTTTTAAGCCAGGTGCATAAAGCGGTGAGGTTTAAAAATGAACCAATGACTATTGTTTTTGCGCTGCGCGATAAATGCAGGCCCTGCGTTCCGTTGGTTGTTGTTAATACCACTGTTTTGCCGTTAACCTTTTCTGCGGTGTACGAGAATGGCGAATTACCAAAGTCGAAACCGTTAACCACCTCACCGTTACGTTCGGCAGCCAGCAGATAGGATGCATCTTTTTGACGATAGGCCTCGCATTCTTCCACTTCAGATACGGGAATAATGGCTTCGGCGCCGTTTTCAATGCCGTAACAGATGGATGATGTTGCCCTGAAGATATCGATGATCACAACTACATGATCTTCAACTTTATAAAGCGGGATTAACAGTGGCGTAAGGCAGACACTTAAGTTTTTAGTCATTGGTCATTATGTCATTGGTCATTACGTCATTGGTCATTAGCTGCTTTATAAAAAACAATGACTAATGACCAGTGACTAATGCCTATTTATTAAACGGCGGTTTTACAACCTTTGCTTTTATTTTGTTATCCCTTATGCTGATAAATATTTCGGTGCCCTCTTTGGCAAATTCGGTTTTTACATAACCCATACCAATAGCTTTTTGCAATGATGGCGATTGCGTGCCTGAGGTTACTTTACCAATGTTGTTTCCGTCGGCATCCACAATGGGATAATCATGACGGGCAATACCACGGTCAATCATCTCGAAGCCTACAAGTTTGCGTTTTACGCCTTCCTGCTTTTGAGCCTGCAAGGCGGCCGAATTGGTAAACTCTTTGGTGAATTTGGTCACCCAGCCTAAGCCGGCTTCCAGCGGAGAAGTAGTATCATCGATGTCATTACCGTAGAGGCAGAAACCCATTTCCAGGCGTAAGGTATCACGTGCGCCAAGGCCAATTGGCTTTATACCGAAAGGTTCGCCGGCTTTAAAAATCGCATCCCAAATATGTTCTGCGTTTGCATTTTCAAAATAGATCTCGAAGCCGCCAGCGCCGGTATAACCCGTTGCAGATACTAATACGTTATCAACGCCGGCAAATTTTCCTTTTTTGAAGGTATAATACTCCATCGATGCCAGGTCGATATCGGTTAGGCTTTGTAATGCTTCAGCGGCTTTAGGTCCCTGTATAGCCAGTAGCGAGGTGCGGTCGGATATGTCCTTCATATCAACCCCATTGGTATTAAAGCTTGAGATCCATTCCCAGTCCTTTTGGATATTGGAGGCGTTTACCACCAGCATATAGGTTTTTTCGTCGATGCGGTAAACCAGCAGGTCATCAACTATACCACCGTCCTTATTGGGCAGACAAGAGTATTGAACTTTTCCATCGTACAACTTTGCTGCATCATTGCTGGTGACACGCTGTATCAGGTCGAGCGCGTTTTCGCCTTTTAAAATAAACTCGCCCATGTGGCTCACATCAAACACGCCAACGCCATTGCGAACGGTTTCGTGTTCAACGTTTATGCCCGCGTATTGTACTGGCATATTATAACCTGCAAAGGGTACCATTTTGGCGCCTGCTTTTATATGAACGTCGGTTAAAGCGGTATTTTTCATCGTTATTTATTAGGCCGCAAATGTAAGAAATTCATTCTTTGATTGCAGATTTACCCATTACGATTTTAGATTTATAAAATAAGCCAGTAACCACCGGATCAGGAAAAAGAAATAACACAATTATTTTAAGTCGTCACTCAGATCAGCAATTTGTAAAGCTCTACCAGGTTTTTAGTAACCTTGTTTACATCGTACTGCTCTTCTATCAGCCTGCGGGCGTTTAAGCCTATTTGCCGGCAATACTCTTCATCGGTGATGCAGCGATGGATGGCATCATAAAACTCCTCCTGGTCATTGGCGATCAGGATGTTTACACCGTCAGTAAAATTAATGCCTTCAGCGCCCAGGCTGGTTGATATAATGCATTTTTGCATGGCCATGCCTTCAACAATTTTTACGCGCATGCCGCCGCCCGATAACAGGGGCACTATCATGATGGATTTACTGTTGATAAATTCAAGTGCATCGTCCACCTCGCCCTGGATAAATATTTTGCCCATTACGTCGTAATCATCGAAACGTTCGGGGATATCATTCCCTGCCACATAAAAACGGACCCGCAGGTCGCCTTCGGTGAGGTCCTTGTTGAAATTCTCCAAAAACCACTCAATCCCTTCGCGATTGGGGAGCCAGTCCAGCGAACCCAGAAAAAACAGGCTGGGGAATTCGGTTTTATCAAAATCGGGCTTGTAATGGTCCATGTTGATACCCACCGGGATAATATCAATGGGGATTTTGGTGCCGTACTCCAGCAAGGTGGTTTTATCCTGCTCGGTAAAAACTGCAATAGCGTCAAAGTTATTTAATTGCGCCAGCTCATAGTTTTTTATGCGCTTGGCATGCATCTTTAGGTACGACTTTTTGAACGGATCCGTCTTTTGCTGTGACAACCGTTCCCATATCTGGTTTTCGATATTATGCGAGCGATAGATGAGTTTGGCTTTGGAATTTTTGCGAATGGCATTCAGATACAATGAAACCAGCAGTCCCTCAAATTGGATGATGTCGTAGTCAGCAGCCCTTAAAGTACGCACCAGTTGCCTTTCAAACTCGGCATCGTAATATTTATCAATATTAAAAGATGTTTTGCTCAGCAGGTTTACTGCAACCTCAAATACCGACACGTTGATATTGATATGATAAGCCCGGTAATTAATTTTGGAGATGAGTTCTTGATCATCTTCGCTAAACTCATGCTGGTGATGACGGCTCTTGGCGTTTAAAGCCACCAAAGATACCTCGTGCCCCAGGTTTACAAGGCCCCTTATAGTGTTGCAAACTACTATTGGGTAGCCGCCATTTTGGGGAAACGGTACACGATGGGTTAAAAACAGGATCTTCAATGAATTGGCTTTTCAACAAAAATAATAATTTGACCGAACTGACCAACTCCAAATGCCGGAATGCGGAAATTTTAACACAAATAACACAAATAACACGAATTTTAACGAATTAAGTCGAATTATACGAATTGGATCGAGGCGAATGTGTGCAAGGTAATTAAGAAAACATTAGTGAAATTAGACTTAATTCGGGAAAATTCGTGCTCCAAATTAAAATAGTTCAAGCTGCGGGTCGGTTACCCGGAAGGTGCGCCGGTGATAAGGGGTAAAACCGATTTTTAAAACCGTTTCGCGATGTTTGACCGTGGGGTACCCTTTGTTTTTGTGCCAGTCGTATTCGGGGTGTTCGGCGGCTATCTTTTGCATGTAATCATCGCGGTAGGTTTTGGCTAAAATGGATGCCGCTGCGATACTTAAATATTTGGCGTCGCCTTCAACAATACATTGGTGAGGCATGCTGCGATATTTATTAAACCTGTTTCCATCGATGATGAGAAAACCCGGCGCAGTTTTCAATTGGTCGATCGCCCGGTGCATCGCAAGGAACGATGCATTCAGGATGTTAATGGCATCAATCTCCAAATTATCAACCGATGCAACCGCGAAAGCTACAGCATGTTGCTCAATCACAGGGCGTAACTCGTATCGCATCGCTTCGGAAAGTTGTTTGGAATCGTTGAGCAACTCATGCTCAAAATCATCAGGCAATATCACCGCCGCCGCAACCACCGGCCCTGCAAGGCACCCGCGGCCGGCTTCGTCGCAGCCGGCCTCTAAAAATTCGTGCTGATATCGTGCAAATAACATTGTTCGTTTTTGTTGGAAGGTTGAAAAGTTGGAAGGTTGTAAGGTTGCTTCTCTTTCGCCTTACGTTTTAAAAAACTTTCTTTACCTTAATGCGGTATCAGTTGAACCTTCAACTTACAATCTTCAATTCCGTTCTACGTTTTTTTTAAGTTTTTTATCGGCTTCAAACTTTTTTAAATAGTCTATAAACTTTTTCGTTTTACCGGAGAATTCGATACTTTTTAAATACAGATCGTTAAATACGACATCGGTGATTTTACCTGCTTTATTTAAAATAGTAAGCTTATTTCTGAACTCACCCGACGATCCTTTAGCATAATTTAAAAACCGTATAAAATCGGGATTATTGTTGTATTCAAAGCCTTCTGCAACATTATCTGACATTGAGCACGCTGCCCGCCTTATCTGGTCTTTCATACCCCAATCGGATTTTAATGGCTCATTGTCGCATAATAAGTACACGTCCACAGCAATGGCATTGGATATTTTCCATATTTCCAAGTCCTCAAACCTGTCAATCTTGCTCATATCAATTTACCAACGGGATATTTAATTGTTATATTTTCTTATGATGTGGTTCAGATGCGGTTAGCGATCTCCAACCTTCCAACCTTCCAACCTTCCAACCTTCCAACCTTCCAACATCTTCTAAAAAATTCTTAACGTCAACAGCGTCACATCGTCAATAGGTTTACCCTTAATTACCGTTTTGATGTGGTCCATCAGCAAATGGTTAAGGGTATCCGGCGAAAAATGACCGTTTGTTTTTACAAATTCTATCAAACTTTCTTCGCCCCAGTTTTTGTTTCCCGAATACTCGTGATCAAGCAAACCGTCGGTATAGTTTACAATCAGCGTGCCCGGTTCAATGTCCACTTCGCCCTGGTTAATAAAAGGCAATTCATCAAAAACGCCAATCATGGTGGTGCCCAGCTTTAAGGTAACTGCCTCCCCGCCGGAGAACAGTATAGTGGCATTGTGGCCGGCGTTGATATAATTAAGCTTCCTGGTTTTTTCGTTATACTTGGCCAGGAAGAGCGTGATAAACCGTTCGCCTTTGGTATTGTAGATCACTATTTTATTTAGCCGGTCTACAATATTGGTCAAATCGTCTTCAACCGCCGACCATGCCCTTAAGCTAGCCTGGAAATTGGCCATCAGCAGTGCAGCCGAAATTCCCTTGCCTGATACATCAGCAATACACCACAAAAACTCATGATCGTTAAGCCTGATAAAATCGAAATAATCACCGCCTATGTTTTGGTGGGGGATATACCTTGCGCTTACTTCAACACCCTCGTCCTTATAAACTTTTAGGGGAATCAGCATATTTTGCACTTCGGCTGCCAGCTCCATTTCACGCTGGAATCGTTCGGACTCCAGCCTTTCGCGGAACAGCTTTTTATTTTCCAGGGCAACCACAATCACATTTATTACCGTTTGAATAAAGTTGAGATCGTTGTTGAGCAGTTCGCCGGAGGTATTAAAATCGCCGATCAGCGCATAGGCCAGCGCTTTCTTTTTGTGGTAGATGGGGATAAAATAATCGTATTTATTGAGGAGTTGATCCTCATGGTCGGCGAGCGGTGTAGGCCACTTTATTTTGCTCAATTTAAGGCAGGCGGTGTGCAGGGAGCCAACAGGTTCAATGTCGCCGCCGTATTTGGACAGCAAAACAAAGCTGCCTTCTTTCTCAATTAAAAACCTAAGCTTGCCAACCTGCAGGTAACTTTTTAGGATCACCTGCAACATCTGGATCAATACCGCGGTACGCGTATCCTTGTTAATAGCCTGTGTTACTTCGAGCAACGCATTTAATTCTGTTTGCCGTTTAAGCAACAGGCGTATTAATTCGTCTTCGGCTGAAATTTCGTCAAAATCTGACATTAGTTAATTAAAAAGGACTGCCTAAAATAAAGATATTTTTTTTAAATGCGGGTACTTTGTGATTTTATATCGAATGCGTCCCTTAATCCAACGGTAACCAAATTAAAAGCATAAACCAACAGCATAATTGCCAGCCCCGGCATAATAGCCAAATAAGCCGAATCCATTACAATATATCCATAATGTTCTTTTATCATGCTTCCCCAGGTAGGCATGGGCGGTTGTGCGCCAAAGCCCAGAAAGCTTAACCCGGCCTCCAGTAATATGGCCGATGCAAAGTTTGATGATGCCAAAACCAAAATGGGGCCTATAATATTGGGCAAAATATGCCGGGCGATAATTCGTGTATTGTTAAAACCAAGGGAGCGCGCCGCTTCCACATATTCCACCTGTTTTAAACTGAGCACCTGGCCGCGCACCAGCCGGCCAACCTCGACCCACATGGATAATCCTACAGCAATAAATATTTGCCAAAGGCCCTTGCCCAATGCAAATGAGATAGCAATAACCAGCAGCAATGCCGGCAGCGACCAAAGGATATTCATTAACCAGCTTAAACAGGCATCAACCCAACCGCCAAAATAGCCCGCCATAGCACCAATAGTTACCCCCAGCAGCATACTGATAATAACCGACATTAACCCCACCGACAACGAAATACGGGTGCCCAGTATCAACCGGCTTAACAAGTCGCGACCGTACACATCGGTACCCAGCAAAAAGGTTTTATGGATAATTCCCCAGGCGCCCGCTGCAGGTGCGTAATCGTCATACCTGCCGCCTTTGGGTGCATAATAGGCCTTACGCTCGGGTTTATCCTCGGCGCCGATGTACTCGCCTACAATGATTGAATCTTTAACAGCGTGAAAGCTGGTGATCGGGATGTCCCTGTAAAACGAAGGCTGACCGAACAGCATTTTGGAAAGGAAATTCATCGTATCAACCGGTTCGGTTTTGCGGAGGCGTAGCATCATGAATGAAGATCCGGGCTTTTTGATGCTCAGTTGTATGGTCATGTTGTTGGCCTGCGGTGTGGAATCGGGCATAATTAAATAACCCAATATGGCAACCACGGTAATAAAAACGATAAACACCGCGCCCGCAACGGCAATTTTATTGCGTTTGAAAGTTCTCCAGGTGCGTTGCGAAGGGCTAAGATCAGTCAAGCTTTGTTTTTGGCTAAATATAGAGATTAGTTGTTTAAATTGACTGGATTGAAGGCCCAGGCAGATGATTTTTACCGAAAGATAACTTATGAGGGTTCTGAAATGAGCGAAGTTAAAGTCTCCCCAACCGGGGAAGATGGGTGAGGGCTTCGCCGTTTAGAGGGGGCTTGACTACCGACTTAAGACTAATCAACGCACCAGCCGTTCTTTCCAGATGTATTTGCCTTTGTTGCCAATGAGGCCGATGTACACAAAATACAGTACATATAGGGGGATGGAGATAATAATGAGAATCAATAACTCCCGCCGTTTAAAAAATGTGGTTACGGGTAGCAACAGGATCAGTTCAAGCACGGCCATCAACCCGAGCTGAAAAACAAACAGTTCAAAAAAACGAACATTGAAAAAGCCCAGGAATAAATTTAATACCACCGAAACGTTAAACAACCAAAGCCCTACTACCAGCGCGACCACCTTTTTATCCTTGTATTTTACTGATTTGGAGGCCCATCGGCGGCGTTGCTGGATAAACTCCTTCAGGTTTGCTTTAGCATGTGTAAATACAACGGCTTCGTAACGCTTTAAAAACCCAATACGACCGGGGTAAATTACCGCCACCTTTTGTAAAAGCAATTCATCATCGCCTGATGCCAATTCATCAATTCCTTTGAATCCGCCTACCTCGTAAAATACATCCTTGCGGTACGCCAGGTTAGCACCATTGCAGGTGGAAGCACGCTTGTTGCCAATAAACGCGGCACCGGTTGCAATCAGCGTATAAAACTCCAGCGTCTGCATCCGCTCAAATAAGGATTTCTCCTCGAAATATGATACCGGCGACGAGATCATGACCGGGTTGTGCATTTCAAAATAACCAACTACAGTCGATAGCCATTGTGGGCCCATGCGGCAGTCGGCATCGGTTGCTACAATCAAATCGCCTGAAGAGAGATTTATCGCTTCGGCAATGGCTTTTTTCTTATAGGAATTTAAAGGTTTGTCTTCGTTCAGTTTCAGCAGTTTTACGCCTTTGGTGGCGTAACTGCCAATAATTTCGGATGTGCGGTCGGTGGAGTGGTCGTCCACAATGATGATTTCGGTAAGGTGTTTGGGGTAATCCTGTGCCAAAATATCTTCGATGGTCAGGTGCATTTTTTCTTCTTCGTTGCGGGCCGCTATCACCACCGTAACTTTTGTGCTAAAGCCGGCGCTTTTTACTTCCGGGCGTTTAATTACGTTCCAGCCCCGGATGAGGTAGCAGATGACAATTGTGAATAAACCTGTGAGCAACAGGAAAAAAACGCTAAGCAGTGCGATCAAAGAATTTCAATTTAAATATAAATAACGTCCCTAAGATAGCAGGAATAACCAGGTTAATAATATAGATAAGCGAGACACCTACAATAACCGCTATGTGCTGGTCGGTAATATAGGCGAACAGCCTGTCGGCGGTGATGCTTCTTACGCCAATGTCCACAAAATCAAGCGAGGGTATGGCGGATTGAATGAAGAAGAACACAAACATCAGTAAGGTCATTTGCAAAAGCGGAATTTCGGGGATCATCAGGCGCATCACCAGGTAATACTGGAAGGTAAAAACAAAAAAACGAGCCAGGCAAAACCACATGATGTTTAAAAGTTCGGCCGTTTCATACTTGCCCATGATATCAAAAAACCGGTGGAATTTCTTCAGAAATTTGATGCGGTTTAGCAGCGACACCATCCACTTTATATTAAAATAAAAAGCCAGCATAATGGCCATAAAACCAATGGCAGATACCGTGATACCGGCCATGAGCCAGCCGTTCAGGTGCATATAGGTAAAGAGAAACCAAACAAAGGCCGCGGCGCCTAAAACATTGGTAATTACGTTTTGACCAAAGGAGCCCACCGCCATGGCAAATACACCGTGAACCCGCTTCCTCACGGGTAAAAACATTACCCTGCCGCCATATTCGCCAATACGATTGGGGGTGAATACCGCCCAGGTTAAACCGCAAAATACGGATTCGACAGCCTCCCAAACGGATATAGGCGCCAAAATACGCGTTAAGTGCTTCCACTTTAAGGCCTCCAGGAACCAGTTTAATACCATCAGCAGTATTACACAAGTCATCGTGATAAACACCCTTGTATAACTGATTTTGGACACCAGCACATGGAAATTGCGCAGGTTTTCACTTTTTTTAATAATGCCGTGGTAAATAAACCAAAATGCAAGTATTAATATGCCCAGTTTAAGCAGGTACGAGAACAGTTTTTTAGCGCGGGCAGTCAAAGGCGGAATATTTTTGCAATAGTAACGAAATGATGTCGGAATTCGGATTTACGATTTCGGATTTATATTGAATCGGGATTTCGGAATTATTTTTATTTCGGATTTCGGAACGCCGATTTCGGAATTTTGAAGTATCGACACTTTTATTATTAAGTTACCCCATTAAAATCCTTCTCCGCCATCCCATAACCAGAATACTACTTCCGAAATCGAAATTCCGAATTCCGCAATCTTCTTACTTCAGCCGCGGTTTCAAAAAAGCCATGGTGTATTTATAAGCATCGGCAGTGGCCTGGCTGTTGTATATGGGGTTGCTTGGGTTGGCGAAGCCGTGGTCGGCATCAAATTCATGCACCGATACGTTTTTACCGGCAGTTTTCATATTCTCCTCGAACTTGGCTACCACTTTTGGATTGATCCAGCCATCTTTATTGGCAAAATTGCCCAATACATCGCAATTCAATGTTTTTAGTTTGTTAACGTCCTGCTCGGGCATGCCATAATACATTACGCAGGCAACAGCTTGTTTGCCGGCTAATAGCGCGGTTTGCAAACTCCAGCCACCACCGAAACACCAGCCAATGGTTGCTATATGCGCATTTGGACCAGCATAGGCTATAGCGCCTTTAATAATAGCTGCGGCGCGGTCTTCCTTTACGGTTTGCATAAATTTGCCTGCATCCTCTTTAGTAGTGGCTACCTTGCCATCGTAAAGGTCCAGATCGATGATGTTTACATTGCCCAGGTCGTTGTATATTTTTTCCGATTCTTTTTTCACCCAGTCATTAAGTCCCCACCATTCGTGAACCACCAGCAGGTAGTTATTTGTCGGGTTTTTGGCTTTAAAGAAAAAGGCCCCAGCTTCTTTCCCGTCGGGCGTTTTGTAGGTTATGGCTGTGCCAACGGCGCTTTGAAAATGCATCTTTAACGGATTGGCATGCGCCATCACAAATTTTTTGTTTGATGCCAGCATGGCAAATTGCTGCGTGGCCGAGGTGCTGGAACAGCATACCACTCTTTTGGTCTGGCAAAAAGCTAATGTGCCGCAAAAACCAAGCAGTGTAAGGAGTAAAATCTTTTTCATGGTTGTTAATATTTTATGGTTGATTGATCGCAATTTAAAAGAATGTTTGAACAACCAATATTAGGATTAATTTGTTTGACATTTTGATGGGATTTCACCGATTGTTTTTTGATTTCACCGATTTGCGTGACGGGTGATCCAAAATCACAAAATCATTTGTAAATGTTTTTAATAACTATACTTTTAACAGATGGAATCTGAATGGATAACCTATCAAAAATTTGACGATATTGAGCTAGCGCGCGAAACCGCGCTTGTGTTGGACATTCATGGCCTTGAATATGAGATAAAAGACATCTTTCCATCATATGCCTTAAACATAAGACCGGAGGATATGGAAAAAGTGAGAAAAGTGCTGAGGGATGATGAGAGTTATGCGGATAATGATAATGACGAAGCGGATGGCACTGGAGAAGATTATTATTTGTTTGCTTTTAAAAATGATGAATTACTTGAGGTAATGGCAAATGCTAACGAATGGAGTGAAACGGATGTTTTGCTGGCGCGTAAAATATTGGACGACAGAGGTGTACCTATTAATCAGGTGCAACTGCAAAACATACACGAACAACGCGAAGTTGAGCTGCACAGGCCGGCAAAACCACAGGTTTTTTTGATCATTTGTGGCTATGTTATGGCTTTACTCGGCGGTTGTGTTGGTATAGGAATTGGATGGCAGCTGAAAAACGGGCAGAAGACGCTGCCTGACGGGGAGACAATTTATATGTATTCCGATAGCGACAGGAAACATGGTAGGCGTATATTTTTCCTTGGGGTCGCAGTAATTGTTTCATTCCTTATATACGCCATAGTTAACTAGTATAAACAACATTCGCCTTAGCTGATTATATTTCACCGTATGGAACCTGAATTAATAACCTATCAAAAATTTAACGATTTGGCGCTTGCCGAAGAGTTAGCCGGTTTAATGGAAGAAAATGACATTGAATATTCCCTTGAAGAAGAACCACAGGCATTCAACCCAACTTTTGGATATGCCGATTCGAAAGAATACGTTGTTAAGATCAGCGGCGATGATTTTGAAAAGGTGAACGAATTATTAAAAGAAGTCGCCGATGAGGATATTGATGTCGTCGACAAGGACTATTACTTATTTGCATTTAGCCACGCTGAATTGATGGAGGTGATTTATAAAGCCGATGAATGGAGCGCGTTTGACGTCCAGCTTGCCCGCAAGTTGCTGGCCGAACAGGGAACCATAGTAACCGACGAGGAAGTAGCAGAAATTAGCAAACAACGGATTGACGAACTGAAAGCAAATGAGCCGTCACAAGCAGGATGGATAGGCACAGGTTATGTATTTGCCTTGAGCGGTGGTATCCTCGGCTTTTTTATAGGATGGCACTTGTGGACATACAAAAAGACTTTACCCAACGGTGAGCGCGTTTTTAGTTATTCGGAAAGTGACCGGCGGCAGGGTAAATATATTTTTTACCTGTCATTTGCGGGGTTGATATTGTTGTTTATTTATAAGTGGCATACAGCGTTTGGGGAGAATTAAGGCTTATTACTAAGTCTGGAATAACTAGTTAAGACGATGAGTTTCTTTAAATTCAATAAGAAATTTGTCAAACTGGAAACCAAATAATTGAATTGAGTGTAACTCGCCTCCAGAATAGAATCGAATTAACCTGGGCCAATCAAAATCACCCTTTTTAACAAAGTCTTCGGCGAATTCAGTATTTAAAAAATTCCTAAAATCAGCACAAAATGCTTCGACAATTTCACCATCGCCATTTCTACAAGCCCATCGAAGCCCCAAATAAACACATTGATACCTTCGACGTTTTGAACGCCATACATAGATGGGTGTGTGATTATTGACGAAATAACTTGGACGAATCGATCAAAAACTTCTTTTTTAATTGACATTGGCTAATAATTATGCTTAAAGATACGAAATATACCTCGTCATCTTTAAGCATAAATGAACGTTATGTTGCTGGCAAAGTAATTCCGAAATCGAAATTCCGAAATCCGAAATCAACCAAGAATCTCCTTAATATCATCCACCGTTAACGATTTAATAAAGCTTTCCTCAGTAGTGATGAGTGATCGTGCTACGCTGAGTTTGCGTTGCTGCAGAGCTACAATTTTTTCTTCAACGCTATCTTTGGTGATGAATTTATAAATGAAGACGTTTTTGGTTTGGCCTATCCGATGCGTACGGTCGATGGCTTGCTGTTCAACCGCTGGGTTCCACCAGGGGTCCAGGATGAATACATAATCGGCTTCGGTAAGGTTGAGGCCCACGCCGCCGGCTTTTATCGAGATCAGGAATACCCGGGTTTTAGGGTCTTCCTGGAATTGTTTTACCACATCGCCGCGGTTTTGGGTACTGCCATCCAGGTACACAAAAGGGATGTTTTCTTTTTCAAGATGTTCACGGTAAATGTTCAGCTGCCGTACAAACTGCGAAAATATCAGCACCTTATGGCCGCCATCCAATACGTTACTCAGGGTGTGCACCACGTTTTCAAATTTGCCTGAGTCGCCCTCGTAATCGCTGTCGATCATGATAGGGTGATTGGCAATTTGCCGCAGTTTAATCAGTCCCTGCAATACTTGTATCTGCGTTTTGGCATAGGTGCCATCTTCCAGGCTTCGTAATAGTTCATTCCGGTACTCCGATTTTACCTTTTCATAAACCGACGACTGCTCCTCGCTCATCTGGCAGTAAAACAAGTTTTCTGTTTTTGGCGGCAATTCCGGCGCTACCTGTTCTTTGGTGCGCCTGAGTACAAAGGGTTTTATGAGCGCCTGCAGTTTGCGCGCCTTGTCTTCGTCTTTTTTCTTTTCTATCGGCGTTACAAACTCATTCTGGAAAAACTGTTGAATACCCAGCAGACCAGGGTTAATGAACGACATCTGGGTCCAAAGGTCATTTACGGAGTTCTCCACCGGGGTACCGCTCAATATCAATTTAAACCGCGATTTTAATTGCCGCACCGCCATAAATGATTTGGACGACGGGTTTTTGATATTCTGGCTTTCATCCAGTATCACATAATCAAAAAAGTACGATTTAAACAGTTCGA
>Ga0206898_10256_pt1 | contig 14639 bp, 16 predicted proteins | sample Alteio_BWOrgHeat_50_FD_153237 | JGI IMG/M metagenome (GOLD analysis project Ga0206898, IMG submission 153237) | Enriched cells from forest soil in Barre Woods Harvard Forest LTER site, Petersham, Massachusetts, United States -... | ecosystem: Environmental > Terrestrial > Soil > Temperate forest >...
CAATGAGATAGTGAAAAAATATCCCCCACAAAACCATACCCGTACCGCCGGCAAATGCCGCTTTACCAAATGCGCCGCTGGCTATGTACTTAAAAATGATGGCAGGCGCGGTTCCGGAACTGAAGAGTATAGCTGCAATGGCATCCAGGGTTCCGGTTAAAAAACCCAGCCAGGCGATAGGAACCAGGTTAAGCCCTGTTTTTTTGTTTTCGGTGATTTCCATTTTAAATTGATAATAGGGTTATTAACAACAAATATAACAGACGGCATTTTGTATTGGGTGTACAAAGCCGTACAAGATGATACAAGCAGAATCATTTCTGATTTGATATTAAATTCGGTGCCAGATCACCCCAGGCAGTCTCCTGATTTTAATACGTTCGTAACAATTTTATTGCATTAGGGCCTTTTTTGGCAAGCGGTAGCTAGAAAAAAAATGAAAAAATTATTTTTATGATTAAATATGCCCAAAAGAATTTAGCCACATTGGTTAACCAACATACTTTAACAAAATTACAAAAAATGAAAAAAACCATTTTAACATTAGTAGCATTTTTAGCTTTAGGCTTATCATCTCAAAAATTATTTGCACAAGCGGCTCCTGCAGCTCCGGCGGCTGCGGCACCGGCTGCTACAGGGACTGTACTTGATACATTATCCCGAAACCCTGACTATGAGGTTATGGCTTTGCTGGTTAGGAGCGCCGGGCTTACTGCTACCTTAAAGGGCGCGGGCCCCTATACTATTTTCGCACCTACTACCGGCGCGTTTAGTAGTTTAACACCCGCTCAGCAAGATGAGTTGATGAAAGATCCTGCTAAATTGGCTACCATAATAAAAGGCCATGTTGTTGAAGGTAAATATGATAAAGCAGCCATATTGAAGGCATTAAAACCAACCGCAACGCTAAAAACTATTGATGGGCAAACGCTTACATTGGGAGTAGAAGAAAAGCGCCTGGTAGTTACAGACGCCCAGGGAAATAAAGCCAAAGTAGTAGCATTTGATATGGTTGGCAGCAATGGTGTGGCTATTGGCCTTGGTGCAGTGTTGACCAAATAAGACAATTTTTTTAATCTATGAGAGCCTGGTTTTTTTTAAGCCGGGCTTTTTTATGACTTTACCCGCTGTTTTTCATATAAAAAAGCCGCTTACAGTCAGTATGTTAGCTATATTTTTCATTTTTTAAAAAACCATTTGGTTGAATTGGTAGTTAGTTAAAATTAAATAAATTAATTGCAACGAAATTGCACAGATTGTTAGCACACACATCTATCTATTAACATTAATAAAAACTACAAAATGAAAAAGTCAATTTTAATAGCCGCTATAACATTAGTATGCTTATCATCAAATGGCCTGTTTGCACAGACCCCAACTACGCCAACCACGCCGCCGCCAACTCCTATGCCGGCACCGACGCCGCAGCCGACACCAACACCAACGCCGGCTCCAACACCGACCCCGACACCTGTTCCGGTGCCGCCGCCGGCTGCCACAACGCCGGCTGCCAAAGCCGACTCAACAAAGGATATAGTTGCAACGCTGGCAAATGTTGCCGAGGAATCAACCCTGGTAAATGCCGTTAAAACTGCCAACCTAGATACTGATTTAAAAGGCCCTGGTCCGTTTACCGTATTGGCGCCAAATAACGATGCGTTTAACAGCATACCCAAGGGAAAGTTAGACAGTATGATGAAAGATCCCACCAAACTGGCTGTTACCTTAAAAGCACACGTTATTAGTGGCAAGTATGATAAAGCTGCCCTTATTAAAGCCTTAACTGATGGTAAAGGCAAGGCAGTACTAAAAACGGTTGATGGCCAAACACTTACATTAAGTGTGAAAGATAAAAAACTGGCCATTACCGATGCTCAGGGAACTACCGTAGAGGTTACCTCATTTGATACACCGGCAACCAACGGCATTATTGATGGCGTTAACGGCGTTTTGATGTCGAAATAAATTTAATATTGTTTTTTATTTAGCCCGGTTTTTCAATAAGCCGGGCTTTTTGCGTTTAAAGTCTTGATTTTGTAAAACCACTGATGCCCATGCAAACAATTTTTTGATTGTATGCTTATAAGGTGAAACAAATTGGCAATGAGCACACCGGCAAATGAAAATATTTCGGGTTTCGAAAAGGTAAGTAATACTATAACCACCTATAGCGGTAGTACACCTGTTTTTGTAATTGCGGTTGGGCTTATCCTGGTTTGGGGGTTCAGCGGCCCCATTTTTCACTTTTCAAATACCTGGCTGCTGATCGTGAATACAGGCACATCCATCATTACTTTTTTAATGGTTTTTTTGATCCAAAAATCGCAGAACAAGGAATCAATTGCTGTGCAACTCAAATTAAACGAATTAATAGCCGCCAATAACAGCGCAAGCAACCGACTGTTAAACATACAGGATTTGAGCGAGGAGCAGTTAAACACGCTTTACGAACATTACCGCACGCTGGTTGAATTAACCCAAAAAGCAAAATCAAATACCAAAAGTCACTCCATTGAAGATGCCATAGACGAAGCAGCAGAAGATGTGAAGGATGACCTGGTAAAAAATGCAAGTAAATAGCGATGTTACGCTTATATTACAAAATTTGGACGGATGTGATAGCTGCAGCCGGTTAGAAAGTTTACCTGCCCTTTTTTGACCGCCTACTGCATATATTTGTTTAAAAACGACAGGATTTGCTTCCTGTTATATTCTGAATCGAACATCACCCCGAAATGCGGCGCACCGGGCACTATGATCAGTTCGTTGTAGACCCCTGCTTTTGTTAAATGTGCGCTCAGGTCCTTTGATTGATCGGGATTTACAGATTCATCTTTTTCACCCTGGATGATCAGGAATGGCGGGTCTTTTTTGTCGATCCAGCTAACAGGGCTGGCTTCCTTCGCCAGTTTTGGTTTATCAGCAACCGTGCCGCCGAGCAACAGGTTAAGCGGGCTTTTTGGATCGGGACTGTCATGTCCCTTTAACGTGGAGAAGTCTGAGGGTCCATAAAAATCAAGGACCAGGTTTATTTTAAAACCCGGCTTTTTGCCATCAAAGTAAAAATCGCTTTTATTGTTATTGTTTGACAGACCTATCAATGATGCTAAATGCCCGCCAGCCGAAAAACCAATTAATGCAATCCGGCTATCATCAATATTATATTGGGCTGCGTTGTTGTATAAAAACGCTATCGCCCTGTTACAATCCTGTATTTGGGCCGGAAAAATGGCGGTGGTGCTATGCCTGTAATCGATAGATGCCAAAGCGTAGCCATTATCCATAAACATTTTTATGGTATTAGTCATGTAACCCATATCGGCGTATTTATCGTTCACCATCCAGGCGCCGCCGTGTATCCATACAATCAGCGGGTAACTTAATTTTTTGACAGGCGGCAGGTAAATATCCAGCAGGTGTTTTTTCAGCGTATCATTTGCATACGGTATATTTTCGTAAAGGACTGTTCCTTTTGGAAAGATATCCGTTTTGGTGGTAGTCGATTGTGCATTCGCATTGTGAAACAATGAAACCAGGATTGTCAAAATCAAGCCCCAATTGGTTATTTTTTTCATAGGAGGTAAAGGTAATTTAGTTTTTTAAAATTGATCGGGTTGCCGAAAAGAAAAAAGGATGAGACTTGTTTAGATTATAAATACTATCCGACTAAACTTTCTGCCTCAATCTTTTTTTGCAGCTCCAAAATAGCCCCAATCAGCGATTCGGGTCGCGGAGGACAACCCTGGATATACACGTCAACTGGTATAATACGATCCACCCCCTTAACCACATGATAGCCATGCTGCCAGTAAGGGCCGCCGCAATTGGAACATGAGCCCATGGAGATAACGTATTTTGGTTCGGGCATTTGCTCGTAAAGGCGTTTAATACGCTCGGCCATTTTAAAGGTGACTGTCCCGGCAATTATCAACACGTCCGCCTGCCGGGCAGATGGCCGCGGGAAAACGCCATACCGGTCGAGGTCGTAGGTTGATGCAAAGGCTCCCATAAACTCGATAGCGCAACAGGCAATACCGAAGCTCAGTGGCCACAGGGATGAAAGCCTTGCCCAGTTGAGGAGATCGTTCATTTTGGTGATTACCACGCCGCCATTATCGTTTACATCGTTACTCATTACCGGGTTTTTTAAAGGTTGGCTTAAACATTGGTTTCCGTATCGGGGGCGGAGTTGGGTCAGTATTTGAGGTTTGAGTAGCAGTTGCAGTAACCAAAGTTTCAGTTTCAACAACGAAAGCTTTTACCTTATAGGCACTTTGGTCCGCATTAAGCTTGTCGTATAGCGAGGGCGGTATATTAACGGTTGTCGTCGGTATTGTTGGATCGGGCTTAATCCAGTTTAAATCGCCTTTTACCCAAACGTAGGCCAGCCCAAGTATCAGGATGCCTAAAAATACAAACATTTCAATCAACGACAGCGCACCCCATCGTGGCTCTATGTCAATTATCGTATGACTGCCAAAAACAATGGCCCAGGGGAAAATGAAAACCATTTCGACGTCAAACAACAAAAAAACCAACGCTATTACATAAAACCGAGAATTAAACGGCAACCAGGCATTTCCGGTGGGCTCTTCGCCACACTCGTAGGATGTTAGCTTCTCCGGATTGGGTTTATGAGGGGCAATCAGCCGGGTGATAAAAAAGGCAAAGCACACCATAATAATTCCGGTAATAAGGAATATGAGTATCTTGCCAAATTCAGATATTTGCGGAACTGCGCCCATGACAGCAAAAATAACAAAACAAACAGATTTTGATGCCATAATTATTGGCGGTGGCGCCTGCGGCCTGATGTGTGCGGTACAAGCCGGCTTTTTGGGTAAAAGAACACTTGTGTTGGAGAAAAACGACAAGCCTGGCGCAAAAATCCTGATCAGCGGCGGCGGCAGGTGTAATTACACCAATCTTTATTCGTCGCCGCAGCAGTTTATATCCCAAAACGAGCATTTTTCCAAGTCGACTTTTTCGCAATGGACGGTTGAGGATACGATTACTTTTTTTGAGACCTACGGCATCCAGGGTAAAGAGAAAACCCTTGGCCAGCTTTTCCCGGTGAGCGATAAGGCCAAAGATGTGGTGAAGGTATTTACAGACCTTTGCCATGACCTTGGCCAGGAAATTTGGTGCGATACCGGGGTGAAAAGTGTGGAGAAAGTTGAAGACGGTTTTCATGTATTGATAGAAAGAGATGGCGTCACAGAGACCGTCTCGTCCGCAAAAGTTGTGATCGCCTCTGGTGGCTTGCCCATACCAAAAATGGGGGCAACAGATTTTGGCTTGCGAACGGCCCGTCAGTTCGGTTTAAAAATAAGTGACACCGCACCGGCGCTGGTGCCTTTGACAATTACCGGTAAAGATCAGCCCTGGTACGAGCAATTATCGGGCAACAGTATTTTTTGCCGGGTGTGGAATGATGTGGCAAGCTTTGAAGAAAATATACTATTTACGCACTGGGGATTAAGCGGCCCCGCTATTTTGCAAATATCATCGCACTGGCGACCGGGCGAATATATTTATATCGATTTGCTCCCCAATCAAAACATTGCCGAACTAATCCAAGCGGAACGTGTGGAAAATGGCAAGAAAATGCTGCTCGCCTACCTCGCCTCAATATATACCCGCAAATTTGCCGAAGCACTGAGCGATAAATTGCCGGTTGAGAAGAACCTGGCATCGCTTACCAAGGCCGAGATCGAAAATATCAGCAGCCTGATACACGAATTTAAAGTAAAACCAGCCGGGGATAAAGGTTACGATAAAGCCGAAGTAATGCGCGGCGGCGTATCAACGAATGAACTGTCATCCAAAACACTGGAGGCAAAAAAGGTACCAGGATTATTCTTCGGCGGCGAATGCGTGGATGTAACCGGCTGGCTGGGTGGCTACAATTTTCAATGGGCCTGGGCCAGCGGGTTTGTTATAGCGCAATCGATTTAAGGAGGCGAAGGGCTTAAATTGCGACGATCCTACCTTTAACCTTTCGCCTTTATCCTTTCACCTTGTTCGTTGCCTTCACTTGCTTAAAATAGATTATCAGCCTATCAATATTTTCCAGAACGTACACTTTTGCTTTTATTTTGTCGACAACTTCGGGGTAGTCGCCCATGATATCGGTCATGATGTCCTCAAAGTTTTGATCGTTAAGCCTTTTCATGGCGGCGGTATTTTCGCCATAGTAGTAAACCAGTTTTTCATACGTGCCACCGCCGCCACCAATAGGGATGGATATACCACCACCAACCCCGGCGCCAACACCGCCTGTTCCTATCCCCGTGCCAATTTCGGGCGCAACGCCAACACCGTGGCCGCCACCGCTAACCTTTACGCCGCCCGCGGCATACAGCTTAACGTCTTCGTCTAACACGACCCTAACAAAATCAAACTCGTTGCGGGCCCATGTTTCGTTTCCGGGGGCATGTGCCACCACAAAACTATCGCGTCCTACCACAAATGATTTAAGTTCGCTGGCGCTTAATTTAAACGGACTGATTTTATCGTCTTCCCTAAACTCAATGTAGCCTTCATCCTTAACCGGTCCTTTGCCACCGCCAAAACGGATTAAGCCATTTTCGATATTTCCTTTAACATCTGTAAAATGCCCGGGCAGCCATTTTTGGCCATATGATTTTGCTGATACAATCATCAGCATAAAAAATAAAATGATTAAAATTGAGCGCATAATATTTTACAACACAAATAACGCAATTTTAGCCTGTTTAATATGAATATTGTTGATTTACGAAGCGATACTGTTACCAAACCAACGCCTGCCATGATGGAGGCGATGATGAGCGCCAAAGTTGGCGACGATGTGTTCGGCGAAGATGAAACCATAAACGAACTAGAGCAAAAAGCTGCCGCCATATTTGGTAAAGAGGCTGGGATATTTTGCCCATCGGGTACCATGACCAACCAGATTGGCATTAAATGCTTTACGCAACCCCTGGACGAGCTGATAGCCGATCAAACGGCGCACGTTTACCGGTACGAAGGCGGCGGCATAGCCTTTAATTCTTCGGTTTCAACCAGGCTGTTGAATGGGGAGCGGGGTATTTTAACTGCAGATATGATTGCTCCTGAAATTAACGCCATAAATGATCATTACCCACGCACTAGTTTGGTGGTGCTGGAAAATACCGTAAACAGGGGAGGCGGCAGTTGTTATACGCTCGAAAACATTAAACCCATCGCTGCTTTATGCAAAGCAAAAGGGCTTAAGCTGCACCTTGACGGCGCTCGTATATTTAATGCTTTAATTAAAACAGGTGATAAAGCGGCGGATTACGGCCAGTATTTCGACGGGATCTCGGTTTGTTTATCCAAAGGATTGGGTGCACCGGTGGGGTCCGTTTTTTTAGCAGATAAAGAAACAATTAAATACGCCAGGCGGGTACGCAAGGTTTTTGGAGGCGGTATGCGCCAGGCCGGTTTTTTAGCTGCAGCAGGTATTTACGCCCTTGATCATCACGTAGATCGCCTGAAAATAGATCACGCTCACGCACAAATATTAGCTGACGCACTGGCGAAATGTCCGGCTGTAAGTAATGTACTGCCGGTGGAAACTAACCTGGTATTGTTTGATACGGTTGAACCTGCCGCCGTTGTTTTGGAAAAGCTGGCTGCACATGGTATTAAGGCTTTATCAACCCATGCACACCGGATACGTTTTGTATTGCATTTGGATGTTCATCCGGAGCAGGTTGAATATGTGGTTAATGTGTTGGCGGGCACTTTATAACCATTAAAATTTATGTTTATATTTGTATAAGACATCAAATTAAAATAAATGACTACGATAACTATTCATTTGCCGGAAAGTGACTCGGGAATTATTTCATCTATATCAGAAATAGTTAGGGGTGTAAAGGGTGGTAGCATTAACATAGATAATGATGACGATGGCTTTACGGAATCCGAAATATCTTCCATAAAAAGGAGTTTAAAAGAGGCTGCCTTGATAAAGAGTGGCGATTTGAAGCCGTTGTCAATGGACGATTTGTGGGATGAGTAATACAGTTATACCATCGCCGGAGTTTAAAAAAGACTTAAAACCGCTGTTAAAAAAATATAGGACACTTAAAGAGTCTATTCTGGCACTTGAAGAGAGCCTGATAGAAAACCCTTACCTGGGAGAATCTTATGGTCACGGAATTTACAAGGTTCGGATGGCTGATGAAAGTAAAGGTAAAGGAAAAAGTGGCGGGTTCAGGGTGTTGTATTATCACTTGAGTAAAACCGATCAAGGAATAGAAATGCTTCTCCTAAATATATTTGACAAATCCGCAGCCTCAACAATAAAAAAAGCTGACGCAGTTAAGCTATTGAAAGAGATACTGAAAACATACGGATTATAGATCATGGTTCTTAGCTAATTTTACTATGAACCATGATCTATCAACTATGAACAAAAAATTACTTCAAACCCCTGTCAGCCGATTGCCGTTCAACCATCCATCCGGGATATTCCTTTGGTAATGCGCTAACTTCGTCTAATTTTTTAAGGTCTTCTTCGGTTAGCTCAACCTGGGTTGATTTGATATTTGCATTCAACTGGTCGATATTCTTTGCGCCGATAATAGTACTGGTGATGCCCTTTTGCAAACGAACCCATGCCAAAGCAATTTCGGCAACGGATGCATTATGGCTCTTGCCTATTTCGGCGATCACGTCAATAATATCGTATGCCTTCTCTTTGTTGATAGGCGGGAAATCAAAAGTAGTGCGGCGCGAGCCTTCAGCTTTTTCGGTGTTGCGGTTGTATTTCCCGCCGAGAAAGCCACCTGCCAACGGGCTCCATGGCATTATTGCCAGGTTTTGATCAGCTGCCAGTGGTATTATCTCCCTTTCGATATCGCGCCCTGCTAAAGCATAAAAATATTGCATACCCACAAACTTGTTCCATCCGTTTTTCTCGGCTATGCCGAGCGCTTTCATGACCATCCAGGCAGGCCAGTTACACACGGCAACGTACCGCACCTTGCCGGTAAGCACAATATCATTAAGGGTACGCATTATTTCTTCCACAGGGGTTTTAGGGTCCACACCGTGTACATATAATATATCGATGTGATCCAGTTGCAAACGCTGCAGGCTTTCGTCAACCGATTGGAAGATGTGGTAACGGGAAAGGCCAACATTGTTTAAACCTTCGCCCATGCGGCCACGTACTTTGGTGGCAATTACCAGGTCGTGGCGGTTAAAACCAACGTCTTTTATCGATTGCCCTAATAGTTTTTCCGATACGCCATATGAATAAACATTAGCGGTATCTATAAAGTTGATGCCCGAATCAACTACAACTTTCATCAGTTCGTTTACCTCTGCCTGTTGGGTTGTGCCGATGTTTTCCCAAATGCCTTTGCCACCGAATGTCATGGTGCCAAAACAAAGTTCAGATACCACCAGGCCGGTGTTTCCTAAAAAATTGTATTTCATAAATTTTGATGATTTTGAATGTGAAGGTAAAATTGGCAGTTTGCTGTTAAAGATTGGTCAGGAAAGCGTAAAAATAGGCAAGGGTCGCAGAACAAGTTTCATAAGTGTTTTGAGTCATACTCTTTCAAATAGGGCAGTGTCGGCATCGGTTTTTGCTTTTTTTGATTCTGCCGATAAAACTTACCGCTTTAATTGATGTTATCAGTCAATGAACATCCTCCTGAAAAAACTCCAAAAAATAGGCCGCGATCCTAAAATAACGGCAAAGTCGGTCGGATTGCGCTACATATCCGACTCAGCACCCGGCTATATCCGTAAAAAATCGGGAAAAGGCTATAGCTATTACGATGCAGGAGGGGCGCTGGTGAAAGATAAAGCGCTAATACGCCGTTTCGCCCGGCTGGTAATCCCACCCGCATACACCAATGTATGGATCTCGCCTTTTGAAAACGGTCACCTGCAATTTACCGGTACCGATGCGGCCGGCAGAAAACAATACCGCTATCATCCCGATTGGAATAAAATCAGGAATCAATCCAAATACCACCGCATGCAAACCTTTGCCGCACAATTGCCAGCTATACGCAAGCAGGTGGACAAGGACCTTGGCCGGCAGGAAATGGATCATGATAAAATTGTGGCCCTGGTGGTAAGGCTGATGGAGTTAACCAGTATTCGCGTTGGTAACGAGGCTTACAAAAAACTATATGGCTCGTTTGGCTTAACTACACTGATGAACCGGCATGTGAAAATTGAGGGAACAACCCTTAATTTTGAATTTAAAGGTAAAAAGGGTGTATATCATAAAATATCCCTCCAAAGCCGGAAACTTGCCCGCTTAGTGCGTCAATGCAGGGAGATCCCCGGAAAAGAGCTTTTTCAATATTATAACGCCGATGGTACCCGCTGTACCGTTACTTCCGAAGATGTAAATCATTACTTAAAGGAAACAACGGGCGAAGATTTTACGGCCAAGGACTTTCGCACCTGGGCAGGTAGCGTAAGCGCGCTATATGGTTTTAAACAGGCCGGGGAATTTACTTCGGTAACCGAATGTCACCGGAAGATCGTGTCGGTACTTGATGGCGTTGCTTTAAACCTTGGCAATACACGGACGGTTTGTAAAAAATACTACGTGCATCCAACAGTGATAAAAAGTTACGAGGATGGCGCTATTTTTAAATACATCCGTCATATCGACGATCAGCATAACATAATTGGCGGAGAACTAAATACAGCCGAAAAAGCTTTGCTGGAGATATTGGAAAATGAAAAGCTGGCGGAAGCAGGGTAGGAGTTGGTCAATGGTTCATAGTCGATGGTCCATAGTCCATGGTCAATAGTAAAAAAATGCTGCTGTTCACAGTAAAATGGAGGAACAGGGTGGAACAGTTATTGGTGAATAAATTCCAACAAAAAGTTCATTCCCGGCTTGTGATGGCGGTTTCGTATCTAAAAACCACCACAAAAAATACAAAAAGTACTGACAAAATAGTGTCACCAAATTCGTCATTTTTATTGTCGAAATTTGCAGTCTCATCGATAGCAGCAGTTTTATTGTTTAGCTCGCGGCATTTTGCCTCCCTGCCATGAAGCGATTCGACAAACAGTTGATTAAGTTGATTCGATAAAAAAGACCTTATTTAACTACTAACTGGTCCTATAATTAACCTAATCAACTTAATCAACTTAATCAACTCAATAAACCTAATCAACTCAAAATAACTACTTGTTTTTGGTAGTAGTGATAAACAACACACCGTTCTTGGCTTTATCACCATATTTCTCAGTCATGTCGTCGCCGGTTTTTACGCTCATGCTTTCAATATCGGCGGCCGATAGCTTTTTCAAATCACGTGCATCGGCTTCCTTGCCATCAATTATGATCAGTTTGGATGATAAGTGCTCAATATTAGTCTCTCCGTTACCGTAAGCGCTTATGGTGTATGCTTTAGGTGTATATGAAAGATTGGACTTGTAAATCTTACTTTTAAATACTTTGGTTTTGTATTTAGGGCTAATGGAATACGCCATGTTTTTAGTCGTATAGGTCAATGTTTTTAACGAATCAGGGCCGTTCAGTTGTATTACCATAGGTTTTATATTGTAGGCTAAACTATCAGCTATAATGTTGATGTTTCCTTTCATGCTCCGTACTTTCATAGGCTTGAGCGTAATCCTTGGCGCTACATTAAGGCTAACACTTCCGGAATTTTCTCCCGATATGGCCGTTACGCTTGTACTTTCACCGCTGCCTACCGCAACGGCTGGTTCATCACCATCCGAAACATTCACCGAACCACTGCCACCAATGGAGGCAGAAGCAGAAGTGCCGGCAACGTTGGCCCTGCCATTTAGTTTATCCATCCTTTCCTTGAATTTTTTCCCTGCTTCGGAATCGTTCGTGGTGATAAATAATACATTGCTTTTCAGATCAATTTTGTCGATAAGCTTTGCAGCTTCTGTTCCGGCCATTATCTCTATGCTGTAAATATTGCCTGGATCAAGCGTTTTGAAAGCCGCTTTGCTTGCTTTAACGCCGTTTATTACATAGTTTAACGAATCCGAGTGTTTTGATGTACTTAAGTAAAAACCACCTTTCCTGATCGTATCTGCTACTTTTGGGACAGTTGCATTTATCGTAAGTGCAGCTTTGTTTACCACGCTGTTAATGTTGTTTTTCAGTACGGAAGCGAGAATGGTTTTGGTGGCAGGTGTATTGTGCCGGCTGTTGCTGGTACGGGCCGCTTTTGATATACTAAACACCAGCAGCAGTATAACCACACCGGGTATCAAAAGCGCATAACGGGTTAGTTTGGCCTTTGAGGATCTTTTTGCGTTCATCATGATAATTCTTTTTTTAATGATTGATATGTTAAAATGGTTCACTATGCCACTGGGTGCTGCAGCAAAACTCACATTTAGCAAGCTGTATTGGTATTGTTTGGTGTCAGTCCCGGTGTTCAATATTTTTCGATCAGTAATAAATTCAATGTTTTCGCGGATGGCTTTTTTCATCAGCCATATACCCGGGTTAAACCAGTAAAATATGGTGCTTATCTCTGCCAGTAGTATATCCAGCGTATGCCATTCGCTGATATGGATCTGTTCATGCATCAGTATCGATGTCAGGTCGGTTGGTTCATGCCGCGCCGGGTTAATGTAAATGCTTTTCCAAAACGAAAATGGCCCGGTATCGCCCTTAATTATCCTTACATCGTGCCCCATTATGCGGGCGGCTGTGGAGTTACGGTAGATTTTTAAAAGCGAGAAAAGCTGCATCAGTAATCGTAAGGCAAAAACAACAGCGCCCGCCCAAAAAACAAATTCAACCCAATACCAGTAGTTTGGTTGTGCCAGTGGTTTTATAAGTGCATTGGCCGGCGCCTGGAAATCAATAATAACCGCCTGCACCGGTTTGGCAATTTGCTGGTGCTGCTGCACAAACTCCGAAAGATTTATTTGCGGGTATACCGATGCAAACAGGATGGCCGTTACCAGGTATATACGGTTAAGCGTATAAAAAGTAAGATGCCTGAGCACCAGGTAGTACCCCGCGCAAAATACCAGCAGGGCCACATTCACTTTTAACAGGAATATAAATAACTGGGGCATGGCTTTTATGATTTAGGGTTTTCAATTAATTTAATGATCTCTTTTAAATCGCTGGCGCTTATCTTTTTTTCGTTGGCAAAAAAGGTAACCAGGTCTTTATATGAGTTTTGAAAGTAGTCGCTCACAAAGCCGCTCATAAACTTCTTTTTATACTCCTGCTCGTCAATGGCCGGCGCATACCTGAAAGAGTTTCCCATTTTTTCGGCGACAACAAAACCCTTGCGCTCTAAGTTTTTTACAGTTGAGGCAAGTGTTGTATATGGCGGTTTGGGTTCATCTATCTGATCCAGAAAATCTTTTATAAAACCCTGGCCGTTTTGCCATATGGCCTGCATGGCTTCTTCCTCTTGTTTTGATAATTTCTCCATCTTTTTACGATTGTTTCGTAAATCTACGAATAGTTCGTAATAAACCAAATTTATTTAAAAAAAGTATCATTATTGTTACAATTCATGGTGGTGCTGTAACGCGCGCGTATATTTAAACTTAAGGTTGTAACATTCAAATTAATGATTTAATTTAGATGACTTAATCATGACAATATGTTAATCAACCGAAAAATGTTTGTTACGCTGGGTTTAGCCTCTGTTGTAACATTTGTTGCCTTTACATCAATGGCGCCTGCCGATGACGGGCCTGTTAATCTTAAAGTGTTGCCAAAGAAAACCACCGAGCAGCAAGTGCATAAAATTATGCGCGAATGGTCGATTTCCTTAGGTGTACGCTGCAACTTTTGCCACGCAGCCAGTGCAGATGGTAAAGGACTGGATTTTGCCGCCGACAGCAAACCTGAAAAGGAAATGGCCCGCCACATGTACGAGATGATGGGTAAAATAAATGAGAAATATTTTGAAGCTAAAAAGGACTCAACAGGAATGATAGAAACATCGGGTGTTAATTGCTATACATGCCACCGCGGAAACACGCATCCTGAAGTTACGCTGCCCGAAATGGGTAAAGGCCCGGGTGGCCCGCCTGCTGCAGCGCCTGGCACTCCGCCTCCGGGCGTTGGCCTGGGCGGTCCGCCTCCAGCTCCGGTAAAACAATAACAAACTCCAAAGCACCCTGTAATTTTTTTTACAGGGTGTTTTGCTTTGATAGATATGACTACTCATCCAATTACCATCCGTTCCGCTGGCGAACATGATCTGCCCGCAATACTCGACATTTATAATGACGTTATAGTAAATACTACCGCCGTTTATAGCGAAAAGCCGCATACCATGCAAATGCGTAAGGATTGGTACGCCGACAGGGTAAGTCACAATTTTCCCGTGTACGTGGCCGAGGTGGATGGAAATATAGCAGGATTCAGTAGTTTTGGGCATTTCAGGGTGTGGCCCTGTTACCGCTATACCGTTGAGGTATCGGTGTACGTAGAAAAATTATTTAGGGGAAGGGGAATAAGCAAGTTGCTGTTGCAGGCTTTAATTAATCGCGCTGCCGGAATGAATATTCACGCTATAATAGCAGGCATCAGTGCTGATAATGAAATAAGCATTACCCTTCACCAATCATTTGGCTTTAAAGAGGTTGCTCACTTTAAAGAAGTAGGGTATAAATTTGAC
>Ga0206898_10258_pt1 | contig 14624 bp, 17 predicted proteins | sample Alteio_BWOrgHeat_50_FD_153237 | JGI IMG/M metagenome (GOLD analysis project Ga0206898, IMG submission 153237) | Enriched cells from forest soil in Barre Woods Harvard Forest LTER site, Petersham, Massachusetts, United States -... | ecosystem: Environmental > Terrestrial > Soil > Temperate forest >...
TTTGTCATGATTTGAATAGCTTGCGAAGAAAAATCGTTAAAAGAATAAAGTTAATCAGCAAAATCAGCTTAATCTCGATTCTGAACCACTGCTTAAGCTGATTTTTGTGACTTAGCAAATTTGTTATGAGATAAAAACCTTGCAAATTATTAAAAAGTCAAAAAGGCTAATCGGAAAAAATCAACTTAATCAGTTAAATCAGCGTAATCCCGGTTCAGACACGGTGATTACGCTGATTTTTTTGACTTATCAAAATTTTAATGATTAAATAGCTACGAGTAAAAAAATCAGGTTAATCCTAGTTCAGTTTGGCGACCAATGCTGGCACACCAACTGTCGCTTTTTCCTCAATTTTAATAAATGAACTATTCTGGATGTACGGAATATTCGGGTCGACAATATATTTAGGGACGCTTCGCGGCACATAATTAACCAGTCCAGCCGCAGGATAAACAGCCAGCGACGATCCTACTAAAATAAACAGATCAGCTTCCTGACAAATTTGCGCCGCCTTTTCAATCATCGGAACATCTTCACCAAACCATACCACATGGGCACGTAATTGCGATCCTAATTCGCAAACTTCTCCCATTTTTATTTCCCATCCATTAATCGGGTAAGTTAGTTTTGGATTTTTACTGGATTGCGATCGGGTAATAATCCCATGAAGATGCACTACTTCGGTTGAACCTCCCCTTTCGTGAAGGTCGTCTATGTTTTGGGTAATGATAGTAACGTCATATTTTTCTTCCAGCTTAGCTAAGGCATAGTGAGCGGCATTTGGTTGGGCTTCCAAAACGTTTTTGCGGCGCTCGTTGTAAAAGTCCTGTACCAGGGCAGGATTTCGCCGCCAGGCTTCAGGTGTAGCTACGTCTTCAATGTTGTAGCCTTCCCACAGGCCATCGCTGTCCCTGAAGGTTTTTAAGCCGCTTTCAGCGCTTATGCCGGCGCCGGTAAGTACAACTATCTTTTTCAAATTCAAGAAAATATTATTCCATAAAAAAAGCGACCCAAATACTGGATCGCTTTTCTATAAAGTTATCCTGTTTAAACGGCCAATTCTGTTTTGCTGCGTAAAAAAGTGAATTTACTCTTTGCAAGTTCAAAACCGCCGAATAAAATTGTACAAAATAAGATATCGCCTAAAGCCATATTCTTTTCAAAAGGTATAGCCGCATTTAATGACTGTGCATAACCAGCTAAAGTATGCGGGTAAAGCGTACCATACAACCATGGCAGGTCAGTTATTAACCAATGAATAACTAAAGTAAGCAAAGAAGCGGCCCACACATTAATGAAAGTGGCTTTTTTAATAAGGCTGCCAATAAACACCATAATAGCAAAGGTCAGGTAAACCCAAAATGAACCACCGTACCACAATACCCACTTAGATGTATACAAATAGTTAATCAGTGCATCACTTGTAAACAATGTTAGCAATACTACAAGATATGCTTTCCACTTATCAGTAAAATATGCGCCGCCAAAGAGTGCTATGGCGCCCACAGGTGTAAAATTACTTAAAACCTGGTACTTATAGCTCACCAACCGCATCGCGGCTGCTACTACTATCATTAAGACAAGTACTATGGTACGGGTGTTTATTTTTTGCAATGACATAGTCTAAATTATGGAGTAAAATTACAGATAATCCTCTTAAATAAAAATTGTTAATTGATTTGATATTTTATTCCCGCCATAAAATTAAAGCCACGGGTGTTATAGCCAAGCCATTCTGTATACTTTTCATCGAACAAGTTTTTGAGATCAGCAAATACGCTTAAATGTTTATTCGCTTCAAATTGCAAGTGCGCATCAACAAGGCTATAGTATTTTAAAGTTATGTTTGATGTAGTGAAATCAGGATTAAATTGCTCATCGAGCCTGGCGCCTGTATATTTATAATTTAGCCCGGCAGAAAAGCTCTCAACAAACTGGTAATACACCTTTGCGCCATACGTGTTTTTGGGCTGGCGAAAAAGCGGAGTGGGTGTACCGGCTGCGTCTGTTAAGGTACCTGTAACATAAGCCGCCCATGCGGACGCTGTAAGTTTATCTATGCTAAGCTTAACCTCGCTCTCAAAGCCCTTATTTCGCTGAAATGACCCGTTTTTGTAGAAGGATGCATATGGCGGCGTTGACTCGCTAAAGAAGTAAATTACATTTTTGGTATCGTATTTATAAAAAACGGTATTGAAAGACAGAATGTTTTTTATTATCGCCCAGTCAAATCCAGCCTCATATGAGGTCGTAGATTCGGGTTTTAGATTGATATTTCCATATTGTGAAAATAATTGGTAAAGCGATGGCGATTTAAACGCAGAAGCTATAGTTGCAAACACCTTGAGCTGGTTCGCCAGCAAAACGGAAGGGTTAACAGTATACGTAAAATTACTGCCATATTTACTATCGTGGTTATACCTTCCGCCAAGTTCCATATGGAAGATACCTGCTTTATAAAATAAGGAACTGTAAATGCTGGCAACGCTATTATGCGCCGAATCTCCGCTGATAACTGCAGCAGGCGGGTTATATCCTGGTGTATTGTAAAGGCTATACTGGCTTGTTGCGCTGTACTTAAAGCGGGCGCCACTGGTTATATCAAAGTGCTTATTCAGGTTATAGTTTAACACAGCCTCTATATTGGTAATATGCCCGGTGTTATTGGTTACCTGGTGAGTAGAGTCATTTTGTACGGATGGCAGGTCATTGTATTTATTAGAAACATAATTATGACTCATATTAAAGACCAGGCTACCTTTCGGTAACAGCAATTTACCACCTAAGCCACCGAGTAGGAAAGTGTTTTTATATGTATAATTTTCATCATCCTGGTAGGCGCCAAAGGGCAGATCTCCATTGTTAAAACTTGTTTGCAGGTTACCATTCAGGCTAAATTTTTGCGACACTTGCTGGTTAAGATTAGCGCTGATGGAGCGTTGGTGAAAACCGTCGTTCTTAAACCCACCTTTTCCCGTAGTATCCTTAGCTGCGGGAAACCCTTTCGAATCGCTGTTCGAAAAATTAATGGCAATGCCTGTATTTTTTAGTTTGCCATTCAGGTCGATCGCTTCGTTAAATGTGTTATAGGTTCCCCCTGCAAGCTGCACGTTGGCTTTAAGACCTTGCTGAGCGGGGTGTTTTGTAATGATATTTATCACACCCGCCACAGCATCAGAGCCATAGAGGGTTGAACCGCTTCCTTTTAAAATTTCGATATGATCGATCTGGTCAAGTGGGAAAACATTAAGATCATACCGGTTATCGATGTATGAAGAGTTATTTACCGGGAAGCCGTCGAGCAAAATCAACGTATTACCTGTTGATGCCCCGCGCAGGTAAATATTTGAACTAATTCCCGGCGCGTTTTCAGCTCCGGAGAAAATGATTCCAGGTACGGTGTTCAACAATTCAGGCAGGCTTTTTCCCTGCGCATGTGCAATGTCTTCAGCGGTGATGACGGTAACTACCCTGCCGATTTCAGATAATTTTTTCGGTGACCTTGTAGCCGTGACTACTACGTCCTTCAATACCCGGGTCGTGTCCTGGGCGTGCGCTGCTGTACTCAGGAGCGCGAGTTGTGCAAACCCCAGGCCTGCCGCAACTAAAATGTAATTTTTTTTCATGTTGTTGTGAGTTTAAACCCACAGCATACAGAAATGAAAAGAATGGAAACAACGGAAGAGTTTCACATCCAAGCTTCAATCCCCGAAAGCTATGAATAATATATTGCTTTGGCAGGTCTTCTGACTTACTCCCCTTTTTGCCCGGTCTTCCCGTCACAACTTAACGTTGGGACAGTGACCAAATGAATGGACAATGGTTATGGAGCTTACAGCTGCGGGACAGTTACGGAATTACACCGTATTCCCTTTTAATCCCGACTCACGCCGGGAACCAAAAGCGCCGCAAATGTAGGATAAGAATTTAAAAACTCCAATTATGTGACCGATAATTAATAGATGACAACATTTAAGCAGATTTATCGGTCAGTATAGAAAAAACAAAACGGCCGCATTTCCATAAAACTTTTATATTTAGCCGTTGCATATGCAAATTTTATGGTCAGACTATTAAAACTAATTAAAAAAACTTTTACCGCATCCGGCACTTCGAATACATTCATCTTTCCTTATTCGTCTGATCAGGACGAAAAACGCAAACAGATCTGGGAAAATCTTCAAAAAGGCATTTTATTGGAGGACAAACAAACCTTCATTCCATGGGGCACGCCATACGACGAATTGAATAATTTTAAAGAGACCAGAAAATACAGAGCAGACCGAACAGAGTGGCACCTTGGCAAACGAACAATTTTAGACGGTTACGAAAGCCATCTTGAAATTACCAGGTGGCATTGGAAAACTACAGAAATTGTAACAAAGTTTGATGAAAATTTAGGAGTGGATGAAGAAGGCCAGGCAAAGTTCAATTATCTGATAGACTATATCACAGATTTATTGGGTGAGCCCGCTCAAACGGAAATTAAAAAATTTGGTCTGTTAAATATTGGTGAAGTGCGCTGGAGTAATGCTGCAGTGTCAATACATTTAATTGGATTAGAGCACGTTACTTGTCGCTATAGTCTTCACATATCAGTCTGATTCATTAATACAAATACATTTAAGCTATGAAATTCTATTTTACGCTTATCCTGATGATTACAGGCTTGTTTGGGATAGCCCAGCCAAAACCTGATACTACTTTTTTAAAAAATCTGCTCAAATCGCATCCTGAGCTATTCAGCCATATACTGAATCACCGCACCCATAACGAAGTACAAATACTTTATACTCAAATTAACCGTGACAAAAACAATGTTCCCCATTTTACTTCCTATAGCTACCGGCTAAACGCCAACCATTATTTTTATCCGGCGAGTACCGTTAAGTTACCCACCGCAATATTTGCCCTCGAAAAATTGAATGAGCTTAATATTCCGGGATTGGACACGAAAACAGTTATGAAAACCGACAGTTCTTTCGCCGGGGAAACAAAAATGATTGAGGACACTTCGTCGGCAACCGGTTTACCAAGCGTCGAAAATTACATTAAGAAGATCCTGCTGGTGAGTGATAATTATGCTTACAACCGGCTATATGAGTTTGTGGGCCGTGCCGAAATAAATGAAAAACTTAAAAAATACAATCTTAACGATACCCGGATCATCGGCCGCCTTGCTATCGGCGATGGCGGCGAAGCGGCCCGGCATACCAACGCTATTGATTTTTATAAGGGTGATAAATTGGTTTATCATCAGTCGGCACAATATGACGCAAAGGACTATCCTATGCACCTTGAAAACATGATCCAGGGAAAAGGCTATCTGGATAGCCACGATAAATTGGTTATGCAGCCGTTCAGCTTTGTCGAAAAAAATGTTTACACCATTGAAGATCAGCAAATGGTTTTAAAACGCCTGCTTTTCCCGGAGACATTTTCAAAAGATCAGCAATATAATTTAAAACCCGATGATTATAAATTCATTTACCACTACATGAGCATGTTCCCGACTGAAAATAAAAAGCCAACCTACAACGCTCCGGAATATTACCCGGCTTATTGTAAGTTTTTATTTTATGGAGCAGACAGTCTCGCTACTATTGACCCTAATATCAGGATCTTTAATAAAGTGGGCGACTCTTATGGCTACAATATCGACAATGCCTATATCGTCGATTTTAAAAACAAAGTGGAATTTATCCTTACTGCCGTGGTTCAGTCAAATGACGACGAGATCTACAATGACAATATTTACGAATACAAAACCGTAACACACCCTTTTATGAAAAACCTGGGGCAGGTTATTTACAAATATGAGTTGCAGAGGAAAAAGAAATATTTGCCGGATCTGAGCAAGTTTAAATTTACATATTGAATTGGTGGTTGATTTGGTTGATTGAGTTGATTAGGTTGGATTAAGTTGATTGGGTTTAATAATCGGTGAAATCAAATCCAAAATCGGTGTAATCATACCCTAATCGGTGTAATCATAATTTGAAATCACAATAATCAAAACTAATTCATTGTTAATGTTGTTCAAATCAATATACCTATTTAAACAACACTATGGCAACTACAGCATTACAGCGGACGGATCATCCCTCTGCTCCTATAAATTTAACATGGCCCGAGCGTTATATTTCTATCGCGGGCGGCGTAAAATTGGCTTATTCAGGATTCAGATATTTATTTAAGAATCCATTTTCAAGCATACTCAAGCTTGGGGCTGGCGGTTACCTGTTAAATCGGGGTATAACCGGGCATTGTGAACTTTATTCGCAAATCGGAAAAGAAACTACTGCACCGGTAAACATCAATATCCGCTCGTCGTTCACTATAAAGAAACCCCGCCATGAAGTTTATAGCTTTTGGCGTAAACTGGATAACCTGCCCTTGTTTATGAACCACCTTGAAAGTGTGGAGATATTGGACAACGAACGCTCACATTGGGTTTTGAAATTACCAACCGGAGTTACTACAGTAAGCTGGGATGCTGAAATTGTACACGATATTCCCGGCGAAATGATTGGCTGGAGTTCGCTGCCCGGCTCAGTGATTGACAACGCCGGTAAAGTACGTTTCAGGGATACCTACGATGATCAGGGAACACTTGTCGATGTGGTGATCAGCTACCAACCTCCCGCCGGCGGCATCGGCGCTGGTTTAGCCCATATACTGAACTCTGTATTTAAGAAAATGGTTAATAATGACATCCAGAACTTTAAGCAGTATATGGATATTGTGAATATTGAGGACGTGGCGGTGGTTGTCTGAACCAGGATTTTTAGGATTTAAGGATTGTAAGATTAAGGTTGAAGCGACAGGTGAAATCCTATCATCCTCAAATCCTAAAAATCTTAGTTCAGACAAAAATAACCCACAAAAAAACCCGCTCATCGCGGGTTTCTTGTATCAGGTAATAGTTAATTTATTACTTCACGGCATCCACAACTGCTTTGAAAGCATCCGGATGGTTCATAGCTAAATCGGCTAATACTTTACGGTTTAAACCGATTTCTTTAGCTGTTAATTTACCCATTAATTGAGAGTAAGAAATTCCGTGCTGACGGGCGCCGGCGTTTATACGCTGGATCCATAAAGCTCTGAATTCTCTTTTCTTGGTCTTACGGTCGCGGTAAGCGTACTGTAAACCTTTTTCTACTGTGTTTTTAGCAACGGTATAAACCTTGCTGCGTGAACCCCAATACCCCTTGGCGAGGTTCATGATCCTTTTCCGGCGTCTTCTCGACGCTACTGCGTTAACTGAACGTGGCATGTTGTTGTCTTTTGGTAGCAGGTGACCCCGATTTTGACGGAATACTTAAAACGCTGATACCTGGTTAATTAATTTGTTAATTACTTACCTATGCAAAGCATACGTTTTACATTACCCATGTCAGCATCAGATACTAGACTGGTGTTTGTAAGGTTACGCTTACGTTTTGTCGACATCTTTGTTAAGATGTGGCTTTTGTAGGCATTCTTCCTGGTGATTTTACCGGTTCCAGTAAGCGAAAAACGCTTTTTAGCACTGGAATTGGTCTTCATTTTTGGCATGTCTATTTGTGTTTATTTGTTAAGATGTGAGATTTGAGATGTGAGATATGAGAAACTTTTATTATTCCCGGTATCTTACACGCTAACCCTCACATATATTTTAATTATTATTTAAATATCAGATGCTCTGTCTCAAATCTCACATCTAATATCTCAAATCTACTTTCAAATATCAGATGCTCTATCTCAAATCTCACATCTAATATCTCAAATCTATTTCTTCGCCGCCTTCGGCGTAACGGTTAAAAACATCCGTTTTCCTTCCAGTTTTGGCAATTGTTCTACTTTACCTACTTCTTCAAGCGCCTGTGCAAAACGCAGCAGCAAAATTTCGCCCTGCTCTTTGTAAACTATGGCGCGACCCTTAAAGTGTACGTAAGCTCTCACTTTTTCGCCCGATTCCAAAAACTTAATGGCATGCTTCAATTTAAACTCAAAGTCATGGTCATCCGTATTCGGTCCGAACCTTATTTCTTTAATAACGGTTTGCTTGGCGTTACTTTTAATCTCCTTTAGCTTTTTCTTCTGCTCGTAAATAAACTTGTTATAGTCTGTTACTTTACAAACGGGCGGAACAGCGTTCGGCGAAATCTCAACAAGATCCAATTCCTGCTCTTCAGCCAGTTTCAAGGCATCACGCAATGAATAAATGCCTTGCTCCACGTTGTCGCCTACTAAGCGGACTTCGGTAGCCCTGATAAATTGATTAATGTTGTGTTCAGCTTCCTTTTTCTTAAATGGTAGCCTGGGTCCTCTGTTGAAAGGTTTGTTTAATGCCAAGTTATACTGTTATTTCTTTAATTATTCGTTGTTTAAATTCTTCAATGCTCATACTTCCCAAATCTCCCTCACCGTGTCTTCTCACAGAAACCATGCCTTCCGTTGCCTCTTTTTCGCCAACAATCAGCATATAAGGGATTTTTTTGACTTCAGCGTCACGGATCTTACGACCTATTTTCTCGTCCCTGAAATCAATAAGCCCGCAAATATCGGAATCTTTTAGTGATTCTGAAAGTTTTTTTGCATAATCTTCATATTTTTCAGATATGGGCAAAATAATAAATTGTTCGGGCGATAACCACAGCGGGAAATTCCCCCCGCAATGCTCAATTAACACAGCCACAAACCTTTCCAGCGAGCCAAATGGCGCCCTGTGAATCATAACGGGTCTGTGTTTTTGATTGTCACTGCCTGTGTATTCCAGTTCAAACCGTTCAGGTAAATTATAATCCACTTGTACAGTTCCCAACTGCCATTTACGGCCAAGGGCATCCTTCACCATAAAATCAAGCTTAGGGCCATAAAACGCCGCTTCGCCGTATTCAACAACAGTTTTTAATCCTTTTTCGTTGGCAGCTTCAATAATTTGTGATTCAGCCAAAGCCCAGTTTTCATCAGTACCGATGTATTTGGCTTTATTATTTGGATCACGTAATGATATTTGTGCGGTATAATTGTCAAACCCAAGGGAAGTAAAAGTATACAGCACAAGATCAATAACCTTCTTAAACTCCTCTTTCACCTGGTCGGGACGGCAGAATAAATGCGCGTCATCCTGTGTAAAACCACGTACACGGGTTAAACCATGCAGCTCACCACTTTGCTCATAACGGTAAACGGTACCAAACTCGGCATAACGAACCGGAAGATCCTTGTACGACCGTGGCTTGGTTTTATACATTTCGCAGTGGTGCGGGCAGTTCATCGGTTTCAGGAAGAACTCCTCCCCTTCCTGCGGTGTTTTTATCGGCTGGAATGAATCAGCGCCATATTTTTCATAGTGCCCCGATGTTACATAAAGGTTTTTATGACCGATATGCGGAGAGATCACCTGCTCGTAACCAGCCTTTACCTGTGCCTTTTGCATAAAGTTTACCAAACGCTCGCGCAGGGCAGTGCCTTTGGGTAACCACAATGGTAAACCCATGCCCACTTTTTCAGAGAAAGCGAAAAGTTCCATCTCCTTGCCCAGCTTGCGGTGGTCGCGTTTTTTGGCTTCCTCCAGCATGTGCAGGTAGTCGGTAAGCTCACTTTGTTTTGGGAAAGTAACACCGTAAATACGGGTTAACTGCTTACGGCTTTCATCACCGCGCCAGTAGGCCCCGGCAACGCTCATTAGCTTTACAGCTTTGATGAAACCGGTATTCGGGATATGCGGCCCGCGGCATAAGTCGGTGAAATTACCTTGTGTATAGAAAGTTATGGAGCCATCCGGCAAATCTTTTATCAGGTCGAGTTTGTACTCATCCCCTTTTTCGGTAAAGTAATCTATCGCATCAGCTTTGCTTACCGGTTTGCGGATATATTCTTCTTTTGTTTTAGCCAGCTCAAGGATCTTATCTTCTATTTTCTTAAACTCATCCGAAGAGAATTCGCGGTCGCCGAAATCCACATCATAATAAAAGCCTGTTTCAATCGCGGGGCCGATACCAAACTTGGTGCCGGGGTACAAGGCTTCCAGAGCCTCGGCCATTAAGTGAGCCGATGAATGCCAGAACGTTGCCTTACCTTGCAAATCATTCCAGGTCAATAATTTTACAGATGAGTCTTTTTCAATGGCACGACTTGCGTCCCAAACCTGGCCGTCAACTTCGGCTGCTAATACGTTACGTGCTAATCCTTCAGAGATCGATTGAGCGATCTGCATGGAAGTGATCCCGCTGTCATACTGACGGGAGGAACCATCGGGAAGTGTAATATTAATCATCTACAACTATGATTTAGTTTTTATAAAAATTGTTGTTTGTATTGATCACCTACAAAGTGATTTATTTTTGAATGGCAAATCTACGATAATAAATACAAATGTCACTTTAATGAAATTCAAACCAATTTAAATATACCCCAGTATTTATTTCTTGAGGCAAGAATCTTTCTTGACAGACTAGCTAATTTACTATTTCTTAACTCGTTAAATATGATTTTGCCAAATTCTTAAACTCATGCAATTTGGTTAAAACTGGTTTCAAAATATCACCACGTTGAGCGTAAAAGTCTTTTACTACTTCGGCTTTGTTATCTTCTAACTTTTTAACCTCTTTATAAACATGCTCTTTCATTAGTGAGCTCATTTCACCATATTTATCAACCATGGGCATATAGCCGTTTAATCCCTGTAAAGCAGTTTTCAACGACTTGCATTTTTTCTCTACAAATTGATGAAGTTTCAAAACTTCTATAATTAATTCATACCCTTTTTGAGTTAATACCTTATCATTAACTAATAAATCCATGGTTCCATTATAAATTGTTACTCTATCATGAGTTTGCTCCATTTCGATTAGCTTTTGATTCAACTTGTCAACGTCATTAAAACCATATTCATGAATAGATATTTTAGTTTTTTCCCAGACCCACGTATTGATCTCAGTATAGAATGCAATTATAGCCTGTTGTTCTTGGGTGAAAGACTTATTTTTTTTATCTACAAGTATCGATAAAGAAGCTTTCAAATGTTCGTTTTCCTTATTAAACCTGCTTTTTACATCTTCAACTATTTCTGTTAGCTTTTCTATATCACCCTTATCGGCTAGGTTTTTTCCTTTCTGATTTATGAAATTGGTCAAAAACGATATCACGAATTGGCCCACTAAAATTAATGTTAAAAGCAAGAATGGATTCATTCTATAAGTTTAAAGTTAAATTTTTCGAATACAAAATTAGTACCCTTATCCACGCGGCTGTCCGGTGCTGAACTGCACTACTGATCACTAGAGGCTCCGTCCGCAGGTTAGCTTGTTAATGATTTTAATGTTACTAACATGATTATCAAGCTGTACAACGATATGCCTTTTCCTATCGACCGGAAATGAGCCCGCCTCACTGTAGCCTTATAGATAAAAATGCAGGGACTCAAAATTCATCTGGATCTCTTTCAGGGATATTTTCTCCCAATAGCGTTGCCTCGTGCGTCGTTAAGTTAACAACAACATTAACCGTCATTTCGTGTTCCTCATCTAAATCTTTGTCTTTGCAGCCACTATACTTATGAACTATATAGTCGACGCGGAAAAGTCCAACACCTTGATTGTCGAGATCTAAAGAGCTATGATCTATTTCATAGCTTATATTTGCGCCCTTATGATAGCTAGATAAAAGGCCCCCTAAACTATTACTGCTCTTTAAATCATCATTCAGGCGATCCGATCTGTCAGCATCATCATTTTTGATAGCGTCGACGCATCCGCTGGAAACCATGATATTAATTTGTTCTTGCATGCGCAAAGATAAAAATTGTTATCGCGGTACCACGGTAAATAGTGGTTTTCCTTTTTTCTCTGCAGGATTTCTACAATTTATGCTGATTTGGTTAAATTTAGTTTTGCCTGCTATTGTACCGAAACTATTGCTATCTCTCCATATATCACCCCTTAGTTTGATACCAGATTTTTACGACTCGATTTTCTCAAGTAGCACCCGCAAACTTGACTTTAGGCGTTTGCAATGCATGCTCATGCCAAAACGAGAGATGATAACGGCGATAACAAACAATAAATAAAAATGTGGGATTTATTTTAATATCATTAAGTAATTAATAGATTTAAAATCAAATTCAAAATTCGCCGATGATAAAGCAGTTAAAATTACTATTGGCTATCGTTATGTTATTGTTATTTGCTAGTTGTTCTGAAACTTCAACCAAGAGTTCCGATCAAGAATTAGCTGAAAAGGCAGTCATCAACTTTATGCAAAAAAACATGGCGCCAGAAGCCGATTACAAGCCTATATCGTTTGCCGATCTTGAAATATTTGATGTACGCGAGGGATTGATCGTTGGGAATAACTCTGATAAATCAATTAAATTCAGCATTCTGCATACTTTTAGTTCAATCAATACAAATCATAAATTGGTTACGCGTGTAAATAGATATTATTTAAACTATCCTATTAGTAAGGTAGTGAGTTTAGATGCCGTGTACTAGAACCGTTGCGGTTCGTAGGCTGGTCTATGAATATTGTGTGGCGGCCGTCTGAAATTACAAAGTTAGTTATAAACTCTCCCCGGCCAGGTGCTCATAAACCATAGTAATTTTGTACAATGACTACTATCACCTTACAACTATCCGATAGCCTTGCCGAACAGCAGTATGATGCTGTTCGCTTCATAGCGGCTAAGTTTTATGAGTCAGGCAGGCTTTCGTTGGGCCAGGCTGCCGAAATGGCTGGCCTGTCAAAACGTACATTTGGTGAATTATTGGGCGACTATGGTGTTTCTATCATCAATTATTCGGTTAAATATCTAAAAGACGAACTCAGCAGAAATGCCGGAATCTAAAATCGTTATCAGCGATACTACCTGGCTCGCCACGGGAATTAGCTTTCACCTTCAGACCCATTATCCTTTGTTTTTTTTCGCCTGCCGAAAATCAAGCCGCCCAAGAAGGTAATGAGTGGGACTATTATCTTAATTAAGAAATCTTCCTATCGCGCGAGTATGCAGCGCAAGGCTGGGTAGTGGGGTACTCGTGCGACACTGACAGGTAGCTTGATAAGCATTTGGATGTACTTTAACGACATTGTTCGATATCTGGCAACACGGCACTAGCACGCCGAGTTTTCGCGTATGCGTTGCTTGCTCACGCCCAAATAAGTGGTTCATCGTCAGCATATTCACTATCTAAAAGTCGAAAATCTTCAGGCACTTTTTACCTTTTAATTGTTTATGCGTATCTTTATCAGTGGCGAAAGCTTATCCGTAATGGTGGCAGCCCATAAATGATAATAACAATGACGACAATAATGCTGCAACTACCCGATAGCCTTGCCGAACAGCAGTATGATGCTGTTCGCTTCATCGCGGCTAAGTTTTATGAGTCGGGTAGGCTTTCGTTGGGCCAGGCTGCAGAAATGGCTGGTCTATCAAAACGTACATTTGCTGAATTATTAGGCGACTATGGTGTTTCTATCATCAATTATTCAGTTAAAGATCTAAAAGAAGAACTCAGCAGAAATGCTTCACAAAAACTATCAGATAGGTTTGCCGGCAAATTGCCCCTTGACGCCGGAAGAAGTTACAGGGTCATATCAAGCAGAGCCGGGACGAATGGGATATGTGGTAGACAGCAATGTGGTGATTGATTACATGAGTGGTCAACTTCCAAAGAATGCTATGTTGTTTGTGCTTGTTGTCCGGGGACTTTCTTCACGGATTGGATATGATGATAGTTTTTGACTACCCTAACGAGATGTTCCATTTAGACAAGTCAAGGCGGGTTGTATTCTTTTTAAACTTATTGTAATTTGCTTGGATGGTTTGAACTATTGATATTTACAGATATTACGCCTACACTATTTATTGTATTTGGACTAAGGTTTTTCTTTTATTCAAACGAACATCTGCCTATCCACGTTCACGTTAGAAATGCTGATGGAGAGGCCAGGGTTGAGGTAGAAAATGTAAGGACTGCTGATGGAAAGGAGAAAAGCCATCCGTTAAGTTGGTTCCCTAAACTGCAAGGTGCAACTAAAACAATTCTGGAAAATTTCACCTTGTCGCCTTTTGGCATTCATTGGGATGAATTGGACGAAGATTTAAGTTTCGATGGCTTTTTTAATTATTCAAAATAAACCTATCTCCTCTCGCGTAGGCGCGCAGAGTTGGGTAGTCTTTGAGTTCTGGCGCTTGAAATGACGCACTGATACGGCATTAACTTATTTTTTATTTTGTAGTGGTGACATTATTTTGGCACCTTAGAAGGGGGCGTTTTTTGGGTTATAAAATTTTCAAATAACTTAAAATGAGACGTTCATGAAAAATAGCGTCGTGAACGCGGTGAACGTGAACGCACCTTCGCCAAACTACGGCGGACAAGGTTCCTCCTTGGATAAAGCTACGGCGGACAAGGCAAAAAAGATGGTTACACTTTTTACACTTATTTTTTAATTAAAAATCTGACAATCAATAATATACAAGTAAAAACAATCAAAATTGTGTTAACCATGTTAACCATAATTTTCGCTAAATAAATCCGAAATCCCAATTCGTTGTACCAAAACAATGCCCCTATACCTGAAAGAAGAAGCAATAACCAAGTTGCCACCATTAATTTTTTCATTTATTCCCT
>Ga0206898_10259_pt1 | contig 14493 bp, 12 predicted proteins | sample Alteio_BWOrgHeat_50_FD_153237 | JGI IMG/M metagenome (GOLD analysis project Ga0206898, IMG submission 153237) | Enriched cells from forest soil in Barre Woods Harvard Forest LTER site, Petersham, Massachusetts, United States -... | ecosystem: Environmental > Terrestrial > Soil > Temperate forest >...
CCGGAAAAGCCGAGTTGGCATGAGCGAATCGTCCCGCCGCTGGCCGGGTAGCTCAGCGTCGGGTAGTGTCCTAGTTTGTAGTGGCCGGCTTTAGCCGACCGAAGCCGGCCACTACAAACTAGGACACCAACCAGCGTCGAAGAGGTCGAGCAAACCAGCAAGCCCTGGCAACGCCCAGCGAAACGGTAAAAATCACGATACGTCCAGGCCTACGATGACACAGGTGGCATCGGGAAAGCCTTCGATGGGGCAACTTTCCGGATCTTCCGCGGCCGCACGAATCATGTCATCCAGCGCGTCGGGATCGCGCGATGCCGCCACCGCCCGCCTGCCGGACTCCACGCCACCCACTCGCCGCGGTGCTTGGCCAGTTCGTCGAGCGAAAATGAGACTCTATTTTTGAGACACTCTTGCATGTTGAAGTGGAGTTGCGAAGGTTCGGGCAGAAACAACCCTGAATCTCCCCGTTTCTGGCACTGCGCACGCACAAAGCATGGGCCTGCCGGACGCAAACAGGTGCAGCAAACGCTGCCTTCAATTATTCGGTGGTTTCCAAGCACGAAACCAACCCGTGAGATTTTTCAAACCACGCCTTAGGACCGAAGTGATTTTGCCCACGATATTGACATTGGGATTGGGCGCTTTGGCATCGCCCATGCCGGGCGACATTTCGTTTCGGTCGTTTGCTGCAGTATCGGCCGGAAAAGTCGGATGTCGTGTCGGGTATTTGTCTTCTACCCACCTGGCTGCCTGCTGTATTTTCTTGCGCGCTCCTCCGGTGATTTTGCCACAAATGAGCACATGGCCGTCCGTCGGGTCATCAGGGCAACGGCAGATTATTACGCTGTTGCCACAACATTCGCGAATTTGGCGAGCAGTAAATTGAACTAGGCCAAAGTCCGGGTGGCCTAAAAGCATTTTGTCAGGCGTCGTTTCGGCGGCAATGTGCACCGACAACTCGTCGTCTTTGTCTTTGAAGTTAAAGGCTGAGGGTTTGGGCTTGCCTTGTGCGTCCCATTGAGTGTTGTCTGGCCATGGAGGAATTCGCCGATAAAGCAATACCTCCCCATCAATGGCCGGGTCGTCGTGGCGATCCATAAATGTTGCTGGATTCGGTCACTCTTGAAGCCACCGGCTCAAGCCTCGGAGTGCCGCCGCGACATTGTCGCGGGCTTCGCCTTCCGTAGTGTCCCCGTTCTGAAGGACCTTCATGAACTCTATGGTATTGTCATCACGGAGCTCAACTTCAAGTTCTTTTTGCTTGACGTGCCATTCCAATTGAATGGTTCCACCGGAGCCAAGCACAACGGCCGGAATCGGCAAATCTTCATTGCGCAAGGACTTCAGGACTTGGACCGTGAATTTCTTAATGCCTTGATTTAGCGGTTTGCCGCCATAGGAATCCCAGTTGGCGCGTAGGTGACCCAAAGCCTCCAACTTTCGAGCAGCTTCCACGACCCATTGAGCATCAACGGCGCTTAAGTCGAGCGCGCCCGACGTATTGGCGATGATGGAGGCCATTTGAAATTGTGGAAGGCATGACCAATTGCCAACCGCCGACACCATGACCGATAATTGATTCGATGTACCCAGATCCAGGAGTTCATCCACTTTTCAGGCCCCACAGTTGGTGAGCTTTCGATGACGTCAATTCCACAAAAGCGCGAATGGCCCATTCGTGGGCGAGGGCAAACCATTCGGCAATTTGCTCGGCCGAGTTTCCGGCAGGCGCGCCCCTTGCTAATAACGAAAGATTCAGAACAAGTTTCATGTCCCGGCCACGGAAAATTGGATTCATTTCAACGTGAAGCCGGCCGCGACCATCCGGGAGTTTGTAGCGAGTTTGCCAGCTCAGGACTTCTGGCGGCGGCAGAAACCCTTTGCTACCGCCGGACCGAATTATCGTAAATACTTCTCCGAAATCTCCAAGATCATTCCAACCAGCTTCTCGCTCAATGTGGTTTATGTAGGCAATTTCGCATTGGCTGACATCAACAGAGCCCAGCGATTCTTGTTTCGCAAATCTGAGGAACATCTCCCATGCTTCCTGAAATCGATCCGAAAGCCGATTAAACCGCGGATAAACCTCATTTCCCTCGACTTTCCGCCAGTTTCTTAAAAACCTGTCACGTTGAATCTGAATCAATTCTTTCTTGTCTTCTGTTAGCAAGAAAATGCGAGGCGAGGGTACGGCCGAAACGCGAAATACCACGGGTTCCGTTGGTTTGATTGCTGCTGGCTCAAATGCCGGCGCAACAGGCGTCTGATCCTCTGTCAAAGGATAGGCATCGCGGATTTGCGACCAAAATAGACCGATGCGCGCCGCACCAAGTCCTGCCAGCGGACTAAACTGGACACCCATGGCCATCTCGTCCAAAGGGGTCCGCTCAAAGTAAGGATGTGGGTTTTGCATGGCTCGCAGGAATTCAATTTCGCCTATTCGCCATCGTAGCACGAAAAAAAGGGAATTGCTCACGATCTTGACGTATTGATTGGCGCGCAGCAATAAGGAAATCGGTAAAGACAGGAAATCTCACCTAATGCTAGCGCATCGAAAATTGAGCCAGCTTGCCCCGCCGAATGCCACCTAGTAGTATCGCGTACGGTAGCATTGTGCCGGCCATCAAGCCGCCGGACTAATGAGGTAATCGTCATAACCCCAGGGTCCGCCGCAATCTTCTGGTGGGCAAGCCCGTGTTCCGCCCAAGGACTGCGGGAACTTTGCTTTTGCCTCCCCTTCATTGCTTTAGTAGTCTTCATCGGATCGAACGCTTCCGGGTCGGATGGAGCACCCATCCATTCCAGCATTTCCTCGTGGCGGGGGTGTTTGGGATTAGAGATTGTGTCATTCGGCGCTGTAGAATAGCGGATGCGGCTATCCCTGCATCCGTCGTCGAAATACGCCAATGACCCCGGAAAAGCTGTCCATCTACTTTGACACGTCCCCAGCGGTCAGCTTGCTCCGAGCGGATCATTCGCCGTTTATCGTCTGTTTTCTCTACGAGCGGTTCAAGCGAGCCCACGTGATCGACATCGCGCATTCCGACTTGCTGCCGGCACTGGCTGCATATCAAGAGCGATTGCAAGAGGCGAGCTATCCTGCACTTCGCGACAAGCCGGAGGACTACCTCCGAATTTGGTCGTCATCCGAAAAGCGCTGGTTGCGCCGCCACCTAGAAGTAGGACGAATGGAGGCCTTGTATCAATTGACGCCGCACTCAGAGGCGGTGATCGAGTTCGTCTCGCAAGCGCTCCAGCAGGACCTCAGCTTTGTCGGCACCGAATCCCGGCTCCGCCTGGTCATGCAGGCTCTCGAAGAATTGTCCATCAAAGCATCCGACGACCCACAAGTCCGGCTCAAATTTCTCCGTGAGGAGCAAGCACGCATCGCCACCGAAATCGAGGAGATCGAGCAGCTCGGCCAGGTGAAAACGCTCGCTCCAACTCGGATTCGCGAGCAATTCGCTCTGGCCGTGCGCATGCTCAGGGAGTTGCAAGGAGACTTTCGCGCTGTCGAAGAGAAGTTCAAGGAGATCAGGCGCCAGGTTCAGCAACGACAGGTGCAAGGATTGGATGCACGGGGCGGCATCCTCGGCGATGCGCTTGGCGCCGAGGACGCGCTCAAGAGCCAGGATCAAGGCGTCAGTTTCTTCGAGTTCTTGAAGTTCATTCAGTCGCCGCAACAGCAGGACCGCCTCAGGGACATCATTCGGCAGCTACTACACATGCGTGAGCTGGCCGATCAGACGGAAGGCCTGGAGACGATTCGTCACATGGTCCGCGGCCTGCTGGACGAAGCCGAGAAAGTCCTCCTGACGACCAGGCGCCTTTCGGCGAGCCTGCGTAGGTTGCTCGACACACGCTCCCAACAAGATCGCCGCCGTGTCACCGACCTGTTACACCAGATTCGGGTCCTTGCTGCCAAGATGTGCGACGATCCTCCTCGCGATATCGGCTTGGAGATTGATGGCACAATCGAGATCTCCGCACCGATGTCACGCACTGACTGGTCACCGCCGCTAAAATTCGAGCAGCTTGACCTGACCGAGCATGTTGCTGACGAAGAACTGCGCCGCAACTTGTTCCGCCAATTCCAGCAACTTCGGCCCATCGACTGGAACACAATGCGACGACGCATACGCCAAGCGCTCGAACCGAATGGCCATTGCACGCTTGGCGAACTGTTGCACGACGAACCGCCGGAGGGCTTGATCGACGTTCTCGGCTACCTGCAAATTGCCTGCGAGGACGGACACCAAGTTCGGGCCGACGCAACGGAGCAAGTGGTTCTACCCGACGACGAACTCGACCTCATGGCCTTGACCATCCCACTGGTGACTTTTGTCACGGGGGGCAAATAATGGCAGTCGAACGCGACAATCCGCTTCCCGAATTCGATGACTCGTCGATAGCGGCCGTTCATCTGCTGCAAGGCGTCGTTTACCATGACGAAGAGCGCATTTGGGATCTAGTCCTCAACCATCGCTCGCGTCTTGATACCTACTTTGGCCGCATTGGCCTGCGGCTGGTGATCGATGAGGGGGAAGGTTTCGCGTTCCTCCGCCAGCTCGATGATACCGAGCTTGAGCATGTGCGTGGCTATGATCAGCTTCCGAAGCTGTTTCGCAAAAAGCGTCTCAGTTACGACGCCACCCTGGCTTGCGCTTTGCTTCGGGAAGAGTTGCGCCGCTTCGAGGAAGAAGAGGTGGAGAACGCGCGATGCGTCGTCTCCACAGGAGAATTGCTCGAAAAATGGAAGGTGTTTTTTCCCGAAGTACATGACGAGACGAAACAACGGAAGGCGTTGAATGTTGCCCTGACAGCCCTTGAAGAACTGAAATTCATCCGCGAGTTCACCAAGGAGCCCCAGGAATGGGAGATCCGCCGCATTCTTAAGGCTCGCGTGCCAGTCGCCGAGCTGGAACGGCTACTCGGCGAATTGAAAGCCGAATCGGACGCCCGCGCCGAACGCACGGCCCCCGGAGACAACCATGACTGATGTGCGCCCACAAATCCAAGACCTGAACGGTCGCGCCGTTGCGGTTCCCGACGCCATTTCCGAGAACGGCGCGGAGCCCGATACGGCCTTGCGGGGCTATCGCCTACACCGCCTGGAGGTGCTCAATTGGGGCACCTTCGACGGCCTCGTGCACTCCATGTCGCTTGACGGACAGACCACTCTCCTTGTCGGCCAGAACGGCGCGGGGAAATCGACGTTGGTTGATGCCCTCCTTACCTTGTTGGTCAAGCCAAGCAAGTATCGCAGTTACAATCTTGCTGCCGGCGCCAAGCAGACTGAGCGGTCCGAGAAGTCCTACATTCTTGGTGCATTCGACCGTCGCAGCCAAGAGGAAACCAACCGCGGGGAAGTTCAGTATCTTCGTGGCCAGGCTACCTATTCGGTGCTCCTCGCCGTTTTTCGCAACTGCGCCACTAATCAAGCGTTTACGGTGGCCGTGATCCTTTTCCTCAAAGACGGCGCTCCAGATCGGCTGTATTGCTTTGCGAATGAGGATCGATCCATTGCACGCGATATCTCGGGATTGAAAGGTGTCGACAAGTTGGCCCAGGAGATGAAACGGCGTGGCTTCAAGGCCACCGGCTACACCGAGTATTTCGAGTCGTTCCGCCGCCTCACTGGCCTGAAGGACCAGGCCATGGATATGTTCACCCAAACGGTTGCCGTGAAAGACATCCAGCGCCTGAACGACTTCATTCGCAAGCATATGCTTGAAGCCAAGCCGTGGAGCGAAAAGGTCGATGACCTGTTCAAGCATTTCAAGGATCTGAGCGACGCCCATCGTGAACTCGAACGGGTCCGACAACAACGCGATCTGCTACTGCCAATCGAAAAGCATGGCACCGAATACAATCGGCATGCGGAACAACTGCAAAAAGAAGACCGAAAACTGGCTGCTGCAGCTTCCTATTTCCCCAAGCGTATCATCGAATTGATCGAGCCGGAGATTGGCCGGTGTCAAACGGAATTGAACAGTGTTCGAAGCGATCAACAGCGGCTCAAGTCCGAAATCGAAGATGGACAGGAACAGTGCCGAAAATTGAAGAATGAAATAGACCAAGCAGGCGGCGATCGCATGCGCGAGATACCGGCGCTGATCGAAACGCACACGGCCAAGGCACAAGCCAAGCGTGGCGAGTTCGCCCGTTTGCTGCGTGCGTTGGATGAAGCCGGCCTCAAGGAGCCGATCTCAAGCCAGACGGCATTCGACGCCATGCGGGCGATGCTCGCTCCACTACGGGAGCAATTGCAGAAGGATCTCAACGCCGCGAAAGAGGACCACGCGAATGTGATTCAAACGCGACCAGAGCCGGTCCGCCTCCGACGAGAAGCCGACGAAGAACTGCAGCTTTTGAAGAAGCGGCAAGGCAATCTACCGCCTGCATACGTCCAAATTCGGCAGCACCTTTGCGAAGAGTTGAATCTTATCGAAAGAGAATTGCCGTTCGCGGCGGAACTGATGGCGGTCAAGCCAGAACAGCACGAATGGGAAGGATCTATCGAAATGGCCCTGCGCGGCTTCGCGCTCAGCCTGCTAGTACCGCAGCGCCACTATCAGATTGTGAGCCGAGCCATTGAGGGCACGCGACTCCACGATGCCCAGGGACGCGGGCAGAAGCTTGTCTATCACAAGGTTACCGGAGAGCGGCAAGTCGAAGGCCCACAACCTGGACCACAATCGGTGTATTGGAAGCTCAATTTTCGAGACAATGGCTCGCCGCTTTTACCTTGGGTGAAAGCCGAGCTGCAGGAAAAGCACAACATCCGCTGTTGCGACACGATCGAGGAATTTCAGCAAACGAACGTCCGAGCCATGACGCGAAACCGTCACATGAAGTTCGGCCCAACGCGGCACGAAAAGGATGACCGCGATCGCGCTGGGGATCCGCGTTTCTTCGTGCTCGGTTGGGACAACAAGGAAAAGAAGCGGCGGCTGGCGGAGATGATTGAGGCTCTCGCCAAACAGATTTCCGAAATCGACTTGCGAGCAGGCCAGCTTGATCAAGTGGCCAAAACCCTCGGCAAGCGAATCCACTTTCTTGACGACGCCGACGGGACGAAGAGCTTTCTCGATATCGACTACTTCAGTCACGAGCAACAGATCGCAGAGCTAAGCAACGAACTGAAGGCGCTTCAACAGAACAACGACACCATACGTTTCCTCAATCAACGCCTTGCCGAACATCAGGAACGGGTCAAGGCTCTGGAGCTGAACCGCGAGCAATTGTTCCGCCAGGAAGAATCATTGGACCGAGACATCAAGACTGGTCAGCGCGTCCTGAAGGAGCAGAATCAGACGCTGTCGTTCAATTCGGCCGATGGCTCACTCATGCTGCATACAGAGTGCTTTGCTGACCTTGACCGGATGCTCGGCGAGGATCCACTGTCGCTGGCCAATTTTATGCAGCTACCAGAGACCTTTCGTCGTGCGCAGGACGCAAAGGTTCGCCAACTGAGAGAAGAACTGAAACCGCTCGAAGAGACAGTCCGCAAGGCGATGTTCAAGTTCCTCAAAGAAAACCCGGAGGAGAGATTCGACTTGGAGGATTCGATTGAGTACCTTCCGGACTACTTGAAGCTCCTTGAGCGGATTCATGCGGAAGATCTGCCGCGATTCGAGGACCGGTTCAAACTCCGGCTCAACGAAAAGGTCGGCCAGGAGATCGGCGTCCTGCGCGGCAACCTCAACACCGAGCGAACCGAAATCGACGAGCGCATTCAGCTTCTGAACGTCTCGTTGCGAAAAGTGCCGTTCGGCAACGGATCGCACATGAAGCTGCACGCAAGACCGGTGCACGATGCCGAGATCAGCACCTTTCGCAAGGAACTAGACGCGTGCGTGACCGGCCAGTTTGAGGGGACGCCGGCCGCCGATGAGGCCCGCTTCAAGCAGATTGAATCGCTCATCAACAAGTTGAGGGAGGAAGAGCGCTGGCGGCTGAAAGTGACCGATGTTCGCAACTGGTTCGACTTCGCCGCCGTGGAAACGGACGATACCACAGGCGCCGAACGCAGCTACTACGACGACAGCGCGGGGCAGTCGGGCGGCGAGAAGGCCAAGCTCGCGTTCACAATTCTGATCGCGGCCATCGCCTTCCAGTATGACCTCGACCCAGAAAGAGCTAATAGCAATCGGTTCCACTTCGTGGTTGTCGACGAAATGTTCTCGCGCGTCGATGATGGCAATTCGGCATACGCCCTCGAATTGTTTCGCAAGTTCGGCCTGCAACTCTTGATCGTCGCGCCACTCGACGCCAAGGCGCGCGTAACGGAAGAATTCGTCGGCTGCTATTTGCATGTTTCCAAGGACGAGGAAACGAATCGCTCCCAGGTCCTTCGAATGACCGCACACGAATTCAACGAGCAAGCAACCAACGGCGAAGCCAAGCCGCGAAGGTCCCGATAGTAGGGGGCTCTGTGATCCATCCCGATGGTCTTCGCACGAAAGCCGAAAATCTCTACCGCGAATTCCTTCGCGCGTGGCTGGCCGATGATCCGTTCTTTCCGCGAACCATTCCCGCGAATCGGCACCTTGACGCCAATGATCACGCTGGCGCCATCGCCGCCATCGCTGCTCTTCGCGAAGGATCGAAAGAGGCTCGGGGTTTCGGCTACTCGATCGAGTGGCGCGAAAAACGTTCACGTGCCTTCGGTCGCAATTTATTCCCTGAACGGCTCTTCTTTGAAACGCAGGAGGACTTTCTTCGCTTCATTGGCAAACGGTCAGAATTCGCGGCGTTTTCAGCAGCGGTCGAGCGCCTGCGTTCGGAGTTTCCCGAGCTTAACGGGTGGATCTCTTCGCATCAGCAATTGCTTGTCGAAGTCGAACCGGACCTCGATGGCTTGCTCCACGTGCTGCGTTACTTCCGCGCGAACCCACGCCCAGGCTGCTTTGCGCGCGAGTTGCCTGTGCCGGTGGATACAAAGTTTGTCGAACGCCAGGAGCGAGTGCTGCGTGATTGGTTCGATCTCGTCCTGCCTCCAAACTCCATACGTAGCGACGAAACCCATTTCTGCCGACGCTTCGGCCTTCGTTATCTCGAGCAGCACGTCTTCATTCGATTTTTGGACTCGGACCTTCAGCGCGAGGTGAATTGCCTATGGCCAGAGGTGTCGTTGCCGCTATCCGTCGTGGCTGGATTTCCGGTTCGAGATGCCGAGGCGATCATTGTCGAGAACAAGGTCAACCTGCTTACGCTTCGGCCGCGCCGTCGCTCGATTGGGCTCGGCGCGTTCGGCCGGGCCGTCTCCGAAATGCGAGCCGTGCCGTGGCTGGCGACGACTCCGATCACCTATTGGGGCGATCTGGATGTCGAAGGTTTTCAAATCCTTTCGGCGTTGCGTGCTGCATTCCCGCATACTCGCAGTCTGCTTATGGATATGGCTGCGATCAATCAATACCGATCCATCGCTGGCGCCGGTACCGGCAATCGCTTCTCGGTGCCACCCCATTTGACCGCAGACGAGGCGCTTGCGTTCGACACGTGCCTTCAGGAAAATCTGCGCATCGAACAAGAACGCATTCCTCTGAATGACTCTGTCATAGTTAGCTTGCAATGAGAGGGAGGGCGTGCGTCCACAACGAAAATTCTTGGGGGGCAAATTGGGGGAAGGTGTGCCCATCCAGGCTCCTCGGCGTGGGAAATTCGGTGTCAGTTCACCATTTTGCCGCCACGGATCTGCGTTGGGCGTCCATTCCATCAGCACAGGTTCGCTTCGCAATCAATCCCCTCTGCTACGGAGTGCTTCATCACTCTCAACGTGACCGATCAAAACTGCGAGATTGGAGTGTTCTTCTAGGATTCGGAGTCGGACGACCCATCAAGGTCGCCAATGGCCGTCCGCCGTACCATCCGGACTGGCCAGCACCACTTTGTAACCGTCGAGGTCACGAAGCCAAATCTCCCAATGATTCGGGCCCCCATCGCCAGCGGGCGGGTTTCGGTGACGTGGCAGGATGACTTCTGCACCCATCGCTTTAGCTCGTGCTATCGCTGCGTCGATGTCGTCAATCTCGAACCAAAGAAGCAGTCCGTTTCCAGGAGGCATGTCGTTTGGATCGCCGATGCGTCCGTGATGATGCTCCTCCTCCCAACGGTGTAGTTGCAGCACCAACTGGCCGCCATGGACGAGCCGTTCGTAATTCGGCCCACCGTGGGCGCTGTGGCAGTTGAGCAACTGCTGATACCACCGGCTACTGGCCTCGACATCTCGAACGCAAATCAACGGCTGTGGTCGCATGTTCATACTCCATCGATTGCTCTGGGCAACCTGGCTGGTGTTGGTCAGAGCTTGAATTCGTACTGGTCGAAGCTCATCAAGGATCACCCCGAATAACTCCGCACAAGCAGGTCTAAATGATCGACCCTTGCCCGCACGATCCGTACCGTCATAGCTGTCGATCTCCAGCACTAAGCGGCCGCGCAAAAATAAGGTGGTCAACGAATCGTAGGGCGGAGTTCAGTCCGCCGGTGCTTGATGGGCGGACTGAAGTCCGCCCTACCGTAGTTTGCACAGCTTATTTTTAGGCAGTGCCTAAGTAGCCAATCTCGTCGCCATCGTTTCACTTCGTCCTCGTCAATACTTCTCCGGCACAAAGTTCCGACCTTCGAGTGGCGCTTGGTCGTCGTACTCGCCCTTGGCCGAGCGCTGCGGCAGCTTGATTTTCTCTTTAGGCGACTCCTTGTACGGAATCGTGTTCAAAAGATGGGCAATGCAATTCAGGCGCGCGGCACGCTTGTCGTCCGACCGGACGATAAACCAGGGAGCGTCCTTGGTGTCGGTCATTTCGAGCATCAGGTCGCGCGCCTTCGAATAGGCATACCAGCGCGCGTACGATTCCAGATCCATGGGGCTCAACTTCCATTGACGCAGCGGATCCTCGATGCGCGCCTTGAAACGCCGTTCCTGCTCTTCTTGGCCGACTTCGAGCCAGAATTTGATCAGCCGAATCCCGGACTTGGTGATGTGGCTCTCGAACTTGGGGCAGTTTTCCACAAAGTTCTTGTACTCCTCTTTCGTGCAAAAATCCATGACGTATTCCACGCCGGCGCGGTTGTACCAGCTGCGGTCGAAGACCATGATTTCGCCGCCGGCGGGAAAATGCTGAATGTAGCGTTGCGCGTACATCTGAGTCTTTTCGCGGTCCGACGGCGCCGGCATCGCCACCACCCGAAATACGCGCGGACTGACCCGCTCCGTCAGCGCCTTGATGGTCCCCCCCTTGCCGGCCGCATCACGCCCTTCGAAAAGGACGATCACGCGCTCCCCTTCGCGCACCACCCATTTTTGCAAATGGCACAGCTCGACCTGGAGCTTGCGCAATTCCTGCTCATATTTCTTGCGTTTCATTTCGTAACCTCTTTCAACCAGTTCGCGTGATGCACACGGATCAACGCCATCGCCTCATCGGCGCTGTTTACGCAACGGGGAATGGTCATGTCCTGCGCATTGGCAAGAGGCAGTTCGGGCCGCAGGAGATAGACCTTGGCCCAGTTTACAAGCTCCGCCCACATCTTGCCGACAAGGATCAAAGGGGTATCGTGCAGATGCTTTACCTGTAAGAGTTGCCAGATCATCATCAGCTCGAGCACCGTGCCGATGCCGCCCGGCGCCACCACAAAAGCATCCGAGGCGAGGACGAAATGATGCAGTCGCGAGAAGAAGTTTTTATGTTCAAAGGCTTGTCCAACAAAGGGATTGACGTCTTGCTCAAAGGGCAGTTCGACGCGAATGCCGACCGACCGATTGCGGTCCGCGGCATTGGCCGCGCTTGCTCCCTCGTTAGCCGCCTGCATGAGACCTGGACCGCCGCCGGTGATGATGTCGCAGCCCATGTCCGCGAGCGCAGCGGCGACCCGCTTGACTTCCTCGTACACGTAGGTCCCGGGCTTGGCCCGCGCCGAGCCGAAAATGGTCACTCGGTAACGCCCGCGCTTGGAAGGGCGCAGCCGCGTGAGGTCACTGACGACATCCCAGAGACGAAAAACCGTGCCCACCAGAAGCTGTTTGACGGCCTCCTCGTCTGCCAGGCTGATGGTTTGAGATTTATTCGCGGGCGCGTCACTCGTAGCCATTGCTCTGCTCCATTTCCCCTCAATTTTTCGTCAGCACTTCAATCATTTCCCGTAGCATTGTTACATCTTCCCTCGTCGCGATAACCAGTATGCGTCCGCGGCTGCCATCGCGAGCCACATCCGCGTCCGGCGATCTGGACGTATTGACTTTTGAATCAAGCTCGAGGCCCAGGCACTCCAATCCCGCGCAGATGGTTTCCCTGATTTCCACTGCGTGCTCGCCCACGCCGGCCGTGAAGACGAGCGCATCGATGCCGCTTAGTGTTGCTGTCAACGCGCCGATCGTTTGGCGCACGCGGTGCGCGTAGATGCCGATGGCCAGTTGCGCACCTTCGTGACCTTCCTTCGCCGCGGCAAGAATCTCACGCATGTCGGCCGAAATGCCCGATACGCCCAAGAGGCCTGACTCGCGATTGAGCGCCGTTTCGACGTCGGGCCCGGAAAGACCACAGCGCCGCTGGACGTGGACCACGATGCTCGGATCGATGGAGCCGCTGCGCGTCGCCATCATGAGGCCTTCCAAAGGTGTGAATCCCATGGTGGTATCGACGCACTTGCCGCCGCGCACCGCCGCGGCCGAGCAGCCGTGCCCCAAATGACAAATGACAAGCCGCAGCGCGTCAACCGGCCTGCCGAGCATCTTGGCAGCGCGGCGAGTGCAGTAGGCGTGGCTCAGCCCGTGAAAACCATAGCGGCGAATGCCCCAATCCCGCGTCCACTTTGTCGGGATTGGATAGGTGTAGGCCTCGGGCGGCATGGTGGCATGAAAGGTCGTGTCGAACACCGCCACATGCGGGACTGTCGGCAGATGACGTTCCGCGGCCGCGAGCGCTTCCAGGCTCGGCGGGTTGTGCAGGGGCGCCAGTTCGGCCAGGGCAGCTATCCGCTCACGGATTTCCGGCGTGATTAGCACCGAGGACGTAAACTCGCCCCCATGAACCACCCTGTGGCCGACCGCCTCGACAGCCGCACAGTGCGCGCTCGCCAGGTCAGCCACAAAGCGCTCAACTGCCTGGGCGTGACCTGTCCAGGGCACGTCCTCGGCGCGCTCTTTTCCGTCGGGTCCCGCGAATTGGTAGCGCGCTTTTTCCTTGGCCCCCGCCCAATCGGCCAAGCCGCGCGCGACCACTTGGCCGTCGGCCGAATTGGTCAGGGCGGCTTTCAGGCTGCTCGAGCCGGCATTGAGCAAAAGGACGTGCATGTTATGTGCTCGCAAACAGCATCACCACGGAGCGGTCCAAGACTCGATATTCGTTGCCTTGCACGACTGGCGACTTGTCCCAAGGAACAATGTCCTCCGGCGAATCGAGCCCAGTATCGACAAACCGCCGCCAAGTCCCGCCGTCAAGCTGTGGCAGCTCGAAAGCCAGCGGCTGCCAGTAGGCGTTCAGGATAAAGTGGAAGCGCAGCCCTTGCCTGCGGATCTCCGCTCCCAATGCCAAGCAATGGGAGTCACGGCCCCAGTCCGGCTTAAATAGCTTCACCCCGTGCCAGGCCTTGTTGGCTTGCTCCAAGAGGTTCGTCAGGCTGAGCCGTTGCCGTTCGTGCTCCATATCGCGCAATAGGCGTCGCTCGATGAGCAGCTTTAAAAAACGATGCACGTCGGCATGTTTTGCGACGCCGGTCCAGTCGAACCAACTGATTTCGTTATCCTGGCAATAAGCGTTGTTGTTGCCCCCTTGCGTGTGGCGAACCTCATCCCCCATCAAGATCATCGGCACGCCTAGCGACATCAGGGTGAGTGTCAAAAAGTTCTTTACCTGGCGATTGCGCAGCTTTTCCACTGCCGGATCGTCCGTCGGTCCCTCGACGCCGCAGTTCCAACTTTGATTGTCATTGGAGCCGTCGCGGTTGCCCTCGCCATTGGCTTCATTGTGCTTATGGTTATAAGAGACAAGGTCATTGAGCGGGAAGCCGTCGTGGCAGGTCACGAAGTTGACGCTCTGCTCTGCCTCGCGCTGCTTATGGCCATAGATTTCGGGGCTCCCCACCATGCGGTCGGCCACTCGCCCCACCGACGCTGGTTCGCCGCGGAAAAAGTCGCGCACGTCGTCGCGGAACCGCCCGTTCCACTCCTTCCAAGCGTCTCCGACAAAGCTCCCCACCTGGTAGAGGCCGGCCGCGTCCCAGGCTTCGGCAAGGAGCTTCGTGCCGGCGAGGGCAGGGTCCGACTCGATGTCCCAGAGGACCGGCGGATTCGGCATTGGATGACCCGACGCGTCGCGAGAAAGGATCGAGGCAAGGTCGAAGCGGAAGCCATCGACGTGCATTTCCTCGACCCAGTAGCGGAGACTGTCCACAATTAAGCGGCGGACCACCGGATGATTGCCATTAAGGGTGTTGCCGCAACCGGTAAAGTTGGCGTACCGGGAACCGCCGCCTTCGAGGATGTAATAG
>Ga0206898_10260_pt1 | contig 14439 bp, 11 predicted proteins | sample Alteio_BWOrgHeat_50_FD_153237 | JGI IMG/M metagenome (GOLD analysis project Ga0206898, IMG submission 153237) | Enriched cells from forest soil in Barre Woods Harvard Forest LTER site, Petersham, Massachusetts, United States -... | ecosystem: Environmental > Terrestrial > Soil > Temperate forest >...
AAATATTACCGGCACACCGGGCACGGGGTTATTCAGCTCTTTGGCGTGTTCGGCATAATTACGCCCAATGGCAATTATTTTCATAGCGCCTAAATTAACTAAGATTTTTAAGATTTGAAGGATTTCAGGATTTGCTTTATTATCGAAAATGCTTACGCGAAAAATTAACTAAGATTTTTAAGATTTGAAGGATTTCAGGATTTGCTTTGATATCGAAAATACAAACGCAAAAAGCGGATGATAAATTAATTTTTTTTGAATACTTTAGACAGTTGTAAATCCTCTAAATCCTTTAAATCTTAAAAATCTTAGTTAGTAATGCAACACGAGGAAATTACACATAAAATTATTGGTTGCTCCATGAAAGTTCATACGGTACTTGGAAGTGGATTCGTTGAATTTATTTATCAAAGGGCTTTGGCTATTGGGATGGAAAAACATGGTTTATCCTTTGGGAGGGAAGTTGAAATGAAAATATTTTACGATGGAATTGAGATTGGCAAACGACGGGTAGACTTTTTCGTCGAAGACAAAATAATGGTTGAATTAAAAGCAATCTCGGTACTGAATGACCAATGCCTCGCCCAGGCAATTAATTATTTGGAAGCCTATCAATTACCTGTTGGACTGTTAATCAATTTCGGTGGCAAAAGTTTGGAATAGAAAAGAGTTTACAACCCCAAACATCCGGACAATGCCTCCTATCGGAAGTCCTAAAATTCTTCAAATCTTAAAAATCTTAGTTTATAGTACCGAGATCCTTTTAATCACTGTTTCGGTGCCGGCGATTATCCTTACAAAATAGAATCCGCGGGGCAACTTGTTATTTAAATTGTAGGAGTAAGTTTTTTCGCCCGGATCAAGCCTTTGGTTAAAAAGGGTTACTATATCATTTCCCAAAACGTCAACAATTTTAATGGTAACGTTAGAATAGCGTGTCAGTTCGTATTTAAGGCTAAGCTGATCAGATACGCCCAAGGGATTTGGAAATACCTGTACGTTATTCAGTAATTTATCATCGGCCTTGTAAACATTTACCTTTTGGGTTGATATAACGGCAGGTTTCAACGGCGGGAGTACCAAATGAAGGCTGCTTTTTAAATAGTTTTTGGATTGTTTGGGTCGCAGCATGTGCACATACGTCGTATCGGACTGCGAGTAAGCTACGGTATTAATGAGGACGAAATTCATGAATATTGCAATTGCAATTATTACGATCCATGATTGTTTATAGGTAAAACTTCGCCTCATTCTAAAATATTATCTACAAAAATATAAATAAAGCAGTCATCATTTAAAATACCTGTGATTTTGTAAATCTTTTTAACAAAATTTAACAAAATGTGGTTTTAGTTGCTATAAATTTAGTTTTTTTTGTTCAATTAATTATTATTTAGTCAGCTATTTATATTTTTTGATACTTTTGGGTTTTGGAAAAAACGCGTGTCAAATCATAAAAATCTTCATAAATTAACGGCTGCGGGCCTGTTGATCAGTTTAGGAATAATTTACGGTGACATCGGTACCTCCCCGCTGTATGTATTTAAAGCCATCATCGATTCACAAAAAAACTCTGTTATTTCACAAACCCTGGTACTTGGCGGCGTTTCATGTATTTTTTGGACGCTGACACTGCAAACCACCCTCAAATACGTTATTGTTACTTTAAGGGCCGATAATAAAGGTGAAGGCGGTATATTTTCCCTTTTTTCGCTGGTGAGGCGCCGGGCAAAATGGCTTATCATTCCTGCAGTAATAGGGGGCTGCGCACTCCTGGCCGATGGTATTATTACGCCTCCTATTTCGGTTTCGGCAGCTATCGAAGGTCTTAAATCGTACTATCCACACTTGCAAACTATGCCAGTGGTAATATGCATACTGGTTATGCTATTTATCATCCAGCAATTCGGTACTTCGCTGGTGGGTAAGGCTTTTGGGCCCATGATGTTTATCTGGTTTACTATGATGGCGTTCCTCGGGGTTGTGTACATTGTACAAATGCCAACAATATTCAAGGCGTTAAATCCATATTATGCGTATGTGGTATTAACCACTTACCCTAATTCTCTCATTATTCTGGGCGCTGTATTTTTATGTACCACAGGTGCCGAGGCTTTATATTCTGATTTGGGCCATTGCGGCCGCCAAAACATTCAGATAAGCTGGATATATGTAAAAAGCAGCCTGGTGATCAATTACCTGGGCCAGGCGGTATGGTTGTTGCATCATAATGGCGAGCGAATTGGCGATCGAAACCCATTTTTTGCATTGATGCCTCAATGGTTCCTTTTATATGGAATCGGTATAGCAACTGTGGCAACTGTTATTGCCAGCCAGGCACTCATCTCGGGTTCGTTTACACTGATAGCCGAAGCTGTACGCTTAAATTTATGGCCAAAAGTGCGCATCAATTATCCGAGCGAGCAAAAAGGCCAGTTATATGTGCCCAGTGTTAACTGGTTATTGTGTGCCGGCTGTGTAGGGGTTGTATTGCTTTTCAGAGACTCGGACCACATGCAGGCTGCCTATGGCTTAAGTATAACTGTAGCCATGTTAATGACCACCATACTGGTTTCTAATTATCTCCGACGGATAAAAATGCCTACCTATATTATTGCGGTATTCCTGGCTATGTACCTGGTTATCGAAGGAACCTTTTTAGCAGGTAACCTGTCTAAATTTATAAATGGCGGCTGGTTTACCCTATCTGTAGGTTTTGTGTTATTTACTATTATGTGGAGTTGGCATACTGCCCGCAAGATCAGGAACCGTTATGTTAAATTTATCAATATTGAGGATTATTACGGTATTATAAAAGAGCTTAGCGACGACGAAACCGTGCCCAAATATGCATCGCAACTGGTTTACCTGACCAGTGCAAATTTCGACTCGGAAGTTGAAGCCAAAATTATTTATTCCATCCTGCAAAAACAGCCCAAGCGGGCCGATGTTTACTGGCTGGTGCACGTTGATGTGGTTGACGAACCTTACAAAAAGGAATACAGTGTACAGCACTTGGTGCCAAACAAACTGATTAGGGTTGACTTTAAATTAGGCTTCAGGATTGAGCAGCAAATAAACCTGCTTTTCAGGCGTGTTGTTGAAGACCTGGTTAAAAAGGGCGAGGTTGATATCACCAGTACCTATAAATCGCTTAACAGGCATAAAATTGTCGGCGACTTCAGGTTTGTGGTTATTGAAAAAGTACTTTCAAAATCGCATAATCTTTCGTTTTATGAAAGCTTTATTATGGAGTTTTATAAATACCTGAAAAAAGTAAGTTTATCAGAAGAACGTGGTTTTGGCCTTGATTTGAGCTTTGTAACGATAGAAAAAGTTCCGCTGATGCTAACCTCGCCAGAAGTGGTTGAGATACAAAGAGTCAACTAGTTCAGAATTTCAACAGATTGTTATACTATTATTACGTTAATATTAATTTATTGGTGATAAGGGTAAACAAACTTCGGAAACCGTTGTTGAAAACTGAAAATAAAAACTTTTGAAAAATCTCCTTTTAGCATTATGCTGTTTAATAACGTTGGCTGCAAACGCCCAGGTTGTTGATACAACCAAAAAAAAATTGGCTGATACGATAAAAAAGGATTTATTAACAGCTCCTGATACCGTTAAGCGCTTACAAAGCCACCCACTTTCACTTGTTCCGCCTATTGCATTAATAACCTATGGTGCACTGTCATTTCATGTGGCGCCAATACGAAATCTCGACTATTATGTTCATGGAAGAATTGAGAGATCGGCGCCAACTTTCCACTCGAAAGCTGAAAGTTATTTCCTTTTTGCGCCAATAGCAATGGTTTATGGTTTAAACGCTGTTGGCGTTTTGGGGCAAAATAGGTTTATTGACCGCTCCGCATTGTTAGGGTTATCTGGTGGTATATTAGGAATATCGGAGTTGACTTTAAAACACGCCACGCACCGCTTACGACCCAACGGAGCCGACTATTACTCATTTCCCTCCGGACATACAGGAGCTGCCTTTCTTGGGGCCGAATTTCTTGCACAGGAATATTCAGGCAAGTCGCCAATTTATACCGTTATAGGTTATGGTTTTGCTGTTGGCACGGGCATTTTCAGGATGTATAACCGCGACCACTGGTTTAGCGATGTAGTTGCCGGGGCAGGTTTTGGTATTTTATCAACCAAGGCCGCATACCTCATCTACCCTTACCTTCGTAACGCATTAACACATACAGATAAACAAGGCCGAAAAGCTATGCTTATGCCCACCTACCAGGATGGCGCACCCGGTCTGTCGTTTGCTATGCAATTATAATAATTGTTGTAAAGTTGTAAGGTTGAAAAGTTGTAATGTTTTCTGATTTGTTGAAATGTTGTAAGGTTGGAAAGTTGTAATGTTTTCTGATTTGTTGAAATGTTGTAAGGTTGGAAAGTTGTAATGTTTTCTGATTTGTTGAAATGTTGTAAGGTTTTTTTATTTTTCCAGTCCTTTAAAATATCAGTAAAGGCTATATTTTTTTAACGGAATTTTTTGCATCGCGTAATCGTAACAATTTTAGAGGATACTTTCAACCTTCCAACATTACAACGTTTCAACTTTCCAACAATTCCCTCACTTATACCTTATCTTATAAATCAAAATTATACTGGCGAATATAAAAGTGATGCTATTAGCTACGGCTACGGGCAGGCTTCCACTCATGATCCCGTAAACGAGCCATAATAAAGTACCCGTTGTAAAAAGTGCATACATACCCAACGAAATACCCGACGTGTCTTTTGTTTGTATAGTTTTAACAGCCTGGGGCAAAAACGAAATGGTTGTTCCAAAGGCTGCTAAATAGCCGATTATATCAGTTAATTTCATAGGAGTTATATCTTAATGTCACCAATAGATCAATACAGATTAAAGCAGCCAGGATAAGCTGTTACTCAACTTGACCATGACGACGCTATCAGTTCTTACTTATATCGTCTTCTCTTTTCGGAAAACTGAAAACAACAAAGCGGCAGCCGAATAGATAACCAGATAACCTAAAGCGAAGCCCAGCAGGCCATAAATAATATTCATGGTTACGCTATCCTGGGTATCAAAAATTATCACCGCAAAAATTGAAACGATGGCGCCTGTCAGGCTGATCTTTTTTGCCTGTTGATGCCATGGCGCAATTTTTTCGCCAAGCAAACTATGTTGGTAACCGTAGCTGATGTAAATATCCAAACCTATTACCAGCCAAACCAAAAAACGCACCCAGTTGGTGTACCCAAGTTCTGTCATCAAATAAAAACAGCTTAATAAACCCAATACGGGTATTAAGGACAGTTTTTTAACAAATGCAAGTACTGTTAATGTTGCCGAAAGCCCAATGAATAGAAAAAATGGAAGATCATCCTTATTATGCGTTCCGTCGAAGAGACCTATGATGCCGTTCCTGAAAAAATATGCGCAAAGGATAAACAATGCCGGAACAATCCATTTGGAATTGATATAGGGTAAGTGAAAGCGCCCTGCTTTTGCTGCTTCACGCGGCAATAACAATACACCGCCGCAAACCAATACAAATGCAAATAGGGTACCAATACTGGTAAGATCGGTTACTATTGTTAAATTAAGAAACAGCGCCGGTACCCCAACAACAAAACCTGTTACAATAGTAGCAAATGAAGGTGTATGAAATTTAGGGTGAATTTTTGAAAATATTTTTGGCAATAAACCATCGCGGCTCATGCTCATCCAGATACGGGGCTGCCCTAATTGAAAGATCAGCAACACACTGGCAGTGGCTATAACCGCGCTAAACGAAATAATTCCGCTTATTTTACTTAAATGTACCTGATTAAATACATAAGCCAGTGGATCTCCTACCGCAAGGTTTTTATAATTTACCATACCAGTGAGTACCAGCGCTATTAAAATATAAAGCACTGTGCAAATTATCAGGGAATATATCATTCCCCTTGGCAGGTCCCGTTGCGGGTCACGGCATTCTTCGGCTGTGGTTGATATGGCATCAAACCCGATATAAGCAAAGAACACCCCGGAAACCCCTTTCATTACTCCGCCAAAGCCGTTTGGCATAAATGGATGCCAGTTGGCGGGTGTAACATAAAAAAAGCCGATAGCGATAACAGCTATCACAATGGCGATCTTTAATATTACCATGGCGTTGGTGGCTTTTTTGGTTTCGCGGATGCCGATATACACCAGGTAGGTAATTCCAATTACAATGGCGAGCGCTGGAATATTGGCGATCAGTTTTAACCCGCCAAAGCCCGGGGCCGTATTCCAAGCGATATTAGCTTGTTTTATGGTATCCGTAATAGCTGCAAGGTTATGGCTTTTGGTAAACTCCAGCACCTGCTGGTGTGCACTGAAGGCTGAATAATAATCCATGGTGAGGTACGCAGGCACGTGGATATGAAAACCCTCAAGCAGGTTAACAAAATAGGTACTCCATGATACTGCTACCGCTATGTTACCTATGGCATATTCCATTAAAAGATCCCACCCGATTATCCAGGCAATCAACTCGCCAAAGGAGGCATAGGCGTATGTATAAGCGCTGCCCGCAACCGGGATCCGCGACGCAAATTCAGCATAGCAAAGGGCCGAAAAGCCGCACGTAATGGCAGTTAGCACAAACAGTATGGTAACACCGGGGCCACCGTTAAAAGAGGCCAGGCCAATTGTCGAAAATATGCCGGCCCCAACTACTGCGGCGATCCCCATCAGGGTAAGGTCCTTTACATTTAATTCTTTTTTAAGATGACCGCTATGTTCTGCATCGCCAAAACCGCTGGCGCAGTCTGCTAATATTTTACTAATGGATTTTTTACGGAATATACTTTTCGACATCTAATTTGATAATTTAATCAGCTAGGGTAAACATAACCATTTTTTTGCAGTGAATAAGTATATGCTTATTTTGCACGATGAATATAAGCATAAAAGATGTTTTACAACAAATAAGGCTGTTTTTTATCCCCTACCTTATCCTTTTGTGCGGCTGTTTAATTATTAAACTGTGTTTTTCGAAAGACGAAATCTACTTTGCCGTCAATGGCAAGTTTAGCGATTGGGGGGATTTTATTGCACCCTATGTAACAGATATTGGGGATGGGCTAACTACTATTGCGCTTGCAGTTTTATTGGCGCTATTTAACTATCGTAAAGCATTCCTGCTGGCGGGGGCTTATGCGGTAACCGCGCTAACAGCACAATTAATAAAGCATATTGTAAGAGCCCCGCGGCCAAGGCTATATTTCCAGCACCAGCTAAGCCACATCCATTTTGTAAAGGGAATGTACATCGATATTTTCGATAGCTTTCCATCGGGCCATACCGTTACCGCATTTTCAACCGCAGTTGTATTTACCTATCTCATCAAAAACAAAAATTGGAGTGTTTTATTTTTGGTAATAGCGATGTGCGTAGGCTTTTCGAGAATGTACCTGAGCGAACATTTTTTTGAGGATGTTACCGCGGGATCGGTTATTGGCGTTATCCTAACCATTTTTTGGTTAACCTGGGCCGATAGTAAAAAATTCCTGCATACAACTGCCTGGAACAGGGGATTGTTGAAGAAGTCTTGAGTCTAAAGTCTTGAGCACCCACGTATGTGACTCAAGACTTTAGACTCAGAAATCAAGACTAACTTAAAGAAGGCTGCCTCTTTTTCCTGAATACCAGGATTAAAATCACCAATAACACTACGCCGCCGCCACCAAAAATTTCAACTTTAGTTGCAGTTGACATGCCTGTGGCATTGGAGAGATATTGGTCATTCCGCTGCAACTCGGCCGAAAGTTTTATAGATCCTATAAAAGCTTTGTATTCGTCTTTTATCAATGCAGTCCTGTCGTCAGGATAAACATATTCAAACGTGTAGGTGGCATCCTGGGTGTACACCAAAACAAAATTCCTGTAGGTTATACTGCCGGCGCCGCCATTATCCACATCTAAAGTAAAGGTTTTAGCCTTTAGCGTACCAATGGTTGTATCGCGTACATTAAGGGCCGCGCTGCCGCCGGTCTGTGTTTTTATGTCGGCTACAATATCCTTAAAAACTTTATTTAAATCGCTTTGCTTTTTTAAAGGCGTATTTTTTGTAGCATTGGCCTGCCTTATGGCGATCATATAACCGTACATGCCGTTTCCTGTAAATATCTTTTCATTTAGCGTGTCTTTCTCTTTGAAGCCCTGCGGAAAAGTAATGTTCACCAGGCTATCAAGACTCGCCGGTTTATTTTGGCTAAATCCATATACCACAAAAAATAAACCGATAATACTTAAAACTATCTTTTTCATAATGTATTTAACCACCAAAAGCTGAAATGGTTTTCAAACACGGTAAGTGCAATACATCAAATAATACTTTGGCTAACGCAAAAAAAGACTTAATGCCCAACAAATCTTTACTTTAAATGCTGCTGATGCCGGTTTTCTGAAAGGATTTTTTATATTCGATTTCAGTAAATAAAAATAACAAACCGATGGTAAATTGAACTTTCATCATCGCCCAACACCCTGATTTGTGACTATAGATAAACGTTTTTTTTGCCGGTGCATCATTGTCGTCCTGGCAACTCTTCTCTCCGGGAATGCATTTTCGCAGCAAAAATCCAATTACAGTCTTTTATGGCGAATAAGCGGAAAAGGTATGCACAAGCCATCCTATCTTTTTGGCACCATGCACGTAAAGGACAAACGGGTGTTCAACTTCAGCGACTCAGTAATGCTTTGCATACAAAATTGCAGCCGGTTTGCCCTCGAGGTTCACCCGGATACCGCAATGATCAAAATGTTTGACATGCTGCAGCGCCAGGACTCACTGCGCGATATCAATAAGATGTTCAGCAAAGAGGAGTACGACCGGCTTTCAAAAAAGTTTGAAGCAAAAAACGGCTATCCATTAGGAAAGATTGATCCGATGGCATTGGAATCATTGATGGAACCGGATGAGGATAAGCCCGACGATAAGGTATCATTTGTTGACGCCTATTTGTATGGCATAGCCAGGACCATGAATAAAAACATTTTTGGGCTGGAGGATGCAGCATCGCAGCTTGAAGGATATTATGGCTCTTCCGAGGTACTTAAACAACGCCTGCTCGACCTGGTTGACGATGACGTGGAGGCCAATATGGACAAAAGCGAGGAGGAAATGGTGAAAATTTATAGCTCTGGTGATATTAACGCCGTTTTTAAGTTTGCTGACGAGAACGGCATGTTAGACTCCACAATAGCTGCCCGTAACATGGTGATGGCCGCCAGCATGATAAAGTACATGGCCGATGCCCCGCTGTTTACCGCTGTGGGTGCAGCCCATTTACCGGGGCCAGATGGTGTTATAGCCTTGTTGAAAAAAGCCGGTTACGATGTGGTACCAGTACCGGCAACCTTTACTGGTGTTGCCAATAGTTTTCATATCGATTACATGAAGATGGATTGGCCCGAACATCGCGACGAGCGTTTGGGGTATTCGCTTAAATTTCCGGGTACACCTCTTCATATCGATGTTCACGGCCTCAGCACTATCATATACCCCGATTTGGCCAACAACCTCTATTATGGTATTTACGCCATACCCAGGGGAACAGCCGATGAGCCAATTACGCACCAGGAGGCCGTAAACACATTTATTAAAGGGCTTGGTGTTAGTAAGAAATCCACTTTGTTAAAACGAAAGGATTTCCTTTTGAACAAGGTGCCCTGTACCGAACTTTTGATGAAATCCAGCTCCGAGTATATCCGTTTACGATTGGTTTTGCAAAATAACCTGCTTTATGGCTACTATGTTGGCTCGAAGGTTAACCATTTAAATGTACCCCTTGCCGATCGTTTTTTTAACTCATTTGAATATTTCCCCATCCCGGAAAAAACGGCCTCGCCCTGGGTTTTGTACACTAATAAAACAGGGGCTTTCACTATAAAATTACCTGAGGAACCCCGCGAAATGATTAAGGATATACCGGCTAAAGTACAATCGGATTCCGTTTCGTTTAAGCTGAATATGTATTTAAGCACAGATACGGCAAATGCCAGGAGCTATGTGGTGCGCTTTAATGATTATCCTAACGGGACCTATTTGAGCGATAGAGATGCATTGTTTAACAGTTTGATTACGGAGTTTAAAGGAAAAGGTACCATTGTTGCCGGCCCTGTAAAAATAGAAAAAGACGGCTTTGAAGGTCGCGAAGTGAAGGCTGTTTTAACAGGTGGTTTCAATGCCGTTATACGATTATATGTACGTGGCAGCAGGGTGTATATCCTGGTAAAGGAAGTCGGCGCGTCTGAACTCAAGGGTGATAATGCTGCGAACCCATTTTTCAGCTCGTTTACATTTACCCCTTATACCGAGCCGGATTATTATACCTGGCAGCCGGACAGCGGCAATTTTAAAATCCAGATGGTGGCTAAACCTAAGGTGTTAATTGATAGTAATAAAACTTACCGCCGGTATCTTACCAATACCGTTACCTGTTACGCCACTAACCCCAATTCGGGCGGGGTGTACGCATTTGAACATTCAAAAATTAGCCCTTACTACCGCGTCAAAAGCGTCGACTCGTTATACAAAACCTTGGTAACCAACTTAACCACCTACAGGGATTCGTTAATAAAGTTGGATACTATTGTTTTAAACGGCATTAAAGGCCGGGAGATGATGGTGGAAAGGAAAGAAACGCATGATAAAATAAGGTCGCGCCTAATAATTAATGGCGACGACTTTTTTTACATGGCGGGCCATTTAGGTAATGCAGACTCATTTGACCAGGCAAGCAATGTTTTTTTCAATTCCCTTACCATTTTGCGTCCTTCGGCAAAAGTCGATTTGGCATCGTCCAAAGCAGAAAAAATATTCAGGGACCTTGCGTCGTCTGATTCATTAACTTATCAAAAGGCATTTGGCGCGTTAGCTTACTATGATTTTTCGAAGGACGAACTGCCTTTTGTTTATAATGCCCTGCAAAAAAACTATACCGACGACACGATCCGGTTTGGTGTGAGAGCAAAATTGATTGAAAAACTTTTAACAGTTAATAACGATTCAACCATCAGCGTTTTGGCGAATTTGTACCCGCGATTAAAAGGGAAAGATAATTTAAAGGGCGTGGTATTAAACACAATTGCCGGCATCAACAAAAAAAACAGCTACCCGGTTTACCTGGATCTTTTGACTACCGACCCACCCTTGAAGGCCACCAATACCTATGAAATATTTTCGCCATTAAGCGACTCTGTTGAATTTGCTGCGGCACACTTTGAACAGTTGTTGCCCTTTATTAAGGATGATAAGTTTCGTGACAATATTTTGAGGATCGCCAGGAACATGGCAGCGGCAAAAAATAACCCGTATACCAAAACGTTAACCGATGATTATGCAAAACTAACTGCGTATGCGCAAACCGACCTGGATAAGTACCTGGCTTTAAAAGAGAGCGTCGGCAATGATTGGTCGGGATTGGTGTACAGTTACCTGCACCTGATGGATAAAATGAAGGTGAAAGATATTAATGACCGGTTTACCAAAAAATACCTTGAGAAAGATCCTAAAGGAACTTATGCCAGCGATGCCGTTATTACCCGAATTTACAATGGTTTGCCCAACAACCCGGTTTTGGTAAAACGTTACCTGGATAGCATAGGCACCCGGTACGATTTGATGGAGGCTTATGACAAAGAAAAGCAACTGGATAAGGTACCGCTCATATATCGCAAACAGGAAGCCTTTGCCAAATTGTGCCTGTATCAATACGCAGCAGGTAACGACGATGGTTCTCCTGATCAAATAAAACTTTTAGGATCGATAACCGACAAGGGCAACATTTATTATGTTTATAAATATTCTTTATCCGAGGGTGACGAAGGTGAATGGCTGATAGGCGTTGCCGGTCCGTACAAAACCGGATCAACAAAGCTTGATTTTGATAAATACCATGCCTATTCCGACGGCAGCATCTTGCAAACCGATTGGCGCAAGCAGGCCAAAAAAATGATTAAGCCATTGTTGGACGCTAACAAAGACTAAACCGGTATGGCTAACGTTACAAAAACTCAGTGTTCCTGGGTGACTTCTTTGCGGCCTCTGCGGTAAAAAAATAACCACAGAGATTCGGAGGAAGTCACAGAGAACACAGAGGGAAAATATTGTCCCGTCTTTAAGCCGCTTTCGTGTCTATTTATAAATAGCTAATAGTTTATATTTTCTCCAGCTCCGCCTTTACAAACTCAGCCAGTTGCTTAACGTAATGCGCGCTGAAATCAAACTTGATGCCCGCTGTTTCGTAAATTTCCCTGATGGTTTTGGTGTAACCCAGTTTTAAGGCATCAATATATTGCTGTAAACCTTTTTCGGGATTTTCATTATAATTCTTCCAAACCGCTATAGCGCCAAGCTGGGCCATGCCATATTCGATATAATAAAAAGGCACCTCAAAAATATGCAGCTGTTTTTGCCACAGGTTAGCTTCGGCCAGCGGATGTTCGCTCCAATCAACAAAGCCGGCACCAAATGGCTCGTAAATTTCTATCCAGGCCTGGGTGCGCTGCTCATCGGTATGGTCCGGATTGGTATATATCCAATGCTGAAACTGGTCCACAACGGCTACCCATGGCAATGTTTTTAATACATCCACCAGCTGATCGCGTTTGGCGCGTTTTAAATCCTCCTCGTTATCAAAATACACGTCCCAGTTATCCATCGAAATTAACTCCATCGACATAGAGGCTAATTCCGCTACCTCACTGGGGCAATGTTTAAAATCATTCAGCTCCAAATCGGCAGTTAAAAAAGTATGTACCGCATGGCCGCCCTCGTGCACCATGGTGGTTAAGTCACGAAAGGTATTGGCCGAGTTCATGAAAATAAAAGGTGCACCTGTTTCCGATAGGGGGTAGTTATAGCCTCCCGGCGCTTTGCCTTTACGGCTTTCCACATCAAACAGGTTATTTTCCTTCATGATCTCCAGCCGTTCGCCCAGGTAACTGTTGATATTACTAAAGCATTGGATGGATTTGTCGATCAGTTCCTGGCCGCTGCCAAATGGTTTCAGGGCCGGTTTTCCCGATATATCCACATCGGTATCCCATGGTTTTAACGCCGGCAGATTTAAAGCGGCTTTCCTTTTGGCAGCCTGGTCGCGTAAAATGGGCACAATTTCTCTTTCAATAGCTTCATGAAAAGCATAACAGTCCTGCGGTGTATAATCAAAACGCCCCAACGCCTGGAACATATAATCCCTGAAGTTTTCGAAACCGGCATTCAGCGCCACTTTGTGCCTTAAACCGCGTAAGTGATCAAATAGCTGATCCAACTGATCTTTCTCCTGCAAACGCCTTGCAGTTATCTTTTCCCAAACTTCCTGTCTCTTAGCGCGATCGGTTCCCTTTAAAAATACGGACGCCTGCTCCAGCGTATACTCCTTATCGTCGATATGTACCGACATCGACCCCGTGATACCCTGGTACTTTTGCTGCTCAACCTGTATCTCGGTTTGCAAAGGGATATTTTCCTCCCTGAATAACTCCAGCGCTTTTTTAACACCGCGCAGGTATATAAAATATTTTTTATGGTCAAGTTTGTCCACCCATTCGCTGGCAACCAGTTTTTTATTCAGGTCGTTACCATAGGGTGCAATTTTAGGCTCAATCTCGGTAGCAAAGTATTGAAAGCTTTGCAGTAACTCCTCGTTCGTGGTGTCGCAGGTCATGCGGATATAGCGCCAGGCAAAATCCTCTTCCAAAGCAGCCTCCAGTTCGCTGCGGTCATGCAGCCATTTTTCAAGCTCATGAACCGAATTTACCGGGGCGATTGCAAAGCTCCTGGTAAAGTGGCTCCAGGGTTTCCCATTTAATCTCAAAACCGGCAGGTAAATATGTTTTAATCTTTTAGGATAACTATGGCTCCAATTGGAAAATACGCACGGATTGAAAACGAACGAAAATTTCTGTTGTCGCCGGGCGATGACGTATTGATGGAAATGGACCTGGCGAAGAGAGCTATTCTCGACAATTATATTGTCGGCACCCATTTGCGGTTACGGGAGGTAGATAAGGACGGCGAAAAGATTTATAAGCTTACCAAAAAAACGCCCCTTTCGCCGGGGAGGGAAGAAATTACAACCATTTATCTTTCGCCTGAAGAATATCAATTGCTCAGTAAATTGCGTGCGGTGGTTGTAAGCAAGCTACGTTTTGTAATGCCTTACAACGAACTAACCATTGGTATAGACAGCTACGCGACCGAAAGAGATGAACTGTTGCTTGCCGAGGTGGAGTTTGAAACAGAGGAGCAAATGCGGGTTTTCGAAATGCCTATCCCTTACCAAACTGAGGTTACCGGGATGGAAGAGTTTTCCGGCTTTACCCTGGCGAAGAGATTTGGCTGGGAAAATAGGCGGTTTTAAAATTTCAGATTTACACATTGTTTTCGGGGCGGTTGAAGACCACCATAATGC
>Ga0206898_10261_pt1 | contig 14437 bp, 13 predicted proteins | sample Alteio_BWOrgHeat_50_FD_153237 | JGI IMG/M metagenome (GOLD analysis project Ga0206898, IMG submission 153237) | Enriched cells from forest soil in Barre Woods Harvard Forest LTER site, Petersham, Massachusetts, United States -... | ecosystem: Environmental > Terrestrial > Soil > Temperate forest >...
GGTCGGCTATTTTAAAAAGTAAAATTGATGAGGAAATAAAGAGTGCGGGACTAACATTTAATGGCTCTACAGGTTCCAGATTGCTAACAGGTAATTCAGCGTATGCCGAAGATTTAGAGAGATCTATTGCTACTCTTCATAAATGCGAGGCCGGGCTTATTTTTAATTCAGGCTATGACGCCAATATTGGTTTATTTTCATCCCTTCCGCAGCGCAGCGATACCATTATTACTGATGAGTTGATACACGCTTCAATAATTGATGGTGTGCGATTAAGTCATGCTAACAGGTACACGTTCAAACATAATGACCTGAGTAGTCTTGAGAACAAATTAAGGCAGGCAAAAGGCAATTGCTATGTAGTTATTGAAAGCGTTTATTCAATGGATGGCGATACGCCGCCAATCAATGATATATTAGACCTGACTGATAAATTTGATGCCCATTTAATTGTCGACGAAGCACACGCAGTTGGTTTGTATGGCTTTGGGTTGATTGATGAAACCGTTAATAGCCGTGTTTTTGCAAAAGTAGTAACTTTCGGCAAGGCACTAGGATGCCATGGTGCAATTGTGTTAGGCAGTAATTTATTGAGGGAATACCTGATAAATTTTGCCCGGTCATTTATATATACCACCGCAGCTTCGCCTCATCAGCTTGCTGCCGTAAAAATGGCCTATGAATTACTGCAGCAGTCTTCAAATGAGATCAAATCGCTTAAAAATAACATCAGATTGTTTAAACAAAAACTAAAAAGCAGCGTAGAAAGTCCGTTATTAGAAAGTGAAAGCGCGATACAGTGTATTGTATTAAAGAGCAATGAAAAGGCAAAAGAAGTAGCCGACAATTTACAAAATAACGGGTTGGATGTAAGAGCAATTCTTAGTCCTACAGTACCTTCCGGAAGTGAAAGAATTAGAATATGTTTGCACTCGTTTAACACCGAAGAAGAAATTACTTTATTAACTGACATTATAAATAACCTGCTTAATGCCTGATAAACCCCTATTTGTTACCGGTATAGGCACCGGTATAGGTAAAACCATTGTTTCTGCAGTATTGGTAGAAAAACTTAAAGCCGATTATTGGAAACCCGTGCAATCCGGCGATCTCGACGACAGCGACACAAATAAGGTCAAAAGCCTTGTCTCAAACACCACATCATTTTTTCATCCCGAGGCTTATGCATTATCGCAACCTTTTTCTCCGCATAAATCGGCTGCTATTGACGGGATCACTATTGATCAACAAAAAATCGTTCTTCCCAAGACGAATAATACCTTAATAGTGGAAGGCGCGGGCGGTCTGATGGTGCCATTAAATAACAAATTCTTGATAATTGATCTGATCAAACAATTAAATGCTGAAGTGATCTTAGTTACCCGAAATTATTTGGGAAGTATCAATCACACATTGTTATCCATTTATGCTTTAAAGCAATACGGCATTCCTATAAAAGGAATAATTTTTAACGGCCCGAAAGATATCTACTCCAAAGATTTCATTTTAGATCACTCCCAGCTCAGGCTATTGGGGCACATACCCGAATACAACATCCTCGACAAAAAAGCGATAATGGAAGCTGGCAGCTTTATTAACGACATATAGTAATTGATTATCGCAGTAAGCCGAAAAACAATATTTAAAACAATATTTTTTATTATTTGTAAATATATGTAATTGTTAATTACAAAAACATATACCAAATGAAAACACTAGTTAAAACAGGATTCCTTTTTCTTTTAGGAGCATCCTTATTTTTTTCATCTTGCGCCGGTGGGGCGTATTATGTAGCAGATCAACCTGTTGAACCCGTTTATGAAAGACCAGCTGCGCCCTACGAAGGAGCTGTATGGATAGATGGTGAATATACCTGGAGCGGTGGAAGCTACGCGTATACTAAAGGTCACTGGGAAAAGCCAAGAGAAGGTCACGCTTATCGCCGCGGCTCGTGGGAACACACAAAACATGGCTATACATGGCATAAAGGACACTGGGAATAATATTATCAGTTTGCAGTGGGCAGATAGCAGTAAGCAGTTAATAGTTAAAAGCAAAGATTACCGCAAACTGTCCACTGCCTACTGTGAACTTCAAACTACATCCTCTCCGGCACTTCTATCCCCAACAAACTCATTGCTTTATTAATTACCTTCCCCGACGCGATAGAAAGTTGTAACCTGAATTGTTTGGCAGCTTGGTCTTCAGCTTGCAATATTTGATTTTCGTGATAAAACTTATTATAGTTCTTCGCTACTTCATATACGTAGTTAGCAATCAAAGCCGGACTATGTGCCTCGGCGGCTTGTTTTATAGTCGCAGGAAATTGGGTCAAAATAACTATCAGCTCACGTTCCTCAGCTTTTAGCGCGGCGTACTCTTTTGCTTTATTAATGTCTACCGTATCAGCCTTTCTTAAAACAGATCTTAACCTTGCATGTGTATATTGGATGAATGGCCCGGTATGCCCTTCCAACTCAACAGACTCATTCGGGTCAAATAATAACCGTTTTTTTGGATCAACTTTCAGCAGAAAATACTTCAAGGCACCCATACCTATTATATGGAATAAATGCGCCTTTTCCTCATCACTAAAGCTGTCAACTTTTCCTTTTGCCAGTGCCTGAGCTTTAGCTGTCTCTTCCATTTCCTGCATCAGATCGTCGGCATCAACAACGGTTCCTTCACGCGATTTCATTTTGCCTGAAGGCAGATCAACCATCCCATACGATAAATGGTATAAACCCTTTGCCCATGTTTTACCGAGCTTTTGCAGGATCAGGAACAATACTTTAAAATGATAATCCTGCTCATTACCAACCACATAAATGGAGTCATCCATTTGAAAGTCGTTATATTTTAGTTGAGCGGTGCCCAGGTCCTGTGTTATGTATACAGAAGTACCATCAGAACGTAAAACCAGTTTTTCATCAAGACCGTCAGCAGTAAGGTCTATCCAAACTGAATTATCAGGTTTCCTGAAAAAGACACCCTTTTGCAGGCCTTCATCAATGATATCTTTTCCTAATAAATAAGTGTGTGATTCATAATAGAACTTATCAAAGCTAACCCCTAACTCTTTATAGGTTTCGGCAAAGCCTGCATATACCCAACCGTTCATGGTTTTCCAGAGCGCTTTTACTTCCGGGTCACCTGCCTCCCATTTTTGAAGCATTTCCTGGGCTTCTTTTATAAGGGATGCGTTTTTCTTTGCGTCGTCTTCAGTTTGTCCGGCTGCCTTTAGCTCTTCTATTTGCTTTTTGTATTCTTTATCGAAGATCACATAGTATTTGCCAACCAGATGATCACCTTTTATTCCCGATGACGCCGGCGTTTCGCCATCGCCAAACTTTTGCCATGCAAGCATTGATTTGCAGATGTGGATACCGCGGTCATTAACCAGGTTGGCTTTAACCACATTATACCCAGCGGCAGCTAATATCTCAGCAACCGAAAACCCAAGTAAATTATTGCGTACATGACCCAAATGCAGGGGCTTATTGGTATTGGGAGATGAATATTCAACCATTACCTTTTTACCGTTTGAAGGAAAAACAGCAAAGCTATCCGGTAAAATGGTATTGTAAAGCTGGCTTTTCCAATACTCATCAGTGATAGAAATATTCAAAAAGCCTTTGATGACATTAAAGGCCGCGACTTCCGTTAATTCAGCTTGCAGAAACGCTCCTATCTCATTTCCTGTTTGCTCAGGCGATTTCTTCGAGAACCTTGTGAACGGGAAAGTAACGATAGTAACCTGTCCTTCAAATTCCTTGCGTGTTTCCTGCAAGCTTACATCACTTGCAGCAATATCAATATTATAAAGGCTTTTAACTGCTTTAAGGGTAGCGTTGATAATAAAATCCATTGGGCAAAATTAATGAAATTGTATGAACCGGCCCACCCCGATTTAATTGATATCGATATTTTGAATTACCCTCGCATAAACGGGTTAAAATTCCTCGTACCTATCTCCATACCCGCTGCACGGCAAACGGTTTTTTCACCGAATTTAAAGTTGATCTTATCCATCGCCTGGTAAAGCCTTATCCGCTCTTCGTTGTCTTCAAACAGGTTTATCTGGTAGCTGCCAGGGCACAGGTTGCTGAGCCTCACTCCTATCAGCCTGACCGGCCGATGCTGGTTCCAGGCTTTTTTCAGCAGGTTTTTTATGCCGGGAATTAAAATATGCTCCGCTGCCGTGAGGGCAATCTTTTCCTGTTGCGTATGCGTTTCGAAATTAGCATAGCGAACTTTTATAGCGAGACACGAGGCCACCATATTTTCCCTGCGCAACTTTGAAGCAATTTCTTCGGTCATGGATACCAGTATAGTTTCAATTTTATTCCTGTCGGCGATGTTGGTGTGAAAGGTGTGCTCTGTTGAGATAGATTTCCTGCCGGAATGAGGCACCACATCACCATAATCAATACCATGGGCTTTCTCCCATAAAAACTTGCCCGTTTTACCAAAAGTAGTTTCCAGGAAACGCAGGTTGGTCCTTTGCAGGTCGCCAATCTTTTCGATGCCATACTGGTAAAGTTTGGCCGCGGTGCTTTCGCCTAATCCGGGGATCTTGCTGATATTAAGCGGCGCCAGGAAAGCCTTTTCCATACCATGCGGCACATACAATTGTCCGTTTGGCTTTGCCTGGTTAGTGGCCATTTTTGACACCGTTTTACCCGACGACATGCCAAATGAAATAGGCAGCTGCGTTTCCCTGATGATCTTGTGCCGTAATTCGGTAGCGTGCTGGTAGCAGTCGTGATAGCGATCCATACCGGTATAATCTACATAAAACTCATCAACCGACGTTTTCTGGTACAGCGGTACCGACTGCTGGATAATCTCGGTAACCTCGCGCGAGGCTTCGCTGTACCTGCCATGAGCGCCACGTACAATAATGGCATGCGGGCAAAGCCTCATGGCCTGTTTCATTGGCATGGCCGAATGGATGCCGAATTTACGCGCCTCATAACTGCATGAAGCCACCACGCCCCTATCCGCCGAACCTCCGATAAGTACCGGTTTACCTATCAGCGAGGGATCAAACTTCCGTTCCACCGAAACAAAAAAAGAATCGAGGTCGATATGCATGATGATCCGTTTGGCGCTCATGATACAAATGTAGGGAAAGATTTGTAATTTGCTAATTATATTAGTATTCACAAAACAGATTTCGTCACAATAAATACATATCGTCCTTGTCCCCTCGGGATACCCCATTTGTAGCACCCGGTTCATACCCTTTTAGTGCCACGTTAGTGCTACACTTGGCGAATTAGGTTGCCGCTACAAAACCAACTGTCCCGTCCATTTTTTTTGCGACACATCCGCGACGGACAGGACAGTTTAACTAACCAAAAACATGACTACTGACAAAACAGTGTCACCAAAATATTTTATCAGTGCTTGTATATTTGTATTAAGCATAAGCCTCCAGCTAATTCTTTTTCAAATTAAGTGTCCCGTCCATTTTTTCCCTGTGACAAACCACGACGGACAGGACAGTTTAACCAACCATAATCTAACAAGGTTTTCCTATCAAACGGAAAACAAAAGCCTGTTCACTATTAGATAGGCTATTGGAGGAGTATTTTTTAAAAAATAATTTTTAAAACCCAATTATATGAACCCACAAAATCAACCTGCTATAAGCAGATTTAACACCTATGATGAGTATTTAAAAACTCCGGTACAATTTCTTGAATCATACGTAGACGACGAAGGTCTGTTTTTGACGCGAACAGCAAACTATTGGATGGAAGAAGCCAACGCAAGACCAGTACCGCGGATGTTGTTTGATAAATTTTGGTACGAAGGAGAATTGTGCATATTATTTGCCGATAGCAACCTTGGTAAATCAATACTGGCTGTGCAGATTGGTAACAGCATCTGCAATGGAAAACCAATTGAGTCGTTTGCTCATGAAGCTACCAGGCAGCCTGTTTTGTATTGCGATTTTGAATTGACTGATAAGCAATTTGAGGCACGATACTCGGTAGATTTTACCAATCATTACAGGTTTAGTGATGAATTTTATCGTTCTGAATTAGACCCGGATGCTGAAATACCGAAGGGTATAAGAGATTTTGACGAATACCTGAGCATATCCTTAGAGCGCAATATTGTTCAAAGCGGTGCCAGAGTTATAATTATTGATAACCTGACGTATTTACGCAACGAAACTGAGCAGGCTAAAGATGCTTTGCCACTGATGAAACATTTAAAGGCTTTAAAAAGCAGATACGGTCTTAGCATCCTTGCATTGGCACATACGCCAAAACGTGATGTACGCCAGCCTATCGGCAAAAATGACTTACAGGGCAGTAAAATGCTGATGAATTTTTGCGACAGCGCATTCACCGTGGGCGAAAGCCAGGCAAATAAAAGCTTGCGTTATTTAAAGCAAATTAAGCAGCGGAATACCGAACAGGTTTACGGTGGCGATAATGTTTGCGTTTGCCGGATTGTTAAACCTTATAATTTTCTTCAATTTGAATTTGTTGGTTATGCCAATGAATGGGATCATCTGAAAAGGCCAAAAGAAGATCAGAATGATCAGTTGATGGAAGAAGCTGTGAGGCTTAGGCAGGAAGGTTTAAGCTTGCGCGAAATTGGAAGAGAATTAAACATCCCGCACCAAAAAGTAGATCGTTTGCTGAAGGCGGCTGATATGAAAGCAAGATAGGTTGGCTTAAAACACAATCCCTGTCCTGTCCGTCACACTTGGCCGCCCGGTATGACGGACAGGACACCACTAATATACTGTCAAATAAAAAAATGGATAGATTGATGTAAAATAAATTTGTTATTTGCTAAAAATATTAGCATTATTGTTTTCTAAAAACAACGATGCTATGACAGGTTACCAGGATTATTTGATAGTGCTTTCTCCGTCGGAAAACATTATTGACCGTGTAAAAAGATTAAAAGATTTCAGCTTTAATGAGATTGGTGAGTACGACGGTCATTACTCAAAAGCGCATATCACCATACAGCCCTGGCCCCGTAAAAAGCCCGTGTGGATTGAGCCGCTGATCCCCAAACTGGAACGAGACCTGCAAACGCTGCCGCCTGTGGTACTTGATATAAATGGCTTTGGTTTTTTTGACCACGAGGATAACCGTACCATTTACGCAAAGCTTAACGCTACGCCGCTCACAAAGGTGTGGTTCAAACACTTACGCAAGTATTTCAGCACCGGCGATTTTGAACCGCATATTACCATAGCCCGAAACTTACCTAACGATACTTTTGCCAAACTATGGCCGCATTTTAAGAGCCTGAAGTGGAAGCAGCAAATTACACTCGACCGTTTAACCATATTAAGGCGCGAAATGATAGGCCACGACAAAAGCTATAAAAAGTTTAAAGAGATCCCTTTTAACAGCAAGCTTGATTTTTATGACTTTACCAATGCTAAACTGAAAGTGCCGGCTTTGCCTTTAAAAAAGTTCGATAGGCAACAGATCAGCCTTTTTTAATTGTAACCGTCATATTATGCTGCCCTATCGCGATTATTTAATGATCATTTCGCCGCCTGAACATATCATTAAGGAAATCAGCAGGTACAAACGTGCATCGGTAAACGCAATTGGGCATTTTGAGGGGATGCATAGTACCGCGTATATCACCATAACCCATCAAAGAAGGTGCAAGCCGTTTTTTGTGCAGCCTGCTATAATACGTATGGAAGAAAAACTGTTTACCATGCCGCCCATTGAATTAAGTATAAAAGGCTTCGATTTCTTTGAACACGGCAGCGTAGCGAGAACCATTTATGCCGTGATACAACGAACTGAACGCGTTGATAACTGGTTTAAACTGTTAACCAGCCAAATGGGTGTAAAAGTGAAGAACTTTGTGCCGCATATTACTATAGCCAGCAATATACCCGTATCATCATTCAATAAATTATGGCCAAATTTTGAGAACAGGGACTGGGAGACATCCTTTAATGTAAATAGTTTAACCATACTAAACAGGGATACTTTTGTTGAATATTGCGAATGGCGGGTTTATAAAGAACTGTTTTTCGCCAACAGGCTAAAGGAAATGTTTTAATAGTATCATTTTGCGGGAGCATGAATCGTTAACTTAGCAATTCTTTAAAGCCAATTAAACCGACACGATGAACATGAATAGGTACATACGGTATTGCTTAGTCTTCTTGATACCTGTGTTATTTATTTTTTCGCAATGCTTGCATAAAAGCAAACCTGCTGATCCAAGAGGACCGTCTTACGCGGGTTCGGCACCCTGTTTAAAGTGCCACAAAGATGTTTATCAAAACTATTTGCATACCGCGCATTATTTAACAAGTCGTGCGGCATCACCTGCTACCGTTCATGGCAGCTTTAAGTCCGATTCAAATACGGTAGCATTTAACGGTGATATTAAGGCTGTTATGGAAAAACATGGAGACAGCCTTTACCAGGTTAGTTATGCCGGCGAAAAGTTGCTCCAGAAACAACGTTTTGATATTGTAATTGGCAGCAGGCGGGCCGAAACTTATTTATACTGGAAAGGCAACGAGGTACACCAACTGCCCATAAGTTACTATGCAAGTTTGCACAAATGGGCCAATAGCCCGGCATACAGTGCTGATTCTGTTAATTTTAGCCGGTTGATCAGCGCACGGTGTTTTGAATGCCATAGCTCTTATATTCAGAATTTACCAGATGATAAAGGATCTGTAGCAAAATCAGACTCGCTTGATAAAAGTACAATGTTACTGAGTATTGATTGTGAACGTTGCCACGGCCCCGGTGCAGAGCATGTTAACTTTCATACACAAAATCCGACGGAGAAGAAAGCAATGTTTATCGCGAAGATCGGCGCATTGACCCGTGCGCAAAGAATGGATCTGTGTGCTGCGTGCCATTCGGGTAATTTGAGCATGATGGCAAAGTCAACCTTTACCTTTAAACCGGGTGACACGTTGGCGAATTATAAGGAGGGCGAACGTTTTCATAGACTGCAGGAAGTACCTAAAATGGATGTTCACGGCAACCAGGCTCAGCTTTTAATCGGGAGCAAGTGCTTTATGAATAGTAGGATTGAATGCAGTACTTGTCATAACGTTCATGATAATGCTGTTAAGAACGTAAAGACCTATTCGCAATATTGCATAAGTTGTCATAGTGAAGCCAGCCATAACTTTTGCAAATTGGCCCCGCAACTTGGGAACACTATTAACAGCAACTGCATTGATTGCCACATGCCGGTTAAAACTTCAAACGCGATCCTGATAAACGGGCCGAATAACCTAACAACACACCCTTTCCAGGTGCGTACCCATTTGATCGCTATTTATCCCGAAGAATCAAAAAAGATAATGGCTTTTATGAAATTGGTTAATAAGTGAGCGGTTGATTGGGTTGATTAAGTTCTTGTTTTGGTTGTAAAGGCTTTGACGACCATAAATTTCATCGTTAATAATTACTACTTAACCGTTTGAGCCACAACATTTCAACCTTCAAACATTCCAACCTTGCAACATCCGGAACGCTTTTTTAACAATTTATTAACCCAAAAACAAACCTTTTTCTATCTTTGCGCCGGGGTAAGTCTTTTACGGCCAGCTCCTCTTGAACTCCCCCAGGGTGGGAACGCAGCAAGGGTAGAGAGTTGAGCGGCGCGATAAAAGTAGCTTACCCTTTTTTGTGCCTTATACTTTCCTCCAGGTTATTTCTTTACCTAGACCTTTTATCGAATTAATCTAAGATGATCTTTTTAAAAGCATCTAATGAAATTACATTAAACCTGGGAAATTGTACCTCTTTCAAAATGTCGAAGTGTCGGTCATTGGTTACAAGATAATCCGCATTACGTGCGACTGTCAAATCAGCAAATTTGCTATCGTCGGGATCGGCCTCAAGTAATTGCCATTTAAAAAATGGATCACAAAATATTACGTTTACCGCAGTGCTAATGATAGAATAAACCAAATACGCGGTTTGATCAGAATATATATCGGTCAACTTCTCCATATATTCCGTAAGAATTTCATTGCTGATTAGCCATTCAAACTTTTCAGCTTCGAACGCTTCATATAACCAATAATATTCACCGCGTGGAGGAATTGAAGCGATCAGGCAGTTAGTGTCTATGACAATGCGCATCAACTGTCGGCATTCAGCATGTCATCAAAATCTCTTTGAGTATATCCTTTCTCGGAAATCACTTTGGTAACCTCTTCCTGTAAGAGTTTGGAATAGTGTTTTACCAATAAACGTTTTAGCTCAAGTGTCTCTTGCTCTGACATAGGCCTATTAAACAAGCGCAACAGGCTTATTTGTACAGGATTTAATTCAGTATGTTGATTCAATGCAACTGCCATAACATAATATTCATAACAAATTTACTAAAGTTCGGGTATAAATGGAAATATCTACTTTATAGTATGCCTTTATAGTCCTCAACAAAGAGCCCGACAATGGCATGTGTTAGTGTGATCTGCAATCAAGAACTAATTGGCCGTGATTTGCACCTGACAAACTGTTTATGCTTTAATGAGTTACGGTGGGTTGCCAAATCAGAATGGTATTATACCCTGTTCTTCAAAAGCTCCATTACCTTCAAATTTGAATTTTGCAACTGTTTCGCACTTTCCACCCGTTATTTTTCTTTTCAAGAGTATCATTTCGCTTACTTCGAAAATGGCATTAAATTCCTTATTATGCCATTCTTCCCAAGCATTATTATATTGATTTTCCGACATTTTCCGTGCAATTGTTATATGTGGATTGAAAATAAAATGGGGCGCCGAATGCTTCAGCGGCTGTAAAAGCCCGCTGAATTTGGTTTGCATATCTTCTACAATTTTAACGATTGGTCTTTTCGTGGCCACATTGGCAAAAATAGTATGATTTGCAAATCCGCCAAAGCCACATAGTTGTACCTCGAAAGGATTTACACGCTTTGAAAAACGACCAAAATAATCAACTACCTTTTCCATATTCCTTTCGAGCTGAACAAAATTGATTAACGTTATATGTGGAATGAGGCTAGCCGAATATTCACAGCCATATAACGACTGGAATTGGTTTTTTATCTGAGACAGAGCTGTCAACAACTTTTGATCAGGAGAAATCACTAACAAGTATTCATACAGAATATTTGAAAATTCGCTTAGCCGATATTCTCTGACGTCGCGTTCTGCAGTAAATAATGCCATAGCCTTTAATTTAATTCAAACAATGCTAAAATACTAATATTTTTAGTAATTGCAAACTATTATTAAATTAATACGTTCACGTTATGACGGAACGTGTATCAAGCTATAATAGAAGTCCTATATATTTATTAAAATCACTATTTTGGGCTGATGATCAATTCCCGAATAAGCATAGTTACATTGCTACTTTTAACTGTATACAATTCCAACTTAAAAGCCCAGGTTAAACAAAATGACTACACCGACTACCACGTACACCTGCAGGATTCCGCAACGGTGCAGTTGGGTTACAGGATGCTAAAAGCCATAAATCTGGCCCCCACGAAAATAGACTCCCTGATCCTTAATGCTGATACTATTATCGGGCGGCTCAATAAGGCAAAGTTCAAATCCGCCTGGATCCTGTCAAATGCCTATTGGTTCGGCTCGCCATTAACGCCGGTGGAAAACGAATATGAACAGGTAAAAAGGCAAAACGATTGGATAGCTGAACAGGCTGTACGCTATCCCGACCGGTTAAAGCCTTTTATGAGCATCAATCCATTAAAGCCTTATGCATTGAAGGAAATCCAAAGATGTGCGGATAGCAAACGCTTTACAGGTTTAAAGATGCATTTCGCCAACAGCCAGGTAAATCTTTTTGACGGGGCGCAGGTTAAACAAATACAAAAAGTTTTTGCATTGGCAAACAAATATCATTTGGTGATGCTTGTTCATTTCCGAAGCGGACAAAAATGGGACGGACAGGCCAACACTCAAATTTTGTTGAATCAGTTAATGCCATATGCAAAGAACACCAAGGTAGTGATTGCGCATATGGCCGGTTGGGGTGGCTATGATCAGCCAATGGACGCTGCTCTTGGACTTATCACCAGCTATATACATAAAAACAACACCCACAATTCCAGGATATACCTGGATATCAGTGCTGTGTTACCGCTAAGTTTAAACGATAACTATAAACCTGCGAAAAACGAAACCGATTGGAACGCTATAGATCATTTAAAAAACAAAATCGCCCAAATAGGCGCAGACCATATCCTCTTTGCAACAGACTGGCCACTAATAGATATTGACCCATACATCACTTTGCTGGAGAAAGAATTAGGAGAGAACACCGTTCATCAAATCCTCGAAAGCCGGGTGGCTTCTGCTCAACTCCTAAAATAACAGCAAGATGTTTGTAACTTTTGGCAATCACTTAACAAATTCCAACCTAATCTCCAATCTCTAATCACTATTCTCTATCCCAAAAACACCTATCTTAGCAAAAACATCATCTATATAATAATGCTCGATATTCTCATTATAGGCGGCGGTCCCATTGGTATAGCATGCGGGCTGGCAGCCAAAAAAGAAGGGCTTACCTTTCTGATCGTTGAAAAAGGTTGCCTTGTTAACTCTCTATACAATTACCCCTCAACCATGACCTTTTTTTCCACTTCGGAGAAGCTGGAAATTGGCGGGATTCCCTTTGTCACCATCAGCAACAAACCCAACCGCGCCGAGGCCTTGGAATATTATCGAAGGGTAGCAACCTCGAACAATTTACCTGTTAATTTATTTGAAGAAGTTACCGGTGTAAAAAAAGACGGCGATATTTTTACAATCACAACCAATAAAACAACTTACCAGGCCAAGAAAGTAATACTCTCCACCGGGTTTTATGATATTGCTGTAAAGCTTGATATCCCCGGCGAGGACCTGCCAAAAGTAATGCACTATTATAAGGATCCGCATTTTTATGCGATGCAAAAAGTAATTGTGGTTGGCTCAAGTAATTCGGCTATTGATGTGGCCCTGGAGACCTATCGGAAAGGCGCCGAGGTTACATTGGTGATCCGAGGGGATGAGATTAGTCACCGGGTCAAATATTGGGTACGGCCGGATATACTTAACCGCATAAAGGAAGGAAGTATCAGAGCGTATTTTAATTCGCATTTGAAAGAGGTACGCGAACATGATGCAGATATTGAAACGTCAGCCGGCACTATAACCATCCCAAACGATTTTGTAATGGCTATGACAGGCTATCGTCCAAATTTCGAGTTCCTGAAAAAGCTGGATATTACATTAACTGAAGATAAATTTATTCCGCATTATAATCCCGAAACTATGGAAACCAATTTGCCCGGCCTGTACCTTGCCGGCGTAGTTTGTGGTGGTTTGGATACTCATTTATGGTTCATTGAAAATTCGAGGGTGCATGCCGATATGATCATTGCCGATATTGCTGGCAAAGGCTAAATATTAGGTAATTGTAAGGTTTTCGTTAAGTTTAATAATTGACAATGAGATTGTCTTACTCTATTATAAATTCGCATTTTCTCAACGTTTAAAACGTTCTAACTAATTAATATTTTCCCTTGCATAAATAAAAATTAATGCGATACTTTGCACAAATTTTAAAAACACTGGTAAAATGAATCAGCAAAGCTTAAATAAGCCCTCAATAAGAGCAAATTATGCTCCTGTTGCCGCTGCTTTGGTTTCAAACGTTTTTTTATTTTCCCCATCACGACGAAGGCCATATATGCCAAGAGTTTGATCTGCTCTCTTTCCCCGCACTAACGAAGTTATTTAACTTCATCGGTTAAAGATCATTTTATTATTTAACGCCGTAAAAGGCAAATAATTTAAAGGTAATTTTTCTACTTCAATGACATTACAAGATTTTGATATACAGGTTGCCACTGCCCAGCATGTTGACTATGCGCAGTTGATTTGTGATGAAATGGCTGAATCGGCGAAAGCCCGCGGTACAGGCATAGCTCAACGTTCGCCGGAATATGTTGCGAACAAGATGCTTGAAGGGAAAGCTGTGATCGCTTTTCATAAAGACGGTACCTGGGCAGGTTTTTGCTATATAGAGACCTGGAGCCATGGTGATTTCGTGGCGAATTCGGGCCTCATCGTTAACCCGCAATTCAGAAAAGCCGGACTGGCTAAAGCTATCAAAGAAAATATTTTTAAACTGTCGCGCAGTAAATATCCCAATGCCAAAATATTCGGGCTGACTACCGGTCTTGCTGTAATGAAAATAAATTCAGACCTCGGTTACGAGCCTGTAACTTATTCGGAGCTTACGCAGGATGAAGATTTTTGGGCCGGCTGCAAAAGCTGTGTCAACTATGATATCCTGATGAGCAAAGGCCGCAAAAACTGCATGTGCACCGCAATGTTGTTTGATCCGACAGAAAAGCAAAAGGAATACGAGGAAAAAATGAAAAAGATCACGCACAAGGCAACGTTACT
>Ga0206898_10263_pt1 | contig 14328 bp, 13 predicted proteins | sample Alteio_BWOrgHeat_50_FD_153237 | JGI IMG/M metagenome (GOLD analysis project Ga0206898, IMG submission 153237) | Enriched cells from forest soil in Barre Woods Harvard Forest LTER site, Petersham, Massachusetts, United States -... | ecosystem: Environmental > Terrestrial > Soil > Temperate forest >...
CGCGGCGGCATCCCATCGCGAAGTGGTTATTTGCGCCCTCTTCGCGTGTGCCCTGCTCCTCGCGCTTGCCTCGCGTGTCGGCCTGAGAAAGCTGGCCACATGGGTCTGGCTGCCGGTTTTGTTTTTCACCGGGGCCGTTGCTGCGCCCGCACTCTTCCTCACACCGGGTACACCGCTCTTCGCTGGTATCACCTGGCAGGGATTGCGCGGCGCCGGCTTCCTTGTCTCGCGCGCTGAAACCGCGGCTACACTCTCAGCCCTGCTGGTTCTCACGACTCCCTGGCCCTGGGTCCTGAAAGCGCTGCGCACTTTTCGAGTGCCCGCGGTCTTCGTGGTCATTCTCGGTATGACCTATCGCTATGTCTTCGTGATCCTCGAAACGGCGCTCAATATGTTCGAATCGCGCAAGAGCAGGACCGTCGGCATCCTGGAACCTGCCGACCGACGCCGCCTTTCCGCAGCCACGGCCGGCGTTCTCCTCAGCCGCAGCCTTCAGCTCAGCAGCGAAGTTCATCTCGCTATGCAGTCGCGCGCTTTTCGCGGCGAGGTTCACATTATGCAGGAATTCCGCGCAAAACCAACAGACTGGTGCTGGCTCGCAGCCTTCGCTTCCACCGCTTGTGCGGCCGGCTGGTACGCGCGATGAACGTGTTTGAAGTCAGCGGTGTCTCCTGGCTCTATGAGTCGGTGCTCGCGCTGGACAGCATCTCACTCACGCTCGAGCAGGGCAAACGTTACGCTCTGTTGGGAGCCAATGGGTCGGGCAAATCCACGCTGCTGCGCCTGCTCGACGCGCTCTACTTCCCGCAATCCGGCAGCATCGCATTTCACGGAGAGCCGCTCATTCAGCAGCGCTTCGAAGACGACGAATTCGCCTTCAGCTTCCGCCGCCGCGTGGGCCTCGTATTCCAGAATCCAGACGTACAGTTATTCAATCCCACTGTGTTCGACGAGGTCGCCTTCGCGCCCCTGCAACTCCGTTGGCCCCGCGAACAGATCACGCAACGAGTAGCCGAGGCAATGGAGTTGATGGAGATCACGCACCTGCGCAACCGGCCGCCGCACCGCTTGTCAGGCGGTGAGAAAAAGCGCGTCGCCCTTGCCTCAGTGCTGGTGCTGGATCCCGAAGTTCTTCTGCTTGACGAACCCGCCGCGGCGCTCGATCCGCGCAGCCAGAGCCAGATCATCGATCTCCTGATCGGATGGGGCGATGGCAGCAAGACCGTGATTACCGCTACACACGATCTCGGTCTGGTTGAAGATATCGCCGACTATTGCTTCTTAATGAAGGAAGGAAGAATTCTGGCGCGCGGGGGCCCGGCCGACGTGTTGCGCGATCAACAGCTATTGCGCGATGCCAACATGGTCCACGAGCATCGCCACCGGCACCCTGAGGGTGGCCTCACCCATTCCCACCCTCATACGCATCCCCATCACCACTAACTACCAGCCGAGTTCGCGATCCCAATGCAGAGCACGCGCCGCCTCATGCATGTGCTCCAGCGCGGCGTCGATGTGCATGTAAGCGGCATCGCGCCAGCCGCGAGCCCGGCCGTTGTCTTCCTCACGGCCCAAATCCGCGCGCGCGCTTCGCAGCAGACTCACCACCTTCTCGAAACGGCCCCGCCGCTCCATCCTCGTATCGATCGGCGGATGATCCTGCAGATCCCTGTGATCCAGCATCGCGGCGCGGTCGATTTCATGAATCGCAGCCTCGACCTCACGGTCTGCCTGCACCAGGTGGCGCGTAACGTTCGGCTCTTCCCGAACACGCATCAGGAATTGCGACGTGCGCAAATCCGTGCGGGCCCGAAGATAAGCGGGATGGCGCGGCTGCGCTTCAAGAGCACCCGGCGCGAAAGCGGTAATCAGCCCCATTAGACTGACGGCGAAAATTCTAAGCTTCATATACACCCTCCATACTCTGGAACCCAGCCTCTCATGAAGAGTGGTGTGCTTGAAAGGTTTTTAATGGTGCGTTAAAGAAAAAACCGGGGCCCTTTTTAAGGAGCCCCGGTCGCCGAGTCGATCTGATTTGACCCTGTTGTTACAACTTCCTGGTCCCCTTCTCATCGGGGTATTTCGATGCTAACATGCCCGGCTATTCGCCGCCCACGGGCGTCGGCGCGGCAGTAATCTTCTCCGCAATCGATTTCGCCTGCAGGAACAGCAACAGATAATCCGGGCCGCCGGCTTTCGAATCGGTCCCTGACATATTGAATCCACCGAACGGATGAGCACCCACCATCGCACCCGTGCATTTGCGATTGATGTACATGTTGCCCACGAAAAATTCCTCTCTCGCGCGCTGCACATGAGCTGAGTTATTCGAATAGATCGCGCCCGTCAGGCCGTATTGCGAATCGTTCGCCATCTCCAGCGCATGCTCGAAATCCCGCGCCTTCGACACGGCTAACACAGGCCCAAAAATCTCTTCCTGGAAAATGCGAGCCTTCGAATCCACGTCCACAATCACAGTCGGTGGAATGAAATGACCCTCACCCGAACCAGCCGCCCCACCTGTCAGCACCCGCCCTTCGGACTTACCCGTCTCGATGTAACCTGTAATCGTCTTCTTTGCCGAAGCGCTGATCACCGGTCCCATATAGAACGAGGGATCGTCCGGCGGTCCCACGGCGATCTTCTCCACGCGCGGCTTCAGTTTCGCTACGAATTCGTCATAGACATCGGCATGCACAATAGCCCGCGAGCACGCCGAGCACTTCTGTCCCTGATACCCGAATGCCGATACCGCAACACCCTCCACGGCCGCATCCAGGTCGCATTCGCCATCGACAATGATCGCGTCCTTGCCGCCCATCTCCGCCACTACGCGCTTAATCCAGATCTGCCCCTTCTGCGGCTTCGCGGCGAGTTCGTTGATGTGCAAACCCACATCGCGCGACCCGGTAAACGAAATGAACCGCGTCTTCGGATGCGACACCAGTACGTCGCCAATGGCGCCGCCGCTGCCTGTCAGGAAGCAGAAAGCATCCGCCGGAAAGCCGGCTTCCGTCAACGTTTCGGCAAAAACAGCCGCGATGGTCGGGGTCTCGCTGGATGGCTTGATGATGACGGTATTCCCGGTTACAAGGGCCGCCACGGTCATCCCGCAAAGAATCGCCAGGGCGAAATTCCACGGGGGGACCACCACCCCGACGCCCAACGCGAGATAACGCATCTCATCGCGCTCTCCCGGTAACTGCACCACGGGCTGCACACCCGCAAGCCTCGCCATCTCGCGCGCATAGTATTCGCAGAAATCGATGGCTTCGGCGACTTCGGCTTCGGCTTCGGGCCAGGTTTTCCCGGCTTCGAAAACCAGCCAGGCGTCGAACTCGAGCTTTCGTTCGCGAATGATCGCCGCAAGCTTCAAAGCCATGCGCACGCGATCCTCGGCCGGCGTTTTGCTCCAGACGGCGAAGTTGCGATACATCGTCTCAACGGCTTCATTCGCCATCTCGGACGTCGCCTTCTGCAGTGTGCCCACAACTTCCGAAGGCCGCGCCGGATTCGTCGAAATGAGCTTCGCGTCCGTCTTCAGCTTCTTGCCGCCGATGGTCAGGCTGTACTCGCGCCCCAGCAGCGCCCGCACGCGCGCCTGCGCTTCTTCCATGCGCCGCCGATTCTCCGGCTGCGTGAAATCCGTGTACGCCTCGTTGCGAAATTCCGCCAGCTTCAGCTCAGACTTTGCCGCACTCCCCATTTGCCCTCCTCGACTGCGATTTTCGCAAAAGCTACCTTCGGATCGTGCCCGAAGCTGCACCAGGTTCCCCGGTCTGCACACCGCCTCAGAATCGCCGTCTTGCTGGCGATGGTGTCCAGCGGAAACAGATCGAATCCCGAGACCCAGGTCGGCGTGACCTGCGCCGAGAACGGCGCCAGGTCTGCCAGATGAATATACGACTCGCCATCCGAATCCACCCGCACCACCATCATGTCGCGATTGTGCCCACGGGCCACGTCCACATATACGCCCCCATGGACTTCGGTCGAAGGCTTATCCAGCAACTGCATCGTGCCCGTCGCCACCAGCGGCTCGTAATTAATCGAACGATAGCTGACCGCGTCGCGTGGATGGCGCTCCCGCGCATGCTCCAGTTCCCCCGCCTGCGTCACATAGCGCGCATTCGGAAAAGCGGGCACCACCCGATCGCCTTCGCCAAGTGTGTTCCCGCCCACGTGATCCCAGTGCAGATGTGTGTTGATCACGAGATCGATCGAGTCGGCCTCGAACCCGTGCTCGGCCAGCACCTCAACCAGGCCTGGCGGGTCCGGCATCCCGATGCGCTCGCGCGTCACCGAATCGTGACGCACACCGATCCCCGTCTCGATCAGGATCCGCGATTCGCCGTCTTCCACCACATAACAATTAAGACCGGCTTCCACGCGATTCAGCTCATCCGGCGCCTGGTGCTTCGACCACAGCGTCTTCGGCACCACGCCGAACATCACGCCGCCATCCCAACGATAAGAACCGGCGCGCACCAGCGTGATGCGGAAGTCGCCAACGGTAATTGCTGCCAATCAGCCTTGTACCAGCTTTTTTCCGCGCTCGAACAGATCGGCGGCGTCCTCTGCGATCTTCTTGCCGCGGTCGTAGAGTTCTTTACCGCGGTCCATGAGTTCGCGGCCGCTGGCCTCCATGGCCTCGCGCCCTTCTTTCGAGGTCTCCCCAATATACTTGCGAGTGTCTTCGCCCGACTTCGGCGCGAACAGCAGAGCGATACCGGCGCCAAGCACCGCGCCCGCCAGAAACCATCCGAGTTTGCCGTTATCTTCCATGTTGTGAATCCCTGTACCAGTGTAATGCGCACTTTTGCGGGCGCGATACTGTAGTCGTATGGAAAACAACACGGGTGAGATGGTTCCTGTCTTCAGCTCGTCAAATCACGATGCCGAGATGGAAGCCACCACGATCAAAGGCCTGCTTGATTCAAATGACATTCCCGCAATGATAGTTGGCCCGCATATGCTGCCGAATCTCGAATTCCAGGTGCAGGTCTCGCGCGAACTGGCGGCCCAGGCGAAGACGCTGATCGCCGAAGCACGCGCAGGCGGCCCCGCTTCGGCTGTCGAGGCCGAAAAAGAGACCGAATAGTCTCTTCTACTTGCTGGTGAGTTTCATGATCGCGTTTTCCAGGTCCGAAACTCCCGCCTCGGAAGCCGGGCCATGGGTTTGCCAAAGGACCCGGCCGGCGCTGTCCGCCACGATTACATACGTGACCTGAGGGTTCTCGAAACTCACCAGCTTTTTCCACTCCCCGTCGTGCGTATAGAACGGAGCGAAGTGCGGGCGTTCTACCTCGGGCACCGAGCGTTTCATACCGTGCAGAATCATTTTCATCACCAGCGACGGCACCCCCTCGAAGTCCGCCAGCTCGAAGTAGTCAACGCGTGGATCGCCCTCGTAACGGCTCTTGAAGAGCTTGTTCCACGCTGTCAGATCGTCAGCACCTTTATGAGAGAAGGAGATGAGAATTACAAGCGGCTTCGCTCCGCCCTCACGAGGAACTGCGCCTTTGGTTCCGGTGAGCGTTGTGAATTCGGTTCGCGGAATCTGTTGGGACAACACGGGCAGCGGCAGCAGTAACAGCGCGATGGCGCTCCTACGCAATTGCCGGCCTCTTTTTCCCAAATCCGGTAGCCTGTTCGAACGCGTGAGCGATTTGAAGCACGCTGAAATCTGCTTTATTCCGGCCCACGATTTGCAATCCGACCGGCAGCCCCTGGGGAGTGAATCCGGCCGGAACTGAAGCCGCCGGATTCCCTGTCGCCGAAATGTACCAGCAGGACTTCATCCAGTCGATATAGTTCGTGAACTTCACGCCGGCAATCTCCTTCGGCCACGGCGTGTCGATATCGAACGCCGGCAGTTGCGTGGTGGGAAGAACGAAATACTCGTACCGGTCAAGAAACGTCTGGAAGCGCCGCCAGACTTCCACATGCGCTGTTTCGGCCCGCGCCAGATCGTTTCCGGTCAACTTCAACCCTTCCTCGATCTCCCCCCTGAGCGTGTCCTTAAAGGCCTCAGGATGATCGTGCAGTCGCGCGCCATAAGCGCTCGCGGAATTCCACGCGCGCAGCACCCGGAACGAAATCTCGGCGGGAGAGAAATCCGGCTCCGCCTGCTCGACCACGCAGCCCATCGCTTCAAACGTTTTACGATGCCCATCGATCACGGTTCTTACCCGCGGATCGATGGGCGCCCCACCCAGATCCTTAAACCAGGCGACACGCACACCTTTCAGGTCTCGTCCCAGCGGACGCGCAAAAAGTTCGCCCGGTTCATCGATCGAAAGCGGCGCGTGCCCATCCGGTCCCGCGATCGTGCTCAGCGCCAAAGCCAGATCTGCCACCGACCGTCCCAGGCATCCTGACGTGCTCAAGGTCGACCACGCAAAAACCGCCTTCGGATTCGGCACGCGCCCCACCGAGGGCCGGAACCCTACGACGTTGCAAAAGGCCGCGGGATTGCGCAGCGAGCCACCGGTATCGGATCCGCTCGCGACCGGACTCAGCCCGCAGGCAAGCGCCACCGCCGCGCCACCCGAGGATCCGCCGCACGTCTTCGTGAGGTCGTAAGGGTTGTGCGTCGCGCCAAAGACTTTATTGAAGGTCTGCGACCCTGCGCCGAATTCCGGTGTGTTGGTCTTGCCAATTGTGATTGCTCCGGCCCGGCCCATGCGTCCGACCACCAGGTCGTCTTCAGCGGGAAGGTAGTCCTTATAGAGCAGCGATCCGAAGGTGGTTCGAATACCGCGCGTCTCCATCAGATCCTTGTGCGCCACGGGCAAACCGTGCAGCGACCCGAGTTTTTCTCCGCGCGCCGTCATCTCATCGGCGTGCGCGGCCATCTTCGCCGCCATCTCCGGGACCAGCGTCACAATCGCGTTCACCTTCGGATTCACACGCTCGATCTGCTTCAAATGCGCGGCCAGCACTTCACGCGCGGAAAGCTTCTTCGAGCGAATGAGCTTTGCCATCTCGACTGCGCTCAGGAAGCAGATCGGATCGGCCGCCTGCGCCTCCAGCAGAGGTGCAGCGGCCATTCCAGCCAGAACTTCGCGGCGCGTCATTTATGTAAGTCTACTCGCCGCTCGGGATCGGCCGCTCTAAATCCGGAAGAAAAGCCGTCAGCAGTCCGATCGCCGGCAGGAAAGCGCACACGCGATACACGAACGCGATGCTCGTCATATCCGCAAGTCTGCCCAGCACCGCCGCCCCGATGCCCGCCATCCCGAACGCCAGACCGAAAAACAAACCCGAAATCATTCCGATGCGCCCCGGCACCAGTTCCTGCGCATAGACCAGAATCGCCGAGAACGCCGACGACAGAATCAGTCCGATCACGACCGTCAGCACCGCCGTCACGCGCAGCCCGACATAGGGCAGCACGAGCGTGAACGGAAGCACGCCCAGGATTGACGCCCAGATCACATACTTGCGGCCGATCCTGTCGCCAATCGGTCCCCCAATCATTGTTCCCACTGCCGTCGATCCCAGGAACAGGAACAGATACATCTGCGCATCGCGCACTGAAACGTGGAACTTGCCGATCAGATAGAACGTGTAATAACTCGAAATACTGGCCAGATAAAAATACTTGGAAAAAATCAGCGCAATCAGGATCACGATCGACCACGCAACAGTTCGCGGCGGGAAAGGTGAGCGCTCGGAACTCAGCGCAGCCCGCGCGGCACGCGTTCCCTGCCGCGCTTTGTACCAGAGACCCACCCGCCACAGAACGATCATTCCCGTGATCGCCACCGCGGAAAACCATGCCAGACTCCGCTGTCCATGCGGCACCACGATGAAGGCCGCCAGCAATGGTCCCAGCGCGGTTCCCCCGTTGCCACCCACCTGAAACAGCGACTGCGCTAATCCGTGCTGTCCGCCAGAAGCCAGCCGCGCCACCCGCGACGACTCCGGATGAAAAATCGACGACCCCATCCCGATAAGCGCCGAACCCAGCAGCAAAAACGAATACGACGGAGCCATCGAAAGCACCAGCAATCCCGTCAGCGTGAAACACATTCCCGCCGAAAGTGAAAACGGCTGCGGGTGCTTGTCGGTATACATCCCGACCACTGGCTGCAGCAGCGATGCCGTGATCTGGTACGTCAGCGTGATCAGCCCGATCTGGGAGAAATCGAGATGAAATGAAGTTTTGAGCAGCGGATAGATGGCCTGAATCAGCGACTGATTCACGTCGTTCAGCATGTGACAGAAGCTGATGGCGGCCAGAATGCCGAACGAGGTCCTGAATTTCTCGGGCAGACTTTCAGTTTACAAACGACCGAAATCGGACACTTTGTTTCGGGAGCGAACACGGCGGGCAACGGCGCAAGCGCGATATCTCTTTGGCATAGTAAGGTTTGCGCCCCATCGGCTTTGGATTAGCGCTTGCACGGTGGGCGGTTACGTTTTCTCATGAAAAAGACTTGCCGATTGTTGTGGGTGATGCTCTGCGTGATGTGTCTGGGCGTGGCCGCCCATGCTCAGGACTCCGGGATCACCATAACCGAGCCCCCGCCAATACGGGTGATCGGTCCGCTGCTCCATCCCTTCCACATTCAGCGCCGAATCGTCTCACCCGCACGTCTCACCGATACCTCGCGTCTTGAATCGCTGGTGAAGAGCGGCAACCTCTACCTGAGCCTGCAGGATGTCGTCGCGCTGGTGCTCGAAAATAATCTTGACATTGAAATCCAGCGCTACGCGCCGTTTGTCGCGCGTGAAGTGCAGCGGCGCGCCGAAGCGGGAGGCTTTCTTCGAAACGCTAACTCTCCGTTGCTCGCAGGACCGATCAGCGTGAGCACCGCGGGCGTCAGCACCAACTCGAGCGGTCTCGCGGGTGGCGCGGGCCTTAGCTCCGGCGGCGGCATTGTTTCACAGATTGGCCCCGTCCCGCCGAACCTCGATCCTCAGCTCTACGCAAGTTTTCAGCTCGGCCATTCCACAACTCCCGAAACCAACACGCTCCTGAACCAAACGGCCGCCCTCACCAACGATTACCGCACTTATGTTCTGCAGTATTCCCAATCGTTCATCACCGGCACCTACGCTCAGCTCACTTATGTCAGTTCGCGAAGCCTCGAAAACAGCCCCACTCTTCTGATCAACCCGTCCATCGGCGGCTACCTGGATTTCTACATTCAGCAGCCTCTGTTGCAGGGCCTGAGCCGCGCGGTGAACAACCGCGATATCAAGGTTGCGCAGAACAACTTCAAAGTCACCAACCTGAATTTGCAGCGCCAGGTTTCCACCACCGTCGCGGCCGTGGTCAATCTCTATTGGGATTTGGTTACCTTCATCGAAAACGTTCGCATCAGTGAGCAAGCGCTCGCGACAGCCCAGAAGCTTTATGAGGACAACCAGAACCAGGCGAAGCTCGGCTCCCTCGCCGCTATTCAGGTAACCGCGGCAGCCGCGGCGGTTTCGGCCGCCAAGGAAGATCTGCTGATCGCCCAAACCAACGTGGCGCAGCAGGAAACGGTTTTAAAAAATTCGCTGAGCCGGACAGGCTCCACCAACGCCTGGCTCGACGAGGTTCATATCATTCCCCTGGATCATATCGAGATCCCGAAGACCGACGATATCCGCCCCGCGGCCGAGCTCATCCAGACCGCGCTCACCAATCGGCCGGATATCGAACAGTCCCGCATCAATGTCGACAGCAGCAAGATCTTTTTGAAGGGAAGCAAAAACAATCTGCTGCCCGCCCTGAGCGCCTTCGCCGACCTTCAGAACCAGGGCCTCTCGGGCCCCGTCAATCCTACTTACAACGGCAGCGGCACCGGCGCGGTCGATCCGTTTTTCGTCGGCGGCTACGGAAACTACGTCTCCCAGCTTTTCAAACGCGATTTCCCCAACTACTCGGCCGGCTTCTCTCTGAATATCCCATTCCGCAATCGCGCCGCGCAGGCTGACTACATTACCGACGAACTCCAGTTGCGCCAAACGGAGCTGCAGCTGCAGCGCCAGATCAATCAGGTCGGCGTCGAGGTTAAGAACGCGATCATCGGTATCCGCCAGGCGCGCACTCGCTACGAAACGGCTGTGGCCACCCGCCAGTTGGGCGAGCAGAATCTGGAGGCCCAGCAGAACATGTTCAAATACGGCGCGGTGCCCGATGCCACTCTGGTGATTCAGGCCCAGAAGGATCTGGCGGCGGATCAGACTGCTGAGCTTCAGGCGATGGCCAACTATACGCACGCGCGCATCGCCTTCGACGAAGCAATCGGGCAGACGCTCGATGTGAACCACATCTCGATGCAGGAGGCAACCTCCGGAAAAGTCGCGCGGCATTCGGTGCTGCCGACGGATCTTTCCAAATGAGATCTGCCCCAATGAAGCTAATCGTCGTCGTGCTCGCCGGAACCCTCTGCCAGGCGCAGATCTCCACCCAGGTGTCTTCAGTGGTCCGGCCCTATCAGGCCCACGAAGTTGCGCCCATTAGTTTGCGAAACTCGGCCCGCATCCACTCAGTCATGCGGGCCGGCAAAATCTACCTGTCCCTTCAGGATGCAATTGCGCTCGCGATCGAAAACAATCTTGACCTGGAGCTCAATCGCTATGGCCCGCTGCTGGCCGCATCGGCCGTAAAGCGCGCCGAGGCCGGCGGTCCCTATCGCGGCGTCCCCAGCGGCGCCACCCAGATCTCCAGTGTCGACAGTGGACTTGGCGTCGCGGGCAGCATTCAGGCCGCAGGCCTGAGTAGTGGCAACGGCGGCGGTGGCGGCGGGAACAATGGCGGCGCTGCCATTCAGCAGGTTGGCGCGATCACGCCCAACCTGGACCCTGTCCTCACAAACTCCGACGCTTTTTCCCACATTACGCAACCGTTTGCCAACACAGTCGTCAGCGGGACCACCGAATTGATCCAGGCGAAGCACACGTACACTACAGTGCTGCAGCAGGGCCTCGAAACCGGCGGCACTCTCCAGATCACGGACTACGAACAATACCTCAAAGAAAATTCGCCCAGTGACGTTCTGAATCCCGCGGTTGCGCCGTACATATCCGCAACCCTCTCGCACAATCTGCTGCAGGGTTTCGGTATCGGCCTGAATACTCGCGACATCAAAATCTCGAAACTCAATCTGGCGGGCTCAAGAGACACCTTTCGATCTCAGCTCCTCGACCTGGTTGCCAACGTTCAGAACCTTTACTGGGATCTGGTAGCGGCCAACGACACGGTGAAAGCACGCGAGCAGGCGCTGGAAATCGCCAAAAAGTTCTACGACGATACGAAATCCGAGATTCAGATCGGCTCCCTCGCCCGCGTGCAGCTTCCGGGCGCTGAGGCAGAGGTGGGCCAGCGGCAGCAGGATCTGACTATCGCTCAGGCCAACGTGCAATCGCAGGAGATTCGTCTGAAAGATCTGCTCATCCGTACGGAAGATCCCGCGTTCGAAGAAGCGCCGATCGTCCCCATGGACCACATCGAACTTCCCGCGGAAGAAAACATTCCGCCGCTGCGCCAGCTGGTGGAAACGGCTATGGCGAAACGGCCCGACGTCGCCGTGTCGGCCGTTCGCGACAAGACTCAGGTGATGTCCTCGGCAGGCACTGCAACCCAGCTGCTGCCCACGCTGAGTGTTTCAGCCACGATTACTGACCGCAGCGCCGCCGGAACGCCGCAGGCGTCGTCGGGAGTAACGCCCGATTCCTCCTTCGTCGGAGGATATGGAACGGCCCTCGGCCAGGTATTCCGTCGCGATTTCCCCAGCGAATCGATAAAAACCTACATCAACATTCCGTTCAGGAACCGCTCCGCGCAGGCTGATTACACCATCGACGCGATCAGCATCCGGCAGAACGAAGTGCAGGGCCAGCGCGACAACAACCAGATCGTGGTCGATATTTCAAATTTTGTGATCGGATTGCGTCAGGCGCGCTCGCGTGTGTCCACCGCCATCGAGTCCCGTCAGCTTCAGGAACAATTGCTCAAAGCCGAGCAGCAAAAGTTCGCCTTCGGACAAACCAAAACCACGGCGGCGCTAATTGCAGCGCAGCGCGCCCTAGTAGCGGCGCAGACGGCCGAAATCGCCGCACTGACCGCTTACGAGCATGCGCGAGTCTCCCTCGATCAGGTTCTGGGCCTGACACTTGAAACCAATCACGTATCGCTGGACGATGCCCTGGCCGGGCAGGTAAACCCCGCCGGGCAAGCGAACCCGGCGGGCAAATAAAGCTCAGCTTTCTAAAACGGCGTTGACCGTGATCTTCGTCTTATAGAGCTTCGACACCGGGCACCCGGTTTCCGCCGCCTGCACCGCTTTGTCGAAAGCTTCCTTCGTCGCGCCCGGAATCTTTGCTTTGAGCTCCAGATGACTTTCGGTCACGCTGAAGCCCTCCCCGTCTTTTTCAAGGCTGATTGTGCACTCGGTGTGCAGGCTGTCCGCGGTCAGTCCGGACCCGCCCAGAATCGCCGAGAGCGCCATCGTGAAACATCCCGCATGCGCCGCTGCGAGCAGTTCCTCCGGGTTGGTTCCCTGCCCGTCTTCAAACCTCGTATGGAATGAGTAAGCCGTGTTGTTCAGCGTGTGGCTGGCGGTGGTGAGCGCGCCTTTGCCTGACTTCAGATCGCCCTGCCATTGGGCCTGTGCGGTACGTTTCATGGGTTCTTCCTCCCTGCATCAGATGAGGCGCGTTCCGGAATGGATGCGCGGTCCCGGCTTCTGCGCTTCGATTATCTGTGCTTCCGCAGCCAGCATCTCATTCCAGCGCGCATCGAGCTTCTCGCGTTCGTCGAGCTTATATGCCAGCTTCAGAAAGATCTTATAGTGTCCCAGTTCCGAAGAAAACAGAGCCTGATAGAAAGCGGCCAGTTCCGGATCGTGCTCCGCAGCCGCCGCCAGCACCGCAAATCGCTCACAGGATCGCGCCTCGATCAGTGCGGAAACAAACAAGCGGTCGATGGCCTCATCGGGTTGTCCGGCGCGCACGAGCAGCCGCAACTCGCCCGCGTAACGATTCTGATGCGTACGATTGAGCCGTCCGCCGCGGCGCGCCAGAATACGAACCACCTGCGAGAGGTGCGCAGCTTCATCGCGAGCCACCGACGTCATCGTCTCCACCCAGCCTGGAACCCACTCCCCGGGCCAGCGCGTCAGCATGTCCATCGCATTATTCGCGGCTTTCTTCTCCAGCACCGCGTGATCGATCAGCAGATTGATCGGATCTTTAAGAACGGCATGCGCCCACGCAATCGGCGTGCGCGAAAGCAGCGGCAGCGATTCAACTCCGGCCTGTACTCCGGCCTGTGTGGACAGGGACACCACACCAGGTTATCAGTTCAACAATTTCCCCTGCCGCAGATAGGCCGGAACATCCAGGTCGTCTTCGAACAGCGGCGTTGCCGCCATTGCGGGCGCCGGAGCTTCCGGAACCGGCTCAACGATCACTGGCGCCGGAGAAGGCGCAGGCGCAGCATCCGCGGGCCGATCCGAAAAGAAATCGTGCGGTGGCTTAACTTCGATAGCAGGCTCGCGCGGATCTTCCTTCGCGAATCCGGTCGCAATAATCGTCACCTTCACCGAATCGCCCATATCAGCGCGCGCAATCACGCCGAAGTTAAGCTGAAGGTCGTCCGAACCGCTGGCTTCCCGAATAATTGAGCACGCTTCGTTCATCTCGTGCAGTCCGATGTCGGGAGATGCCGTAATGTTCATCAGCACCTGTCGGGCACCCCTGATCTTGGTGTCCTCCAGCAGAGGAGAATTGATCGCCGCGCGCGCCGCCTCCACGGCCGCATTACTCCCGGTGGCCATCGCGTTACCGATCAAAGCGATGCCCATCCCCGAGATCGCGGCTTTGATATCGGAGAAATCCAGATTGATGAGACCCGGCGTAAGAATCAGATCGCTGATCCCCTGCACTGCCTGGCGCAGAATATCATCTGCCATCCCGAATGCCTGAGCCATACTGGTGCCCTTCGGCGCAATCTTCAGCAGCCGATCGTTCGGAATCGCCGTAAGAATATCCACGGACGACGCCAGATCCGCTACACTCCGCTCCGCCTGCCTCATCCGCTTGCCGCCTTCAAATGTGAACGGCTTGGTCACAATCGCGATGGTCAACGCGTCCAGTTCCTTGGCCAGCGTCGCGACCACCGGCGACGCCCCAGCACCAGTCCCACCGCCCAGTCCGGCGGTAACAAACACGAGGTCCGCGCCTTCCAGAATCGCGAGAATCCGCTCCGTATCTTCGAGCGCAGCCGCCCGTCCTACCGAGGGATCCGAGCCCGCACCCAGTCCGCCCGTAATCCTCGCGCCGATCTGAATCTTATTCGGAACCTTCGACGCTTCGAGCGCCTGCGCG
>Ga0206898_10264_pt1 | contig 14323 bp, 13 predicted proteins | sample Alteio_BWOrgHeat_50_FD_153237 | JGI IMG/M metagenome (GOLD analysis project Ga0206898, IMG submission 153237) | Enriched cells from forest soil in Barre Woods Harvard Forest LTER site, Petersham, Massachusetts, United States -... | ecosystem: Environmental > Terrestrial > Soil > Temperate forest >...
CCAGCCCGAAGCGCCTCGCGATCCGCATTCGGAGGATGATCATGATCCATCTTCCGCACTCATTGAACCGAGTACTACACCGGGCTCAAGATAGATCGTTTAGCTACGTTCTCGTGAGGTCCAAGGACAGATTTTCTAAGGGATGAACGCTCTTGGCAGCTACGGCGCGGCGCCATCGGAAGTGCAAATGGTTGTGGTTCCCTTATATGGTTATGGTTCCCTTATACTGGAGTTCTAACATGCGGCAAAACCAAATTTCCGTTCAACAGCGCTGCAGCGCATTCACACTCGTGGAACTGATTACTGTCATCGCCATAATCGCGGTTTTGATAGGGCTCATTTTGCCCGCTGTCGTTTCCATGCGGGAGGCAGCCAACGCCGTTTCCTGTCGAAACAATCTCCGGCAGATAGGCATTGCCTTGCTTCAGTATCACGAGACCTCTCGCCAATTCCCCGCTGGGAGTCGCTACGTTCCGGAATATCCCGCCGCGAAGGGGCCATTCTACGGAAACTGGTCCATTTACATCTTGCCTTTCATTGAGCAAAATCAGGTTTACATTTTAGAGAACGATCAACTGCCTAATCTGGATCAATCGGAAGCCTTTCGGACAAGACAAGTTAGCACGTATATCTGCCCGTCGGATCCCAACCCCCACTCGCCCGCGGTGCCGGGCTCAACGGGACCGGCTTTCGTTGCTCAGCTCCAATACTCCCCATCTAATTACCGTGCCAATACCGGCCTCAATGATGGAGTCAACAGAAACTTCGATCGACCAGACGGCACCTATTGGCTTATCAAAAACGGCAAGCTCGCATGGCGGGGCCCTTTTGGCGCGACCAATCCGTTTGCTTCAGTGGAGCCGGTTCGCATCGTACAGATTCTCGATGGCACTTCCAATACGCTTTTAGTCGGGGAGACCACCAGGACCACTGGCTTAGAGCAGCGCGCTTTTTGGAACTACTCCTTTTTCGAATGGTGGGGGAGCTCGGTCCCCGTGGTTGTCGACCCTGCCGGCGGCAAAACCAGCCCACCTCAACCACGCGTCCTTCTGGCAGATTATGACCAATGCACAAATACACGCCCTTATTATGAGGGTCCTTGCAAGCGAGGCTGGAGCAGCGTGCATGGGGGTGTGATCAATTTCGCTTTCTGCGACGGGTCGGTTCATATCATCAGCTCCACTGTTGATATGCAAATTCTCGCCACGCTGTCTACGATGGCCGGCTCAGAGGTCAACTCCTGGATCGGTGATTGAATACCACAGTTTAATTCGTCGGAAGCCATTTGGGGATCTATTCATGACCATGTCCCGCATAAAACGACACCAATGGTACGTGGCTTGCGTAGTTTCAGCCATATTCGCGATTGGCGCTGAAACCGCCTCGAATCAAGCGTTTTGGGATTTCCGCAACGAACAATTTCCAGATGAGCTTATGTGGTTTGGGGCCAACACTCTCCAATTCGCCAAACCAACCAAGGAAGGGATAAGAATTACTCTGCCGGCAGAAGAAAAAGCAGTCGGGCCAGTCGGCGTTACCCGCAAGCAGCCATTGCACGGCGACTTTGAGCTAACCGTGTCCTATGAGCTACTCAATGTCGACACACCAACAAAAGGCACCGGCATTGGCGTACGGCTTATCGTGGTGGCGCAAAACGAGAAAAAGGACAAGGGATTGGAGGCAGTGTTATCCATCCTCAAAAAGGGCTAGTTTACACCACCGTGCGCGGGTTTCAAGAGGCGTATGGCAAGAACAAGGGTGAGACCGACAACTTTCCCATCGACGCGAAACAAGGAGGGTTGCGGTTGACACGCACTGGAGAGGTTTTGATTTATGCGGCACAGAGTTGGCTAGGCGAAAAGCGGTCCGAAAGTGATTTCCAGGAACTGCGCCGCGAAGCCTTTGTGACTGACCCGGTCACATTTCAAGCCGTTGTCAATACTGGAACTGGCGCAGGAGCGGCGGACGTGATGATTCATGAATTGCGGCTCGGCTCAGAGGGCGAGCGGCCTAAGCTTTGGCTTTGGCTCGGCATTTTGGCTGCTTGCCTATTCATCGGTGGGGCGGTTTTTGTTCTGAGAGCTAAGTGGAAACTCGCTCCCACGAGTAAGGGTTGAAGAAAGGCTAGTAAGGCATGGCCCCCAGAGTTCTTTTGCCGGCCTTTATGGCTTTGCTTGCCATCGCATTTGCCGGCGTCGTGGCATCGTCGGGCGACGACGTCTCGGCTAAATCTGTCTATGCACTTGTCGCAGCAGTGACGGACAAACTCGCTTCGATTAACTGGCTGGACTGTGAATATAGTGTTCAGCACGGGGAATCGGCTGCCCCGATCAAGTGCAGGTCCGCACGTTTTGGGAGTATATGGCGTTATACAGAGTTATCGCCGGAGCAGCAAAGTCCTAAAACGGACAATGTGGTGTGTTTTGACGGGACCTTCGTCTACACGTTCAAACTGACACATCAAGGTGGCCATGACCAATGGGGGACAGTTGAGATTCAAGACCCACGAGCGGATGCAAACCTCGATCCGACCTACTTGTTGGGATTACAATTGCCCAGGGTCGGTCGTTCCTTTGTGGATGTTCTCAAACTGCCCGGCGTTACCAAGTCGGAAGAGGCCCTGCCCGATGGAACAACGGGAATCCGCCTGTTGACGCCCGCCGTTGAGACCGCAAGCGCGGGGCCGAAGCAGATGAAATATGACGTGGCGGTCACGCTCGATCCCAAGCACGATCTTCTTCCGCGCGAAATCCTCGTCACTGAATCCGCGGGCAACATTACCCATCCTGGATGGGAGCAACGCTGGAAAATACTGGATTATCGTCAAGTGCTTGACAAACAAACTGGTCATCTGCGCTGGTTCCCCTTTTCCGGGACTTTGGCACAGGGCAGCGCAAAGGTCCCCGCGATTACCATAACAGTGGAAACGGTCCGGATCAATGAGCCTATGCCCCTTACGCTGTTCCGCCCCGAAGTCCCTGAGGGGACAACTGTGTTAGACGTTACGGCAGACAAACGCGGCCAAGTTGTTGTCAATGGGGGTGCTACCTCCAAGCGGATAGACAACGTGACCGACCAAGGAAATGCAGCCCGCAGTCCAGGCTGGACTTGGCTTATTCTTGCCGGGGCTGTGGCGGTGGTTGTGGTGCTAGGGCTCTTGTGGCGTCGGCATTTACGCCGGTCCGTCTTGTCTCGGTCTCAATGAAATGAAAAACGCGACCTCGGCTTCTTAATGAGTTACTTGATACGACACACCAAACAATGGTAATGGCACAGGCGTAAGGGCTATCGTGGTGGCGCCAAACGAGAAAAACGACAGCAGGAATAATGAGCAACGTTTTCCATCTAAAAAAGCTTAGTTTACGCGACCGCGCGCGGACTTACACAGGCGGATAGCAAGAACAAGGGTGAGGCCCGGCAACGTCATTTCCATCACCGATCCGAAACAAGGAAGGTTGCGGTTGGCACGAGTTGGAGACGTTTTAATTTATGCGGCACAGAATTGGCCGGAAGAAAAGATGTACGAAAGTGAATTTCAGGAACTGTGCCGCAAAGACTTTGTGACTGACCTAGTCACATTTCAAGCCATTGTCAATACGGGGACGGATACAGGGGCGGCGGACGTGATGATTCATGAATTGCGGCTCGGCTGAGAGGGCGAGCGGCCTAAGTCTTGGCTTTGGCTCGCCGACTTGGCTTGTACCTTATTGCTGATAACAGGTGCGGCATACCTTTATTTAAGAGCCAAGCGACTGCGTGCCGCTGGAAGCTAAGTTGGTTCCCAGTTACGAAAGCTAAAGTGCGCAGTTGCGGTTTATGGCGGCTTGGCATTTGGGCTTCTTTCAACGTCTCACGCACACTCATTATGAAGGGCACCTTGACGTGAACCCCGATGTGGCCAAACTCTTCATTTTGGGCTGTCATCGTTCTGGGACGACAATGCTGCAACAGGCCTTGAATCGGCATTCAATGATCGCAATCCCCCCTGAGACCAAGTTTTTTTCGGCTTTTTTAGGCCATTCTCGCCGTTGTCAAAAACGGCGCTTATGCAAGATTAATAGGGACTTGCAAATCAACCTCCAGCCACCGCGACAGGCAATACAAGAACAGTGTAACGCACGCGAGTTTTTCGAACAGATCGCAAGGGCTTATTTAACAAGACTTAATAGGCCCGACGTGGTCTACTTTGGAGAAAAAACGCCGGTTCACTGCGGATACGTTCCCCAAATCAAGCGTTTGTTTCCGAGGTCCAAGTTTCTTTGGATTTTTAGAGACGGTCGCGATGTGGCTTTGAGCCTCCGGAGCGTTCCGTGGTTGAATCGGACGCTGCCGGTCAATTTCTTGATTTGGCTCTTTTACCATGCCAAGCAAATGCGGGCCGCTCAAGACAAGTCATTGGATATCTTGTTTCTAAAATATGAAGATGTAGTCTCCCAACCTCTAAAAGAGTTTGGTCGCATTGCACAGTTCTTGAAGGTACCATTCGAACCGGCTGTCGTTTTCGGCCATGGCAATAGGGAAGGTGTCCTTGATTGGGAATACCCTTGGAAGAAATTAGCCTTAGATCCTATCACGAGTTCCCGGATAGGCCTTTGGCGCAAGGAAATGTCAGGCACCGAGGTAGAATTCCTTGAATGGTTGGGCGGGCGGGCCTTAATGCGCCTCAATTATCCTCTCGCTTCAACAAATCCAAAATGGTCCAATTTACTTGGTTGCCCTAAGATGCTGTTGGACCTGGGAAGCTTGGTTTGTCGAGTTCCGGTGGACGAGATGGCTAACCAGTTTTTTAGCCGTCCTATTTGCTTTGGATAACTCCCGCCTTATAACCAAAAACGACAAAGTACAAGCTGATCTTGACGCATGTGTGACCGTTTGCGGTGGAGATGGAGGTAAAGCTTGGCTGTCCCCATTGTCATTAATCCTGATGCAGCGACTTTTGTCGTCTGGGCCTGCGTAAATCTGTTGCTGTTGACCGGGGCGTGGCGACTCAGTCGACGGCTGGCGCCCAGCGCTTCGCTGACTGGTCTTGCGCTTCAAACGACGATCCTAAGCTGGGCTGGGATTATTGCTACCGAAACGGTCCTGGGGATTGCCAACCTACTTGTGCCTTCCGCTTGTATGGCAATTGTAGCGGTCGTTGGCGCGCTGCTCCATTGGTTTAGCGGCAAAGCCACGTTACGCCCGGAAAGGGACGCCTCGGGGCTGGTCCTATGGGTGGCGGTGCTTGCAATTTGGTCGCCTCATATTGTTTCAAAGTGTCTACTCAAGTTTCCGACGGATTGGGACACAATCATGTATCATATTCCGTTGGTTGATCAATGGCTCCAAGTTAAGGGCTTATTTGCTCCCAGGGAGGCATTTTGGTATTACCCGGGCAATAATGAATTAATGGGATTCTGGTATGTTGCACCTTTTTCCGGAGACTTTTTCATTGGTCTTAATAACATTGGTTCTTTTACGGTTCTGCTGTTGGGCACGATCGAGCTTGGTGCAACGTTGAATCTCAGCCGAACCTTCACACTGTGGCTGGGCCTAACGTCCGTGGCCAATTATGTTGTGTTTCGGCAAATCACCGACAGCGAAAACGACATTGCAGTCGCGGCTTTGTTCTTTGCAGGACTAAACTATTCGTTACAGCACGTAAAATCCCGCACTATCGGTGATCTTGTGTTAACCGCAATCACCGTTGGCTTGCTGACGGGCGTGAAGTATTACGCATTGGGATACGGGTTTGTTATTGGCGTTGTTACTGTTCTTGGCACTTGGCAAACAGGTGGTCTGAGAAATGCATTGCGTGCGCTGGTTGCCATCACCGTTGGTGCATTTCTTCTTGGTGGCTATTGGTACGCGCGCAATACCTGGATAACAGGAACACCAATCTTTCCCAAAGGCTTTACTGCATCGACTGATGTAATGTCCCAGGTGCCGACTTGGAAGATCGGAATGTGGCCGACAACGCTCATTGGGTGTGAGTGGCCAGATGCGTTCGAGTTGACGGGCGCTGCCATTTGGCGTTGGGCCGGCCCCTGCTATTTTGTCGGCGTGGCCGGTCTTCCCCTGACCCTTGTATTGGTCATAGTCGGTGTAGGCTTTAGCGAGTCTGATTGGGTGAACCAGGAAACTCCTCGCACAATGGTGGTCTTTGCGGTATTCGCAACCGGCATTATTTGGTTGATCACACCATGGGCAGCGCGAGATTATGCTCAATTAGAACGAGGTTATCAAGCTGTGCGGTTTGGTCTGCCTTTTTTCGGTATATGCAATCTTGGTCTTGCAGTTGCAGTGCAGGACCTGGTGTTTTGCTGTCGACGGGTCAACCTTCGTGGGATAGCGCGGGGTTTTAGAGGATCCGTGTTTCCGACTGTCGGAGTGTTTGCATTGGTATGTATGGTTGGCGGCACATTGTATCAGCTGATTAGTCAGACGATTTTAGTGTCGCCAGAGAGTCGTGCCAATGTAGACGACATAGAAGCGGCTTTTTACAGGTTTCTTATCGGTTTCAATGTGCTGTTGGCCGGTGCAGTAATTGCTGGAACTGTCGGGTTTCGGTGGTTGGTCTGGCGCTGGTGGGGAGGTGCTGGCGCGATGCTCCTCTTGGTATCCGGTTTGGCGCAGGCCACGAGCCTGCTAGGCGATCGGTGGCATAATGACTACGTAGCATTCTATGACCAAATGTTGGGCGACGATATCTGCAGTCGTGTAGCACAAAATGATCCGGCGGTGACGCACGTGGCGTCCTTATTTCATCACTATTATCCGTTTTTCGGTTCGCATCGTCAGTTTTCTGTGGCGCGTCCGCACTGGCTCCTAAGTAAAACAGACTTGGAGGAGTACATGGCCACGCATGAGGTGACGGTTGTGATAGCTATAAATCATGACCCCACGCGCACTCAGTTTCATCGCGAACCCGTAAACTGGGTTAATCAGCTACCGGGCGTTTTCCGAAAAACTTACGTCGGCGACATGTTTTCCGTCTATGATGTGGAACAAGCAGAGTTAAAAAAGCGAAGGTAAAATGAACGCAGAGATAGTGCGTGCCGATTTTCACGGGCCAAAGAAGGTCGCTGGTTCCAACCGCGCCCAATCGGCAACAAAAAGTATTAAACTCGTTTTCGACAGTGCGATTTTGCAACTATTGTGTGTCCGTCCGGCTAACCGCGTTGGGACCCAGGAGCCGGCGGCGGTCGGGTTCGACGGGGCACGTCGGTCATATTGAGGTCGGGAGGCCGGCCGCCGGTGATGAGGCTGCTGGGGTCGAAGCGCTGGTTGGCTCCGGCTTTCGTGCGGCGTGCCAGCGATCCGGGGCGAGGTCGGTTAGTTGTTCGGGCGACGTCGTTGGTAGACGCCCGAGTACGTCGCTCAAATACGCCCAGGGTTCGATGTTCAAGCGCTGGCACGTGGACGTGAAGCTCAGGAGCACCGCCGCGGTCGTGCCGCCCTTGGCGTTGCCGAAGAACAGCCAATTCTTGCGGCCGATGGCGATCCTTTTCATCTCGCGTTCGGCCCAGTTGTTGTCGATGCACAAATAACCGGCTTCGGTATAGCGAATCAGCGCATCCCACTGGTTCAGCGCGTAACCGATCGCCTCGGCCATCGGGCTCTTGGGCAACAGTTGCCCGCGCTGCTCATCCAGCCACCGCTTGAAGCGCTCCAAGATCGGCAGCGCGAGCTCCTGACGCATGTGGCGACGCTGCTCGTCGCTCAGCTCCTTGGCGCGGCGTTCCAACTCGAACAATTGGGCATACCAGGCCAACGCCTGGTGGGCGCCGACGCCATCGCTGGTGCGCGCGTCGTAAAACTTGCGCCGCGCATGGGCATTGCAGGCCACCTCGATGATCCGCGCCTGGCCGTCGACGGGGTCCGGCAAATAGAGCACGTCGTAGCCGCTGAAGGCGTCGGCTTGCAAATAACCGCGATACTCCTTGAGAAACTCGCGCGGGCCATCACGCTTGCGGTTGGGCGTGAATTGAAAAACGTTGTAGGGATGCGCGGCGTCGCCCAGGTAAGCCCACACCCGGCCCGTGGCACTGGCATCCGGTTCGTGGTCTTGCAGTGTCACCGGTGTGTCATCGGTATGCAACACACGTGACTGGAGCACTGTGGACACCATGAGCTCATACAGCGGCGTCAGTGCCGCGGCACAGCTCCCCAGCCAATCGCACAAGGTCGAGCGCTTCAGGTCCACGCCGTGCCGGCCTAGGATTTGTTCTTGGCGATATAACGGCAGGTGATCGACAAACTTGCTGACAATCACGTGGGCCAACAGGCCAGCGCCCGGCAATCCCTTGGCAATCGGCATGGCCGGTTTGGGGGCCGCGATCACCACCGGCGCGGCCGGCGCTGGGGCCGCTGTGATGACTGGTGCCGTTGTTTCAGTTGTTGACGTCCCCTCGGCTGTTGCCGTCGTTGCGGCCGCGGCTGCCTTTGGGATTCCTTGGTTCTTGGCACAACCGGGACAGGCATACTTGTGGACCAGATGTTGCCAGACAAACACGGAGGCCGGCTGCCAATCGAGCTGTTCGCTTTGCTCGACGCCGATGTCAACACGCAACTGACCGCACGAGCACAGACGTTCGGCCTCGGTCAAGGTGTAATGCAGCGGCCGGCGCGGCAACTGCTCGGGCAAGCGACGGCGGCCATGCGGCTTGGCGCGGCGCCGGTCCTTGGCGTTGGCGGGCTCCGCAGCGGCCGACGCTGTTGCTTCTGGCTCTTGACCCTGGGCTTCGGCCAGAGCTGCAAATAACCACGGCTGGTCGGGATTGAGGCGCTCGGTCTTGGGACCGTAAAGGCGGCGCAATAAGCGGTCCAGGCGGTCACGCAACTCTTGTTTGTCGTGCCGTTCTTCCTGCAAGGTCGCCAGCAGTTCCAAGACCATGCGCTGGAGCGTGGCGATGTCGTTGGGCAGCTGCGCTGTCTCCGGCGGATGGCCAGAGATCGTAGGGGCAGCATCAGGAAGGGGAGCGGCCGTGCTCATGCCTAATGAAACACCGCACGACCGCCCAAGATCCGCAGAAAAAAGAGAAAAGAGCCCAAAACTTGTGGGAGACGGGCTTCTGCCACGTTGCCACGGCGCTTATCCTGCAGGCCGCCGCCAGCGCTTGCGTCTTTTAACGCTGTCGAGGTCCACGCCATCGAGAATCATTTGCAGGTCGGCGGCCCGCAGGGCGACCCGGCCGTCCGCGCTGATGGGGAAACGAAAGGTGCCCTCTTCCAGCCGCTTGTACCAGATGGCGAAGCCGTCCTCGTCCCAGTACAAGAGCTTGACGCGATCGGCCCGGCGATTGCGAAAGACGAACAAGTGGCCCGAGAGCGGATCGGCCGACAGTTGCTGCCGGACCAACTCGGCGAGAGTGTCGAAGGATTTGCGCAGGTCGGTGGGTTGGGTGGCCAGCCAGATACGTAGTGAGGACGACAAGCTCAGCATGGTGGCAGATCCTCCACCAGAGGCAGCAAACGCTGGAGCGTGGCCGCGTCGAAGCCGGCTCCAACCCTGACCGTACGGCCGTTGGCGAGGACCAGTTCCAAGGCAGCCGTCGAGGCCTGAGCCATTTGCATCGCGGATCGCTCTGCCAGGACATCGACGGCAGCAAAGGACATGGCTTGAGCATCGCGTGCCACGAGGGTTCGTCGCCACGCATGGAAATTGGCTTCGGCAAGCCCGTGCTCACGGCAAAAGCCGCGCACGGTCCGTCCGCTTTGTTGCCAGTGCTCAATGGTTTGCCGCCAGAAGCGTTCCTTCTGGGCGCTGCGGGGTTTGCCTGTAGACATGATGTGTCCCTCCTTTGCGAAGGATTACACCATGCCAGTCAAGAACGCCGTTCGCCGGACGCACACGCTGATGAAAAGAACTTACAAACACCAGCAGGATACGCCGCTTTTTTCTCCTTCGCTAGAACACAAGATTCAACAATAGCTCCTAGCATGACGGCTGTCCCTTAATCCAAAAGATAGCCACCTTGTCGGACGTGAACGGTTATGGCGCAGCCTCATCGACAATCAAGCTGCCCACATCGAAAACCTCGTGCTGTTGACGTTCGGCCGACGCTCCACCGCCTTGAAGCTCCGACGCTGTTCCTTGGCTTAGCACGGCCTGAGCCTAAAGCTCCAGTGGCAGAGCCCCGGAGCATGACGTGAATGTTGGGTGAGTATTTAGGGGAAAAGTGGACTACTATCAAAAAGGTTTCGTGGGCGCAGCTCAAATCCGCTCCAAAAGTTCAACGCCACTCCGTTAATCCCCAACTCATTTAGCTGAGCCGAGCGAATTCCGTCTTCGTCTCTTGGTAGGTGATACGACGACGTAACGCACCAAATGACCACATCAGTATCACGAACAATACGGTTTTGTTTGACAAATTCAGGCAAAGAACAATAATAAATCTCGCCCGCCGAATTCGGTGTCACCCAATAATCGTAAGCCATAAAATCTTGGCGAGGAGATGCCGGCCTCGATATCCCTGAATATGAAGGAATCAACTCATATGAAATGGCGTTGCCGTGGCTGTTTTTTGCATTTGATTCAACCCGAATGCGAGTATAACTTTCAGGATGCCATTCAATACCGCCTTCGTTTTCCAGGAACTCAATTTGCTCCTTGCTCTCTTTGTTTTTGCCACCTTTCATCTTAGCATGACGGACGACAGCAACGCTGTTGTGGTCTTTTTCGCCAACATTTAAGTCAATTCGCCAACATCCAATATGTACGTGACCCATTGTCTCACGGTGCGGCAGATTGGTGCCCGTGGAGCCCAATCGACAATTAATGCTCCCGTCGCAACCAAAAGCGAATTCAAGAATATAATTGTAATTAGTAGATCCAATTGTACACCATAAAACCAAAGCGTGCCCTCGACGCACTTTATCGTAATACTTCCAAAGCACCCCAGTGTCGCGCAATTCCTTTACCACGAAGCCCGCGTGAAGGAGGCACCCATTAGTCCCCGCATCATCTCTTGTGTGCTGCAAAATATTGTACGCGCCCTCAGATTTGATGTCATATAATTGTGTGAGCCCGTCCTCATATGGGACAAACACCTCTGACAATCGAATTTCGCCGATCACTGGAAACCACTCTGCAGATGGAGTTGACTTGAACCATCCCCCCGTTATCAGTAGGCCTGGTTTTGGTTTACCAACTTCGTAGCGGATTCTCCAAGAAGTCTTTTGCCCGTCGGCACCCAAAAAGTCCTGGGTAATCTCTTCAACTAATGGCTCAAATACTGAATAACTTCTCAGTGATTCTGAGGTAGGAACGTCTCCAGATTGACTAGACACTAAAATTATACCCAAACAAGCACCCATGCACGTGATAGCTAAGCTGACAAAAATTACTTTTCGGCGGATCGCCATAGCGAAGTTAACTCCACATTTCTGCCTGGAGCCTATTTTAATCTGGCATCTCCGTCGTCAACCCGATCAATAGTCGCAATTTAGGCTCTCAATGGTCCCCTACGATTTATTCGCAAATGAAGCGCCCTTGTGATTAACGCCAATACAAAGAGTGCTGGCAGGCCCGTCAAATTTCTTCGCTCTTCGGCCTTCCATCGACGGCTGCTTTAACGACTAAGTCAAGGCCAATGCATTATACGGGCTGAGCCCTAATAGGTTGTACCGCCACCAGCAACAAAATCAAGACGAGGCGTGCAACAGAGTAGACATACGTCTCGTGCAGCGTCGGGCCTTGTGGCCTGGTCAGTATGGTCCTAATCGATTCGCTCGTTATGCTAAGACAGCGTAACTTGTCAGTCAACACGCAAATGCCACGTGAAGCTCACAGTGACATCATTGACCTACCCGCCGGATTTCCACGCGTTTGTTAACATTTCGTTCCACATCACGATCTGGTGCCACTCCACGTTGGCGCTGCAAACCGTCACATGGCGCTTTGACGCCTCGATTAGTCAACGCTCCGTGTGGCAAATCCTTCGTTGATTGGCTTCACAGCCGCACCGCACGCGCCATAACAATGAGCAGACTTTTCACCCATTGGTTCGAATTGCCATATTGCTTTGCCAGTCGCGCTTTTTGTTAGGCAATACCACTCGCCTTGATCATCTTCCCCAAATGATAATAATGGAAAGGCGAGAGTCTTTATCGGACGATTGGCAACTACCCTTTGTCGCTCTTTGTCATAGTATAAAGCGCAGATTCTGCCAGTCACGTAATCGCCATACAAATAGGCACCGGACAATTCAGGCAGCCGTTTACCGCGATACACACCTCCGCCAATGATGCAACGGCCGACGTCATGAGAATACTCCCAAAGGGGATCGATTAGCTCTTCCGGCTCTAAGGACCCATTACTAAACGGGTGACAGCCTTCCCTTAGGTTCCAACCATAGTTACCTCCTCTTACAATGATATTAATTTCTTCATACCTGTCCTGACCAACGTCTGCGGCCCAAAGTGTATTAGTGTGCCGATCAAAAGCCATTCTCCAAACATTTCGCAGACCGTACGCCCACGTTTCTGGTCTAGCGCCTATGCGCTGCACGAACGGATTATCATCTGGAATCGCGTAACCCTTAGCGGAGGATTTCCGATTAATATCAATCCGAAGAATCTTGCCAAAAAGTGTACCCAAGTCTTGGGCGTTCCCATATGGGTCCCCGTCTCCTCCCCCATCACCTGTTGCCACGTATAGGTAGCCGTCTGGCCCAAAGCAAATGGTTCCACCGTTATGATTTGGGAAAGGCCGCTCAATTCGCAGCAATTCCTCCTCTGAAGACGGATCAGCACAAAACGCGTCGCTTTCAAACACCCGAAATTTGGACAATACATTAGTATGTTTATGCGCTGAATGCTTTGTGGTATAAAACACAAAGAAATACCCATTAGTTTTATGGTGGGGATGAAATGCCAAACCCAAAAGGCCTTCCTCAACAGCATTGGCGCCGCATCGAACCCTGCTACTGATATCTAAAAAAACCCTAGTCATCCGCGTTTCAGGATCGTTCGAAAACACATGTATTATACCCTCTTGCGTAGCTACGAAAACCCGCTTTGCACCATCCCCTGCATGTGTTAGGACAACCGGCTTCAATGGATTCGGCAACCCACGAGCAGTTTCTGACTCCCAACCGGTCCAACGTAGATTTGGAAATGCAGGTGAAAGCAGTATTGCAAGTGGTGTTTCATCGATAGGCTGACTGGAGGCCAACTGGTCATTGTGAGCCAAGTCAGCAAGGCCCCACAATATTGCCAGGCCGGTGGAACACATTAATAGTATGCCAAACACAACCGACACGTGGACACGACGCTCTGTTAGGTTAAAACATTTCGCTATAACGTGAAAGCTCGTCACGTAGCACATCCACCGGCAGCAACCGGCCTTTTTCGCCATCTCCAATGGCCCCATTGCAGCGAAACGTCCCTAAGACCCACTTTGGCTTTGACGTTCACGTTGCGGTGCTTTTTTATCTGGTAGCCGCTGAAGTTCGGCATTTGATCTAAACCCTGGCAATCCCATCTTGCTCCTTGCCAGATTCACGTCTTCCAAGGTTAATCGATAAACAAAGATTGAATACCCGGGTTTGGCTATGGGCGTAAACTGCTGAAAATACTTATATGGCCCTAAGATTAGATTATGCACGTCTATGGCGAAATAGCCAGGACGAGGTCCAACAACCGCTAGTCTGGCCTTGCTCTGAGCTTTCAGTGATCCTGGTGGGTCACGGGGCGGCAAGGCAAAATCGAGACCAGCGATTTCCTTATAATCAATGAAGTGATAATAGGCGATTGCCATCGGTTGCGCTTCCGGATGCTGATGAATCCAATCTTTGAGGAACCACAAGTCTTGTCCCCAATCGATATTGCTGTCGACAAGGTGATTAGAACCGTGGTCCGGCCCGCCAGCAATCTCATTAAAGTATGCGAGGCAATGCGGAAAGACAAGAAGGCTACTTACACTTGACCAGGCCACCAGAATGAGTACCAGCAGCGCGATACTCCAATTTTTCTTCGCTGCAAAGATACCAACTCGACAGCACGAAATGAAAAGAAAAGGGAACATGGGTAACACGTAGCGGAAATGGTGGTTAAAGCCTGTTTGTGAGCTTATACCCACCATTATGGAAACGGGAGGAAGCCAAATTACCAACTCAGTGGTCCAACCGATCGGTTGCGAGCTCCGTAACAAAGTCAACACGGCAGACCAGATGATCAGAACAATGGTGCCGACCGGGACTTTCACGAAGAAGGCATAAAGATAGTAATACCACCATCCCGTCCGACGAATTTCTCCTGCTAAATAAGACTGCCGATCGTTTTCGAAGTCCAACCGCTGTAAGTCAATGCCTTCCAAGTATTCGATTGGAAAAGGGACACG
>Ga0206898_10124_pt1 | contig 14111 bp, 16 predicted proteins | sample Alteio_BWOrgHeat_50_FD_153237 | JGI IMG/M metagenome (GOLD analysis project Ga0206898, IMG submission 153237) | Enriched cells from forest soil in Barre Woods Harvard Forest LTER site, Petersham, Massachusetts, United States -... | ecosystem: Environmental > Terrestrial > Soil > Temperate forest >...
TCGCTAGTGGTCACTTCGATATTCTCATCATGCGCAAATGCCGCCGGCGATTGCGTGCGCACCGAGAACGTGAGGACGGCATCCTGCGGCAATTCGCTTGGGTGCGCCAACTGGATGTTGCTTTCATGGCTCGACACCGAGGGTTGCACGTTCATTCCGAGCAGCGTGACGGCGGGGCGCGGCGCCTCCACATTGCCGAGAGACGGAAACACGCGTCCGTCCTTGAGGGTTACCTTCGCGGCAATTGCGCGTTCCGGCTTCAGAGCGCTCACTGCAGAAGGATCCTGAGCGACCATGGGCAACTCGTCCACACCGTGATTCGAGGTGAGTTCGCCGGGTACAAACACATTGTTCTTGAAGGTGAGGGTGGCGACCTCATCCAGGCGATTCCCCTTGAGCACCCCGACGATGTCGCCGGCATGAATCGAGAAGCCATCCATGCGCCCCGCGTCCGCAAAGGTATGAATAGAGATCGGGTCCGGTTGGTTGTCGCCATACTGGCGGACAAGCAGGGTCATGGCGCCCGGCGTCGAGTCTTGAAGCGGCAGCTTGATCTCGACCTCATCAGGCCGAGTGGTCTTCCAATCCACCTTTAATTCCTTGCCCCCCGGATCTTTCAGCATGATGGCATCGACACAACTCACGCTGTCAGCCTGCAGATGCACCGTGTCCTGGCGCCCAACGATCAGCGCGGCTTCATCGCCGGCGGCAAGTTCCCAGCTTTTCGCATGGACGTTGATCAGGTGAAAAATCGGACCCTCATAGGGTTCAAATCCCCAATAGCCTTTGAGCGATGCTTGAATGCTGTCGCCCAACGCGGTTTTACCCAAGGCGGCAGTGTCAACCACGTAGCCGCCACGAACCGGGTCGGCTTGTGCCGGAAGCGCAATGGTCTTGCCATCCCGGCCGGTCACGTTGAGCGCGAGGTCGTGCGCGTAGCCGGTGGAAAACGCCAGCGGGGCGCCATCGACGGGCAGCACCAGCGTTGAGCGGCGCACGCAAAAGATTTCCTTCGGATCAACAGCGTGCAAGGGCGGCAGTTGCGCGGACTCAACCGCCGGCAGCGCAATGACCATCACCGACATGGGCGAATGAAAAGAAGGCGCGGCGTTTAGCGTCAGCGCAAGTTTGTCGCCTAGCGGCGATGCAAGAGCGGGGATGTATTGGTATTGCGCGGTCCGGAACGATTCAAAGATGCGCGCGACGTCGAGAACGGAGGCAATGTAGGGACTGTAGTAGCCGTAGCTCAACTGCGGTGTGTAGCTGGCCTCCATTGCCAGGTCGCTGCCGGGTCCCGATGTCAACGCTTCGACAATCGAGGTGCTATGTCCATCATTCAATATGAGCGATTCTTGCCCAGCCATCAGACAAGGGGCCTGAAGCTCGGGGAGCCTATCCAAACATTTGTCCTCGACCTTGATGGCGAGGCTGCGCGCGAGCAGCGGCGCGGCGTCTTTGAGTTTAGAAGGATCACCTTCGTTGAGCACGTGCACGGCGGCGAGAAATCGCTCCAGCCGAGAGCGGTCGAGGGCCGCTTGATTCAGGTCCTGTGAGGTCCGCACGAATGCCCCCGGGCGACCGCGCACGGCGCCGATCAAAGTGCGCAGATCCCCACCGGTATGCGGCGCGAGAAACACGATCACCTGCTGCGCGCCCTGCGGAACAGTTACGGTAATCCCTTCGCTGCCGCACTTACCCGTCCATGTCTTACAAGCGAAGAACCATTTCTCAGGCGGCGGGTTGGTTGATCCGCTCAAAAATGCCGCCACCATTAAATATTGGACAGACTGCGACTCAGGCAGATCCACTTTTATCCACACACGGTCGCCGGGCGCCAGGTTTGGGACTTCGGAAGCGGGCAGGGTGTCGCTGCCCCGAGTCACCTTGACCTCCAAGACCGGCCCCGCGAGATCGAAGGGTGCCGGTCCGGCCGAGACAACGGAGCCGATTGAAACGGCCAGCAGCACAAAAAGGCATCGAATGAGCATTTTTCCGGCAACCTATGGGTCAGTTGAGCGCTGACTTAGAGTGTATCGAGCTATAAGAGTTCGGCTAGGCCTTGACAGCTATGGCGGCATTAAATGTCCTACATGCCTGCGCCGCTTATGCATATGCCTGCTTTGAATTTGAATCCCGCTTAGTTGGCCATATGTCCTCACTTCAGCGAGTTTTTTATCCTGGAGAGTTCACATGAGCAGCACTCAAATCACCCATACCAGCGACGCCGCATTCGAGGCCGACGTGCTGAAGTCAGATACCCCCGTCCTGGTGGATTTTTGGGCCGAATGGTGCGGTCCCTGTAAAATGATCGCGCCCGTCCTCGAAGAGGCCGCCGGTCATTACGAAGGAAAGGTTCGAATCGCGAAGCTGAATGTCGACGAAAACGCCACCGTGGCGGTGAAATTCAACATTCGCAGTATTCCGACGCTGCTTCTGTTCAAGAAGGGCGAAGTGGTCGCGCGCGAGGTGGGCGCTGTGTCGCAATCTCATCTTCGCGCTTTTCTGGATGGGCAGTTGCCCTACGCCGTTGCGTGATCATCCCTGAATCAATCAGCGCCACGGCGAGCACTGCTGGTGAGGTCCTGGGCGGGTGGTGGCAATCACGGAGGTTTCCCAATTGCTCGGGCAACGCTAGACTGCGCGCGGGCGCCCGTAGCTCAGCTGGATAGAGCACCTGGCTTCGAACCAGGTGGTCGGGAGTTCGAATCTCTCCGGGCGCGCTTTTCAATCAAGGTCTGTTCCGGTCAGATCGCTGACGTTTTATACCGGAGACATGGTTGACACTGTAGCACTGAAGGGGTTTGGGGCGCATTCGACGCGACTGGTCTCGTCGTCAAAGAAGCCTAAATCGTAGTGCATGAAGCTGATCAATCAGATGTGATCGGCGACTTGCCGGACCCCGACGTTCTGACCAGCGAACACGCCACTGAGATTGATCTTGCGCCTGCCAAAACACAGTCGGCCGCATTGCGTCACGGTGATGCTCATATCGTGGAACGGGTAATGCAGTTCCGGCAGTCCGGTATACGGCCGCGGAACTGCTTATCGATGTGCCAGATCCCACCGCGTTTGGTGAGACCCGACGTTCTTTGGTTTCCCATAGCTTTTCCCTTTCAGGTTGAGCCGCGGGATGCACGTTGCGGCTCTTATAGTCGTCGGCCCATGAATCGAGGTCAAGCCGGTCGAAAGCGATTCCCTGCGTGCCGATGGGAATCACATCCAGGAGCGGACGCACGTCGCGATTGAAGCGATTTTTGTCCATGCCAAGGTACGAAGGAGCGTCGCGCATGCGAATGAAGCGCGGCACCAATCGAGGTGGCGTGGGGAAGAGGCTCATTTGCTCTGAGAGCGAATGCGCTTCGAAGGAGTCTTCGTTCATCGACGACCTTGACGAACCTGTGGTTCCGGTCGTTCAGGGACAAGTTGCCACGCATGGAAATTATCCACGCGATGTACAAGAAAGTCAGTTTGGGTTTCGCGCTATTTTCAGCGGAACTCAAGCAGCGGAGCGTCCGTATGCATGCTGCGATACAGCATTCCTTTAGATGATTTCGGTATGACTTCTTGCTACTATTGCTTACCAGATGGGAGGGACCATGGCTAATGTAGAGAAAATCAGCATTGCGTTGCCGGCCGACATGGCGACTTTAGTGCGCAGCGCCGTTGAAACCGGCGATTACGCATCAAGTAGCGAGGTGATCCGTGAAGCGCTACGCGAGTGGAAGGCTCGGCGCGCCGCACGGTCCGACGCAATCAGTGAAATTCGCCGGCTTTGGGACGAAGGTATCAAGAGCGGGCCGAGTAGGGATCTCGATATTGCCGCAATCAAAAAGCGCGGGCGCCAGCGCCTTCAGACTGATCGTAGGAGATAATCGCCGCAGGACAGGGATATGTCGCACATCCGAATTACACCTCTCGCCGACCAGGACTTGCTGGAGATTTGGTATTTCATTGCGCAAGACGACCCTGCAGCAGCTGACCGCCTCCTTGACTTGCTAGAGGAGAAATACAGACTCCTCGCCGATAATCCGCAGATGGGACCAGCACGACCTGATATCGCTAAAGAACTCCGTTATCACCCAGTGGGCAACTATCTGCTGCTGTATCGCGTTATTCCCAACGGGATTGAGCTGGTTCGCGTAGTGCATGGCGCCCGCGACTTGCAACAGTTGTTCTAGTCCTAACGACGATCAGTTAAGTGAAAGCAAAAGAAATCCTGAAAGGATTTGAATATGGCTAGTAGTCGTCAACATGCATGAAATCGCTGACACATTCGGCTTGTCTAGCGGTCAGTCGTGCACCTTGTACCGGATTCGCCGGGACATGATCCATGATCCCGGATTACTACCTCCTCAGTTTCCCTCGCGACGCGGGAGAGCCTTCTCCGGCCGATCTCTCAGAAATGCTCGTGCTTGGCATGACACGCGCCCAGGCCCTGGCCCGCGAACGCGTCGGTGACCCGGGTGCCTACAGCGTGCTCTATAGCGGCTACAGCGCACGACGTGAGCAGGGCTGGCACGTCCATATTGTCCTTCTAACCGGTCGCTGGAAGAAGGCATGGTTGTATCTGGTGCTGGCGGGAAAGAACGCGCTACAGGCCATAGGCCTGCGGCGCGACGACGCACCCCGTTTCGCGCGATGAACTGCGAACGTTGGCAGGCGATGCTTCGCGGGCTCGGCGTCCCGCCCGAGACGGACACATATTCTCGATTGGAGTCTGCGTACGCGCAGAAGCACCGTGCATACCATACGCCGCGACACATCGATGAGTGTCTCTCGCTACTCGACGAATTCAATCACCTCACGGCATATCCGGCCGAAGTGGAATGCGCGCTCTGGTTTCACGACGCGATCTACGAACCAATGTCGAATTCAAACGAGGAGCGGAGCGCGAACTGGGCGGCGGAATTTGGCGGGCGTGTCGGTGTGCCATCAGAGTCGGTGGCCCGAATCCGCGCGCATATCATGGCGACGCGCCACGTGGCATTGCCCGTGGATGACGACTCCAGACTGGTGGTCGACATCGATTTGGCGATTCTTGGTGCTGACCCGAGTCGGTATGACGAATTCGAGCACGACGTGAGGCGGGAATACCGGTGGGTGCCGGGGATCGTATACCGTTCAAAACGAGCGGCGATACTTCAGTCGTTCTTGAATCGACCACGGATTTATCACTCGGAGCCCGCCTACGAGCGCTTTGAGGGCAACGCTCGGACCAATCTGTCTGGCGCTATCCAAACTTTAGTCCGTAAGTCGTGATGCTCGCGCCGTCGCATGTGACGCCAAGCGGCTAGAACCGGGCACTGGATCACACGAAATCGTCGCGTTGAAGCGGCCATTTGCGCATGCGGTAAGCTTAGAGAGAAAATTATGGAGCCTAGGCTGGATTGCAAGGAGCGCAAAATGCCAACTAAGAAATTCATCCCGTCTATTTTCTTCGCCTTCGCGATTTCGATGATGCTCGATAGCTGCGCATTGCCGGTCGCTGAGCGAATGAACGTCGATAGGCAGATAAAACTGTCTCCCGGTCATTCTATGATGAATCAAGGGACCTTAATATCTCTACCGAGCCACGGCGGCAGCCGGCCACGACCGGCAGTTACGACACTGATTTGATCGACCTTAAGCGGTCGTTGGCGGATGCCCCGGTTCCGACCGGTAGCTACGACCAAGCCACACGGTTGACATCGTCACGAACATGAGAGCCCGCGTGAAAGGCCGATGACGTCAATTTCCAGCGGCACGGTGGTAACGCCGGCAATGAGACGCGTAACGCGCTAGAGCGGCCGACTAGACAGGTTTGCGTTTACTTCCCCATCGCGGCTTCGATGGCCTCAGCGGAATAGGGCACCCCGGGCGTCAACAGCTCCGCACCCGTTACGGTGATGAGATACATATCCTCGAGGAAAAAGCCTTGACTGTCGATCGACGCAATCGGTTCGAAGTTGATGGTCGTCCCGGCGCGCAGTGGTCCGACAGGAGTGCCGGTCGCGAGGTTGCTGGTGTGGACCTGCCAATAGGGAACTTGACTTCTGTGGGACCAGGACTCAATTGCTCGTTGCGCAAGTGAGCTGGTTGCTGATCTGCGATGGTTGACCAATTCCTTGCGCCACGCGTCGAAAACTTGATCAATCGTCACGCCGGCCCGTAGGACCTTGGCGCCGGCTTGATAGGCTGCGACAAAAATGGTCCAAAGCTCTCGTTGATCAGGATCAAAATGAGCGGATACGGGGACAGTCCGCCCTAAGTCGCCTTGGTAGTGGTCCCATTCGCAGCCCACGTCGAGGCGTACCAGATCTCCGGGGCGCAAAATGGAATTGAGGTGGTCGTAGCGGCCAAACGAGGTAAACGGATGTGGAAATACTGCATTCTCGCCGCCCATTGCCCAGGGCCAAAAAGAGGAACCGTGGGCCCCGGCGCGCCAGCAGGCGTCTTCGACGACCGACTCAACCGAGCGTTGTGACGAGCCTGGTTTGACTGCGCCAAAGCCCGCCATGAGAGCTGCCACTGTCGACTTGGCCGCGGAGCGCAAGGCCGCGATCTCCTCAACACTTTGCACAGCCATCAAATCCTGAATGCGGTCACCGGCCTCCTTGCTTTCGAAGGCGGGCCATTCTTGCAAAATAAGCTGTAGCCATGCCGGTCCTTCTGGTGACTTTGTGTTCAATAAGTTGCTCGGAAGTTCGGCGAATTGAAAAGAGCCGCTCGCGAAGTACAGAGATACTTTTTCCGCAGAGTGCGATGCGAAAAACCCCTTGAGCTCGTCCCAGTCAACAACATGCTTAAGAGCGAGGTTTTTTTCAGCGTCCGGGCCAGCCTTCACTTCGGGTTGAAGCCCGCTTCTGAGGAACGGGGGATGCGAAGGTAAGAACAACCAGCTCTCATTCGATTTCCCATCGATTGCGAGTAGTGCGCCGACGGTGTTTTCCAAACCTGTGAAATAATAGAAGTATGGATCCTGATGAAACCCATCGGCCGATGCATTGAGTTCCGAACTTGCATGGAGGAGAAGAATCCCGTCGTGGAACTCGTTAGCGGCTCTCTGCCGGCGTTCGGCGAAGTCAGCACTCTGGGCGACGGAAAGAAGTGCGACGGCCGCCACAATCCAGCAGAAACTCCCTAGCAAAAAGCGCCTTACAACGACAGTTTGAAACAGCCCCCTATTGTCCATGAAAAATAGGCTACGCCTGGCAGCTAGGCGAAACAAGGGAATACCCTGGAGCGGCCACTCGCGAAGCAAAAGTTCCGCCACCAATCCCACACGCGTTTCTAGCGCATTCATCGCGACGTCAAGGGTGTTCCGATCAAGCTCTATCCCTTCTTACGCAACGAAGACACCGGAAAAACGGATGCTCCGACGCCGATAGAGATCGACCCAAGGGTCGCCTTCGGAAGGCCTGTGTTGATTGGGCGCGCTGTTCCCACGGGCGTCTTGGCAGACCGCTTCAAGGCGGGAGACTCGATCGAAGATCTGGCCGGGGACTTCAAAGTCACGCCCGCAGCCATCCAGGAGGCGATTCGTTGCGAGAATGACCGACGCAAAGCTGCTTAAGCAGGCCGTCTTCTATCTGGACGAATCCATTTACTCTCGCGTGCTGGCCTCCGCGATGCAGGCGGCTGGCGCCAATGTTCGTCGCGTAGGGCCCGACATCCCCCCTGGATCTGCGGATGAGGTGTGTGATGCCGATCGCATTCAATAAAATCAGACATTTATTTGATCGTAGCTCAGCGTTCAATAGCACAATGGAGCGTCCGAGCCGCTCGTAAGGGGTTTACCCGTCGAGAGCTCCGTGCGGTCGGTGGTAGTTATATAGTCCTCCCACTCGCGAAGCTTGTCATTAAACCGCGGTAAGAGCGGAGAGCCTTCATCAAGAGACCGCGTTCGACCCAGAGGCAGGCGGGCTGAAAAAGCATATTCGACCATCGACGAGCTACAGCGATCAATTTGCTGCTCTATCCCGGTTTCAGGGGGAATTGACCCGTACTCGGCTCGGTACAAGTCCGTATGTTCAGGAGGGGCCGAGTAAGGCAAAAATGGCGTCATGAAGATTCACATGTTTGCCAACAATTCTTGCATTGCCCCTGAAAATGTCGCCGGTCGAACGCCCCGAGAATTCCTGAGCAGTCAGTTGGCGCGCGTGATCGCGATCAACATGATGTGTCTGGTTGTTTTTGTGGCTTTCTGTACGGTCATGACCTTCGGTTCGCCGTCGCTATTGCTCAGCGATTGGAATGAGCACCGCGCGGCATCGGTGGTCGCAATCATGCTCGCGGTCGTCTTGATCCCCGGCGTAGTCGAACTCGCGGTTTCGCGATGGGGACCCTGGCGCGTCTAGTTGTGGGCCGGTCCACCTCGGGGCTCTCCCTATCCTCGCTCGCTTCGCAAACCTGCAAGCCCGGAAAGAGCACGAGCGCAAGGCAGGTGAGCATTGACTGAAAATGATGCACACGATATCGGATCATCTAGGTTGGAGAGCCAACTGCTGGAAATTTCGCGCCTGTCAGCGCTGACGGAATTGGCCAGCGGGATCGCCCATGAACTCAATCAGCCGCTGGGCGCCATCGCGATATTTGCTCAGGCCGGGGAGCTGTTGCTGAATCGTTCGCAACCGCGAGTCGACGAAGCGCTCGGCGTACTGCGGCAGATCGATGATGCCGCTCTCTCCGCCGGGGAAGCAATTCGCCAAATAAGGCGACTCTTCGATCCGTATCCTTCAGGACGCTCGAGCTGCCAAATTCCTGAACTCATAGATGATCTCAAGCCGGTGCTGGAGACGTGCGCGAAGCGCGTCCGCGGCCAGCTACACGTGGAGATCAGTCCGGGAGTGCCTGTAGTCAAGGCCGATCGATTGAGGATCCAGTACGTCCTCGCTACCCTGGTGCAAAATGCGTGCGATGCCAGTGTCCTCTGTGAAGCCGCCCCGAAAATCTGCATTTTTACCAGTTACGATCGATATATGGTGGAGATAGGAGTCCGGGATTCAGGTCCTGGGGTGCCGGAGAGCATTCAGCATCAGCTGTTTCGGCCTTTTTTTACCACCAAAAAACACGGTACAGGCCTCAGCCTTGCCTCGAGTAAGTCAATAGTTGAAGCTCATGAAGGTACAATAGGATTCGAAAACCTATCTTCGGGCGGATGCCGGTTCTGGATTCGTCTGCCGCTGGCCAGTCTGAGGGATTAGCGATGGCTCAAGAAAAATTCGCGCGTGATACAACTATTTTCATAGTTGACGACAACGATGACATGCGCCGCGCGCTCGGCACGCTGCTGAGCACAGTGGGATACAAGACGGAATTGTTTGCGTTGCCCGGCGAATTTCTCGCGCGCTTCAATGCCGACGAGCCGGGCTGCTTGATATTGGACATCCGCATGCCGGAAATGAGCGGTCTAGAGGTCCAGCAGCAGTTAAATCGTGTTGGAGCCATGCTGCCCGTCATCTTCATCACTGGCCATGGAGATGTGCCCATGGCTGTGCAGGCGATGAAAGAAGGCGCATTTCAGTTCGTTCAAAAGCCATTCCGGCATCAGGAACTTTTGGATCACATCAACCATGCGCTGCAGTTTGATCGCGACAATCGTAAGGATTTGGCACTGAGAGCCGAGGTGCAGCGCCGACTGGAAACACTGACCCCGCGGGAGAAGCAAGTGATGGACTTGGTTGTCGAAGGTGAAGCCAACAAGGTCATGGCCATCGATCTGGGGCTGAGCGAGAGGACGGTGGAAATCCATCGGGCGAAAGTGATGGAAAAAATGAGTGCCCGTTCTGTGGCGCATCTGGTCAAGATGCATCTTACTCTGAGAGAAAAACCCTAGCTTTCTAGAACCGCCAAGGAATCGGCGAACCCAGCACGTCGCCTCCAATAACACCTACCTATCGCGATTTCCGAAGCGATCTACGGGTATTTCACAATATCGGTTCCGCTGCGTGTGCCGATTCTAGTGGTGTCCATTCGCCACATTCAGAACAGGCAATCGAGGTGACCTAAATGAGTTTGAAAGCGACCAAAGCCCCAGATTCCGGCTGCAAAGTTATTGAGCAACTAACCGCCCAACCCAGGGGAAAGGGTAGTGAGGCAGTGGCGCCAACTGACGCGAAGTCGAATGAAAGTCATGCCTCGACCTCCATCATTGAGCGAATCGCCAACACGCGGCGCGGATATTTGGCATGGCTGGCCCTGCAGACTGCGACGATTTCTGGCAAAGAGCCTCCCATCGACCGTGAAGCAGACGCTTCCTGGCGAGCTCGATAGTCGAAGGCATGGGACTCGTTTGATGCATTGCAATAATCGCCCTGGCGTTCTGGCGCGACATGAACGGCGCCGCAACTGAGCATGTGTGCACCGTCTCTCGGGCCCCGCTCAAGTCTTGCCTCACTGCGCCGATGTGATTACTTGAGCGCGGTTATTGTTCACCGGCCGCGGCGGCTCGTCGTGCCAAGTAGGTGTTCTCCGGATATAACTGAAGTACTTCGGTGCCCTCCAAAACTCGCTTTCACCGCGCCTTGAACCGCTTTTCCGATCCCATCGTGTTATTCCCCACGATTGCGGTGCTGCTACTTGGCGTCATCTGGACAGCGACCGCGGAACTCGTCAGGGTGAAGTACGCTGACGCGCAACGCGCGGCCCTCCTGTCGACTCGCGAGCTCCTGGGCACCTATGAGGCGCAGGTAGTGCGTGCCTTGCGAGAAATCGATCAAAGCCTGAATCTGATCAAGTATTGGCACGAAAGGGCCGGTGGCCGGCGAACTCTGGTTGAGCTCAAGGAAAGAGGGCTGTTGCTGCCGGATTTGCTCTTCACCGTGAGCCTCACGGATCGCTTGGGGACAATAATCGACAGCACCGCGTCCACGCCGCAAGCGGGCGTGGCCGAGGCGGACTACTTTCGCGCGCAGCTCGATGGCGAGGGATTCTTTGTGGGTCGGCCGCCGCCCGGCGCGGCGGATGAGACGAATCTGCATTTCAGCCGGCGCCTGAACGCGGCCGACGGCTCCTTCGACGGTGTGGTCATCGTCACCGTGGGAGCAGGTTATTTTGTCAGCGGCTACGAGGACGCGAAGTTTGGCAAGCACGGCGTGCTTGCAATCGTCGGCACCGATGGCATTGTCCGCGTCAGACGAAGTGGCGACGCGCAGTTCGCAGGCGACGCGCTGGACTACGGCGGCGCGATATCCCAAGTCGCCGCAGCGGACTCGGGTGCGACCGAGTCGGCCAATAGCTGGGATGGCGTGAAGCGTTGGACAGGCGCCCGCGAACTCTTTGGCTTTCCGCTTGCCATTCTCGTCGGTCTCTCGGTGGAAGAGCAGTTGGCGAGCGCGCAGCGCGAAGCGCGCACCTACTGGTGGCGCGCCGGCGCCGGAAGCCTGTTGGTGCTCGTGGTGACCGTGCTGTTGGGGCGCATGAGTTGGCAGCTGAGTCAGAGCCGTTTGCGCGAGGGTGAGATCAAGCTGGAACACGCAAAGCAGGTGGAGTACCTCGCGTACCACGATGGACTCACAGGTCTGCCCAACCGCAGCATGTTCAGCAAGTTATTGAGCCAAAGCATCAGCGAAGCACATCGCTATGGCCGCCGCCTCGCCGTGGCGTTTCTCGATCTCGATCGCTTCAAGCAAATCAACGATACGCTCGGGCACGAAGCAGGGGATCAATTGCTCCAGGATGTCGCGAAGCGCCTGAGGCTCTGCGTGAGGGAGAGCGATACCGTGGCGCGCCTGGGAGGAGACGAGTTCGTCGTGCTTCTTCCGGAATTGAGCGATGTCAAGAATGCCGCGGTGATCGCGGAAAAAATACTGTCCGCAATTGCAAAACCCTTTACGCTCATCGGGCACGAATTCCGTGTAACGGCAAGCATCGGCATCAGCGCCTATCCAACGGACGGCCTGGATGAGCAGACCTTGACGAAGAATGCGGACGTCGCCATGTATCAAGCGAAGTCCGAAGGTAAGAATAATTTTCAGTTCTACTCGCAAAGCCTCAACGCCAATTCGCTCGAGCGCCTGACATTGGAATCCAGTTTGCGGCGCGCTCTCGAGCACCAGGAATTTCGGCTTCGCTACCAGGCGAAGCGCGACATGCACAGCGGACGCATTACGGGAATGGAGGCGCTGCTGCGCTGGGAGCATCCGGACCTGGGATTGGTGGCGCCCATGCAATTCATTCCTGTGGCGGAGGAAAGCAGCTTGATGCTGCCGATCGGTAGGTGGGTGCTTCGAACAGCGTGCGCACAAAACGTGGCGTGGCAGAAGGCCGGCGTGCCGCGCCTGAAAATCGCTGTAAATCTCACGGGGCGCCAATTCTTTGATGAGCACCTCATCGAGGATGTCACCACGATTCTCGAGAGCACGGGGATGGACGCGCACCTTCTGGAGTTCGAAATCAGCGAGAGGCTGCTGATCCGAGATGTAGATGCGACATTGCAAATCTTGACGCGGCTCAAGCATTTGGGCATCGGCATTGCCATCGATGATTTCGGCACCGGGTATTCGTCGCTGGCCACGCTGCAGCGATTTCCTCTCAATACCATCAAAATTGATCGTTCGCTCGTGGCGGGTATCTGCGCCGGCGCTGAAAATATGGAGTTTGCCGAATCGGTCATTGCGATGGGCAAGAGCTTGAGCCTGACGGTGGTCGCACAGGGAGTCGAGACTCGCGCGCAAGCGGATTTTCTGCGCGACCACGCGTGTGACGAATTGCAGGGATTCTACCTCAACCGACCGCTACCGCCTGACGAGTTCTCGGTCCTGCTGCTCGCCGGCGCGGCCAAGGGCAATACCGAATCGGAATCGAGATCGGCATGAGCAGCAAGAGAAGATCTCTAGCGGCCGCCGCTACCGTGCTTGCGCTTTTTGAGCTCGCAGCGCCGGCCGGCGCTGCGATCGATGACTACGTGACGTTCAGCGGATTTGGCACGCTGGGGGCGGTACATTCCGACTATTCGGATGCGGACTTCATCGCCAGCGTGAGTCAACCTCGAGGGGTAGGCTACAGCCGTAGTTGGAGTCTCACTCCCGACAGCGACTTGGGCGGCCAGGCGAACTTTGCGCTGACGGACCAACTCGGCGGCGTGGTGCAGGTGCTGTCACGCGATACTGCTGACGGCAACTTCAAGCCGACGGTCGAATGGGCCAATCTAAAGTACGACTTTACCCCCGATCTCTCAGTCAGACTGGGCCGCATCCTTTTGCCCACCTATGAACACGCCGACATTCGCAACGTCGGCTACTCGCTGCCCTGGGTGCGGGTGCCGGTGGAAATTACTTACGCGAGCACCGCGACTCACAGCGACGGAGTCGATGTGCTGTACCGGTCACACACCGGGACCATCACCCAGGATTTTCAGGTGCAATGGGGCACCACGCAACTGGACTTGCCGGGCCTGGCTTTTACCTCGAATAGCGCGCACATTGCCTTGCTGAGCGACACCCTGCGGTACGGCAACGCGAGCCTACATTTGGTGTATCAGCAAACTGACCCTTCGCAAATTCCTCCGGGCCGACTGCGTATGGAGGGAGTGGGGTTTGCCTATGAGCCAGGCCCGTGGTTTGTGAGCGTAGACAGCAATCGGACCCACAACGGTTATTTTGGCACTCTGCTCGCGTGGTATGTCAGCGCCGGCATGCGCATTGGAGCTTTCGCGCCTTACGCATTCTATTCCGCAACGCATCAGGAGAGCCTCGGTTGGTCTTCGCTAACATCGCTGGGCGATCAGCACACCGTGGCCGCGGGGACGCGTTGGGACTTCGCCAAGAATTTCGATTTGAAGCTTCAGATCGAACAAGTGACCATCGAGTCGCTGGACGATCCAGCCTCGTTTGCCAATCTGCAACCCGGTGCCCGCGCGGGCGACAAGGCCCACGTCGTCAGCCTCGCACTGGACTTCTTGTTCTAAGATCCATGCAGCCCTCATCTCAAATGAAATTTTCCGCTCTGGGTTCCCTAATTCTGGCGGTTCTCCTGGCAGCGAATGCGCGCGCAGAGGATATCGTGGTCATCGTCAATCCAGCCTCGGCGCCGCTCAGCAAGGAGCAGATTGCTGACATTTATCTTGCAAGAAGCAACGGGTGGACGCCGATCGACCAGTCGGCGGGGTCATCGATATATGCTGAGTTCTACAA
>Ga0206898_10268_pt1 | contig 14078 bp, 11 predicted proteins | sample Alteio_BWOrgHeat_50_FD_153237 | JGI IMG/M metagenome (GOLD analysis project Ga0206898, IMG submission 153237) | Enriched cells from forest soil in Barre Woods Harvard Forest LTER site, Petersham, Massachusetts, United States -... | ecosystem: Environmental > Terrestrial > Soil > Temperate forest >...
CATCAAGGTTCATGTCTGAATTGTAAACATCAACGATGGCGCCATCTAAATCGCCTGTGGTGGTAGTGTACTTTGCAGCCGCTGAATCTGAGTGCAGGATCATAAATGCACCGACAGTTGAAGAGACTCTGCCCCAACTCAATATGTCATAGTCTTGTCCCGGCGAAACCTCAATCATTTTGTGAAAACGAAATGGATCCATTACAACCGGCTTTTGAGGGGCAGCAGCTGTAACAACAGCAGGTTTAGTGTCATTGCCGCAGCGGGCTAATAGCACAATGCAAACTGGCAATAATAAATAAAAAAGGTTCTTCGTATTCATAAACCCATTAATTGTACATCATATCTGGTGAAATCTCGCCTTTGGGCTTGCCCGGAATAGTCATAAATGCTTTGAGGCTTCCTGTACTCCCCGCGTCAAAATACTTTATAGTGATCTTATGATAACCCTTCAACAATGGTGCTGTTCCGCCCTGGTCGTATACACCATGTTTGCCGTCGTTGTCGATTACCGGCTGATCATCGATTATCAGCGATGAACCACTAGCAGAAGCTAATGAAAATCCATAATCACCATCAGTATCAATACGGATAAAACCGGTATATATTACACCAAAACCATGAATATTCTTTTTGAACTCTGATGTATTGAAGGTTAGCGCAACACCTGTATCAATCACTGCTGCATCTTTCAACTGGGCAACACTGTTAAATTCGCCGGTAAACAACTGGTATTTCAAACCTTTTGCAGTTCCCTGGTAAGTAGCGGCCGGGAATGGTGTTTTGTTATACATCACCATTCGTGTTACCTGGCGCATCTTCTCAGAAGGTGTCACCAGAATGGTTTTTAACTCACGGTACTGATCCTGAGGGACGTTGTATGTCATAGGAACGATGTATTCATTGTCTGTTATTCCCGGTTTGTAGCCGTCAATGGTATAGTAAACTTTGGCACTGGCCACAGACGGTTTTAAATTTACATTTAGCTGTGAACCGAAAACAATAGTGTCTTTCCCTCCAATAGCTGTTGGTACACGATAGTTGAGATTATTTTTATCAACCCAGGCCAAATGACGCGGCAAACGCGTGTTAGCAAAGTCAATGAAATTTTTATTAGCTAATGACGACCATGCCACCTCCGACAGGGCCATCAATCTTGGCATCAGCATATATTCAACCTTTAGCTCGGTTGGGATATATTCTGTCCACAAATTAGCCTGAACGCCAAGGATAAATTTCTGCTGATCAGCCGTGAGTACAGCAGGTGTTGGATTATAGCTATAGATCTTGCTTAAAGGATCATTACCACCAATACTCAATGGTTCGTTTTCCTTTCCCTGTGCATGGTCAATATAAAGACCGCCGCTGCCCGGCGTCATTACCACGTTATGATTTTGCTGTGCGGCAGCTATACCGCCGGCCTCGCCTCTCCAGCTCATTACCGTAGCATTTGGCGAAAGACCGCCTTCCAATATCTCATCCCAGCCAATAATACTGCGCCCTTTTGAATTTACAAATTTCTCCATACGCTGGATGAAATAGCTCTGTAACTCATCTTCAGTTTTTAAATGCAGTTTTTTCATCAGTTTTTGGCAGAACTCCGATTTTTTCCACGCATCCTTTGGTGCCTCATCACCACCAACGTGGATGTATTTACTTGGAAACAGCGCCATTACTTCTGTCAAAACATCTTGTAAAAAGCTAAAGGTTTGCTCAGAAGGACAATAGATATTGTGAAAAACACCCCAGGTCTCCGCCACTTTATATGGTAAAGTCGGATCACAGCTTAATTCAGGATAAGCAGCCAATGCAGCTTCGGAGTGACCGGGCATTTCAATTTCAGGTACTACGTTTATATATCTATCCGCAGCGTATTTCACTACTTCACGGATCTGATCTTGTGTATAATATCCACCATAAGGCGTATTATCATATTGCTGTGGCGTACGGTCGCGATAGTTTCCTATCACAGTTTGCGCACGCTGACTGGCTACCTGCGTTAACTTAGGGTATTTTTTTTATTTCGATGCGCCAGCCCTGGTCATCAGTTAAATGCCAATGGAAGTTATTGAGTTTATAAGCTGCCATCAGGTCGATATATTTCTTAACAAACTCCACCGAGAAGAAGTGACGGCAAACATCAAGCATCAAGCCACGGTAGCCAAAACGGGGATAATCTTCAACTTGTACACAGGGAAGCTTTACAACTGCGCCTTTCTCCAAAGGCATTAACTGTATCAGTGTTTGTATGCCATAAAACAGCCCCGCTCCTTTGCCTGCTACAATTATTTGCTGCGGTGTTATGGTTAAACGATAGCCGTCAACAGGCAGATTATCGGTACCTGCAGCGGTAAGCACAATACTATTTGCCGGATTCGACCCATTGTTTGCTTTGAGTTGCAAACGCAGCATGGCTTTATTTTGCAGGTAATCAGCTAAAAAAACAACAGCTTTATTGGTAACCGTGTCTGCCAACAAGGAAGTTTGCTGGCTCAGCACAAATTCACCCGCGCCCTTTTTCAGGGACACCGGTGCAGGGATTATACCCAGGTTTGGATCGGCATCCTGTGACTTTGCAATAATTGAGGAACCTGCAATAAAGAACGAGAGCAAAAGAATTTTTCGAAGCATAACTTATTAAAAAAGAAAGAATATAATCGGCGTGAAGTTAATTTATTTTAAAAAGAATGTAATACGGCTTTGTAAAAAAGTTGAGACGTTAATCATTTTCATCCTGATCAGATCATTAATTATTAAGCGTTGCGGGCGATAGTTCTGCTTTTTCCCCTCCCGGCGGAGTTTCAAATAGTTTGATCGAGCCCCTGTTTCCCGAATTGAAATATTTTAACGTTATTTTATGAACGCCTTTTTGCAGCGGGATAACGCCGCCTTGTTCAAACAGCCGGTGTTTGCCATCATTATCTACAACTATCTGGCCATCTATAAGTAATACCGCCCCATTTGATGATTGAGTTGAAAAGCCATAGTCGCCGTCTGCACTGACAGTAATGTAACCTGTGTAGATTAAACCGAAAGATGGATTGTTCTTTTTGAAAGCCGCCAGGTCAAAATCCTTAACAATTCCCGAATCAATCACGGCAGCATTATCAAGCTCCTGGATATTATTAAATTTACCCTTTAACAGCTTATACTTCAAGCCATTAACCGAACTACGAATATTGACAGGTTTAAGTGGCGACGTATTATATTTAATAGCCCGGGTAACCTGGCTCCGGTTGCCTGCGGGTGTGATCACAATGGTTTTTAATTCGCGGTATTGATCTGCGGGGATATAATAAGTAACAGGTATATTGTATTCAATATCCGTCTTATCTGGATCCGTTCCGTCAATAGTGTAGTAAACTTTTGCGCCGGTAACTGATGGTTTTAAGTTCACATTTAACCTGTCGCCAAACATTATGGTGTCTTTAGTGCCGATAGCACCAGGCACATAATATTCCAAACCGTTCCTGTCAAACATCGCCAAATGACGCGGCAGCCGGGTATCTGCAAAGTCAGTATAATTTTTATTAGCGAGCTGCGTCCATCCAACCTCGGCCATGGCAAGCATCCTTGGAAGCAATAAATGTTCGGCTTTAATTTCCGAGTTCAGGTTTTCGGCCCACATACAAGCCTGTACACCTATTATATACTTTTGCTGTTCAGGGGTTAAAGCTGCTGGTGTAGGGTTATAGCTGTAGGTTTTTTGCAAGGTGACGTATTGCCCGGCATGATCTTTAGATTTTTCTTCCGGACTGCTGATGTACATGCCCTGGTTTATTGGCGTCATCACCACATCGTGGCTTTGCTTCGCAGCCGCAATTCCGCCTTCTTCACCGCGCCAGCTCATAACAGTGGCATGAGGTGATAGGCCACCTTCTAATATTTCGTCCCAGCCAATAATACTGCGACCTTTTGAGTTGACGAATTTCTCTATACGCTGCGTAAAATAGCTTTGCAGCTCGTTTTCATCCTTTAAATTCAATTGTTTGATCAGGTTCTGACAAAATACCGATTGTTTCCAGGCATCCTTTGGCACCTCGTCACCACCGATATGGATGTATTTGCTTGGGAACAGATCGATAACCTCACTTAAAACATCTTCCAAAAAACCAAAGGTCTTTTCCGAAGGGCAATACACTTCAGTAAAAACGCCCCATGTTTCAGCCACCTTGTAGGTTTTTGTTGAATCACAGCTTAATTCCGGGTATGCTGCTAATGCAGCAAGTGAATGACCGGGCATTTCAATTTCCGGAACAACATTGATATACCGATCGGAGGCGTATTTAATAACGTCGCGGATCTGATCCTGCGTGTAATAGCTTCCGTAAGGCGTATTATCAAATTGCTGCGGGGTGCGGTCATAGTAACCACCTATAAGAGTTTGGGCACGACGGCTACCCATTTGCGTTAACTTGGGGTATTTTTTTATCTCGATGCGCCAGCCCTGGTCATCAGTTAAATGCCAATGGAAGTTGTTGAGCTTATAGGCAGCCATCAGGTCGATGTATTTTTTTACAAACTCCACCGAAAAAAAGTGCCGGCAAACATCAAGCATTAAACCACGATAACCAAAACGCGGATAATCATCTATCTCTAAGCAAGGCAGCTTCACAACTGCCGCCCTATCGGCAGGAATTAACTGTATCAGGGTTTGTATGCCGTAAAACAACCCCGCGCCCTTGCCTGCAAGTATTACCTGCTGTGGCGTGATAGTTAAAAGATAACCGTCGGCAGGCAGGTTCTCAGTTCCGGCCGAAGTAAGCACCACGCTGCTGGCAGCCTTATTGGCGGCTACGTTTGCTTTTAACGGTACACGCAACATTGCCTTATTTTTTAAATAATCGGCGAAAAAAGCAACAGCCTTATTATTAACGCTATCAGCTAAAATTACCGTTTCCCTGCTTAAAACAAACTCACCTGGTGTTTTCTTTATGGAAACAGGCGCTGGAATTATACCCATATTCGGATCATTATCCTGCGCATTTACCTTAACGGTAAACATGGCCATGAGGGTACATAGCGACAAGAAAGTCTTGAAAAGCATAGTATATAATTTAAAGTCGGTTAATTGGTGGGGTGAAGTTAACAGATTTTAGAAAAAATAGGGGATTACAGATGTAAAAAAACTGTATCAGTTAGAAAGGCACTCGTGATGAGGCAGGAAGGCCTGTATTATTTGTCTTTATAAAAGTGTTTTACGTGACCGCCAGCGGAGGCTTTGGCAAAGCCAGCCTTCGCTAAGCAATAGCAAACACAAAGTGGGCAACATAGCTTAACACAATTTCAGGCATTTATGGCCATTGGGCGGACCGAAATGAAATGATTTTTAAATTTTAAAAATCGTCCTCATAATTTACCTTCCCGTTAGTTAGCTTTACATAGTCAACTGAACCTGTACCCTGGAAACTTAGGTACATCCCGATTATTTTTGCCTTGATAACGTCTTTTTTTACAGTATAAACGAGTTTATCATTAATAAAAATATTGGCCTTTCGATTTTTTGATTCCACCCTTACTTTCACGAAAGAATTGAAATCAACCCCAAAGGATGACAGGTCGGCCTGTTTCCCGGATATTGAAAAATTCGTAAAAAGCAGATCGATATTTGAGATGCAACCTTTAACACAAAGCGGGATTGCTATAGCTGTTCCTTCGCAAAGCAAATAAACAGTTGTTTGCTGGCAAATGGCAGCGCCCTCCCGGTAATCATTTTTAAGGGATGTTTCGAAAACAAAATCGTCGCTATAAATTTCTCCAAAATTCCTGACATTGGTATATACAACATGGGGCGTGGTTGGCTGCAGCTTAATATTACGGGACTGTATTTTCTCTATAGGTAATGACATTTTGCCGCTCCCCATTATATCGTCCTTACCAAAATAAACAGGCACAGGCGATTGTGTCACGATGGGCAACCAACCGTCGGTAGTAATTAAAAGCCGGTGCATGCTCACAACCTTACCGGCTACAATGAGTTTGGCTTTGAAATAATCCGGATAGTAGTAGATGGATGTATGCTGATGTTCAAATTTTGACACTTTAACCTGCAGGTTTTTATCCCATGATTGCTGGATAATAACGGAATCTGTAGGCGCTTTGGTTGCATCATAGCTGAAGATGACAGAATTTGGCAGTCCTTGTGTTACTACTTTTTTGCTGCTAAATGTGTAATCGCTGTCTTTAATTGCCGGCGTAACCCTGTTAATGTACCATATTAAAACTGCCAGGGCTACTGGCACAACTATAAACACAATACTCTTTATTAATCCCCGCCTTTTTTTGGGCGCAGGTTTAATATTGTTATAACCACCATTTTGAATAATCTGTTCTACCGTCTTTGCGCTCGAATGACCATTGCCATTTTGTGATTTAAACTCACGCCAATTTTCATACCCTAAAAACTGCACAAGGGTATCAAGCGTGTGTGTGTTTGGCAAGCTCTCGTATTTTACCTTGCCCCATACCCTTTTTAAAGTTACATGGCTTAGCGCAACGCCGGTACGCTCCTGTATCTTGTCGCTTAATACAACAAAATCCTGGTTTGTCCATTCATCACTATTGCCCCAGCCTGTATTGGCTTCAAATAATCTTTTTGTTTTTTCTATCAGGAACTCATCTGTGTGCATATCTATTGAAATCAAAAATCCTTACAAAAATATAACAGATTATTTCATCAATTAGCTTGTATCAAACTTGTACAAACTTGTACAAATAATGTATAACTTTATTAAAAGCTTATTCTTAATTTTATATTAATTAAGATAGCTGCAAGTCCAAAAAGTTACGGCTTCTACTACCAATTATAAACCCAAATCTACAAAAAATGAACTATGTACTTATAGCGAGTCGCATTTTATATGCGATAGCTATAGCCATTTTTGGTATACAACATTTTGCATATGCACATTTTGTAGCCCGGATGGTCCCCGGATATATTCCGTGGCATTTATTCTGGACTTATTTTGTTGGTATTGCATTAATAGTGGCTGCTGTAAGCATCATAATAAATAAACTCGCGCGCCTGGCTTGTATTATGCTTGGGGCCATGATTTTTTTATTGGTTTTACTTATACAGCTTCCCCAGGTGGTTGGTAACATTCATGATGGCGGCAGATTGGACAGTGCATTAGATGAGTTAGGATTGGGTTGCTGCGCTTTTATCCTCGGCGGCACGTTTTCGAAAAGAGGATGATATGTTGTACCAGGTTTTTTTGTTATGTATTACAAAATTATATGCCGGTGCGTTCTCTGGATGTTCTTAAGTTGTTTTTTCTTACCCTCATACGCACAATATTTTGATATAAACGGCAACAAAAAGAAAGTATCTGTCCCGTTCCGGATGATCAGGAACATGGTTGTTATCAAATTAAGAATAAACAATAAGGGTCCTTTTAACTTTATTATGGATACGGGCGTTGGCCTGATGATCATTACCGACCCCAGTTTAATCGATTCTGTTAATATTCCTACTAAACAACGCATTTTAAAATTAAATGGCTGCGGCGAAGGTGATGCCTATGACGCATACATCACCTCCGAATTAAAAATTGACATACCGGGCTTAACAAGCTACAATGTCGCAGCGGCCATCCTTAAAACCGACCATTTCGGATTGTCAAACTATGCCGGGATACCAATACATGGTTTATTGGGTTACGAATTTTTTAACAACCTGGCAGTAAAAGTAAGTTTCACAGACTCTGTCATCACTGTTTACAGGCCAAAAAACGAGCGGCTATTCGCAAAGGGAGAAAAAATACCTATGACTATTGAGGACCATAAGCCATATGTTGAGGCAAACGTTTTGTTCCCTGATGGATGTGTCAAGAAAAGTAAACTGATAGTTGATTTGGGCGCCGGGCATCCGTTGTCCCTTGAAAATATGACCGGGGACCCGGAACTCCCAAAGAAATGTATTGCCGCAAATTTGGGAATGGGATTTAATGGCCCTGTATGCGGTTTTATAAGCCGTATTAGTGAAATTGAATTGGGAAAATATAAAATCAAGAACTTGATTTCCTCATTTCCGAAAAGTGATACCTCGAAATTTAAATTACGGGAGAACCGTGACGGCAATTTGGGTACGGGCCTGCTTAAAAAGTTCGATGTGGTTTTTGATTATCCGGGAAATGCAATTTATTTAAAACCAACCTTCCGTTATAGTGAGCCATTTGAACATGATATGAGCGGAATGGAATATTATGCCGGTGGGGACGATTATAAACATATAGTTATCGGCCGCGTTGAACCTGGGTCGGCAGCCGATGAAATAGGATTGGAAAAAGACGATGAAATCATGTCGATCAATTTAAAACCTACGGCGGCAATGAGCCTTGAACAAATTGATGAAATTTTCAAATCACAGAACGACCGTTATCTGCTATTGGAAATCTATCACGATAAAAAGTATGACAAGGTTATTATGAAATTAAAACGAAGAATATAAAGATGAGAAATAGTTGACGGCTCATAGTTTAATATTGGTTTTGACCATGAACTATGAGCCATCAACTATCAACTGCTACAACTCCCTAACCCAAATATTACGGAAGCTAAGTGGTATACTTTTGTCGCCATGGGCCTGCAGTTTAATTGGCGCCGGGCCATGTTGCTTGTAATATGGTTTGCCTATATAAAGTGTCACGCCCTTTAATTCGAAATTATTTTCAACCAGCACACCATTAAAAAATACAGTTGCTTTGGCGGGGGTTTTTAGTGTACCATCGTCATTAAATGTTGGTGCAGTCCAAACAACATCATAAGTTTGCCACTCGCCTACTTTACGGGCAGGGTTAGCTAAGGGGATAGCTTGCTTATAAAGGCTCCCAGCCATTCCGTTAACATAGGTTTTATTGTTATACGAGTCTAAAACCTGCAGTTCATATCCTGCATCACCTTTTCCCAAAGAAGCCAGGAACACACCGCTGTTGCCGCGGGCCTGTCCGGTCCCTTCAAGGCCTTCAGGTTCGCGCCACTCTATATGCAGCTGATAATTGGTGAATGACTGCTTAGTTTCGATATTGCCATAGTTTTTATTTACGGTCAATATATCACCTTTAACATCCCATTTTGCCGGAGATTTATCGTCAGCCTGCACCCATTGATCAAGATTTTTACCGTCAAACAATATAATCGCATCCGAAGGAGCATCTCTGAAAGTTGCGCCAGGTGTAACTACTTTTGGAACTGGTTCCCAGATTTCAGTTTCTTCCGGTTTCGCTGTCTGTTGGGCATTCGCCATTAAAAACCCGCCTGATAATATTGCGGTAAATAAAATAGAGTATTTCATAAATTGGTTTATTAAGTTTATTGAGTTGATAAAGTGAGTAGTTGGGGATTAGTTCAAATTGAAGATTGGCAACCCAATCAACTTAATCCAACTTATTCAACCATCAACTAAACTTTCAAGACATTCTTACAGTAATCGCAGCTTTCTTTAATGCTTACAAACGGGTCAATGTTTATATAGTTTTCCTGTTCCACTATAAAATGTTGAATGCCGCCGGTTTTTGCTTTGCTCAATATGGTTTTATAGTCGATGCTGCCTTTGCCTATTTCGGTGTTCAGATCTGTCTGGGTTTTATCCCTGTCCTTTATATGGCATAAAGCAAACCTGCCGGGATGCTTTTCAAATAATTTAACGGGGTCCTGTCCGGCGCGTACCACCCAGAAAATATCCATTTCCATAGATACCAGCGTTGGATCGGTCTCTTTTAAAAGCACATCGTAAAAGGTTGTGCCATCTACAGGTTTCCACTCAAAATTGTGATTGTGATAGCCCAATTTCAGGCCAGACTTTTTACACATTTCGGCGGCCTTGTTCATTTTCTCGGCGACCATTTTAAATTGATCTGCACTTTTTAATACCTCGCCGTTAATTGACGGTACAATTACGTACGTCATGCCGGTAATATTTGCTGCCTCTATATAGCTTTCCAGGTCGTCCGTTTTTCCGTGTACGAAATACTGATCCATTCCAAAGTGAGCGCTCGGAGTTTTAAGACCATTTGCCTTCAATAAGCTATTGAAAGCTTTTGCGTCAAGTCCCCAAAAACCGTGTTCTTTTGAATAACCGAAAGGTTCGACTTCTTTATATCCTGCGGCAGCAACTTTAGCTATGCCACCTTTTACGTCTTTTGGCAACTGATCGCGAAGGCTGTATAGTTGTAAGCCGACTATTTTATTTGATTTGGCAGAAAGCAGTTCCGGCGCTATCATCATACCTGCAGAAATTATTCCTGCCTGGGTTAAAAATTTTCTCCTGGTTGTTTGGTTCATAGTTGATAGTTCATAGTTCATTGCAACAGCGAATACCGGCTCAAGGCAATTGCAATTCCGCTGCTCTTGAATCTTGGTTCTTGATTCTTGGCTCTTGTTCAGACGTCGCAGATGTGAATAGCTTTTTTCAACGAAGCTATTTTATCAGCCTGTTTCGGCACAAATTCCTGTCCTACGTACCCTTTATAGCCGGTAGCTACTATAGCCTTCATTACGGCAGGGTAATAAAGCTCCTGCGTGTCATCTATTTCATGACGGCCGGGGATCCCGCCGGTATGGTAATGGGCGATGTACTGATGATAATCAGTTATGTTCCTGATGATATCACCTTCCATAATCTGCATATGGTAAATATCAAAAAGCAACTTAAAGTTTTCAGAATTTATCCTTTTTGCCAGTTCAACACCCCATTCTACATTATTGCACTGGTAGTCCTTGTGGTCTATTTTACTATTTAAAAGCTCCATACAGAGCACCACATTGTGTTTCTCGGCCAATGCAACCAGCGGTTTAAGTCCCTCAAGGCAATTGTTCCAGCCGGTTTCATTATCTTTTCCTCTGCGGCTGCCGCTGAAGCAGATCAGGTTCTTATACCCGTTCTTTTGTACCAACGGTATCATTTCCGTATAGTTCTTCTGCAGTGTATCATGGAACTGTTTGTCGTTGAATGCATCAGTCAGGTTAATTTCTGCCCCGTTACACATTGACGAATACATGCCGAATTTTTGAAGTACCGGCCAGTCTTTAGGCCCGCAAAGATCAACTCCGGTTATACCTATATCCTTGGCAACTGAGCACAGCTCCCCCAGTGTCAATTCATGATAACACCACGGCGAAACCGAATGATTGATATTGCCCTTAAGCCTGTCGGTCATTTGCTCTTTGATCTCTTCTTTTTTGAATGACGATAGCATGCCCGCAGTTGTAATTGCGGCTGTACCGGCAACCATATTCCTGATTGCTGATCTTCGGTCCTGTTTAATTGGCATAAGTTATATCTCTACTTGTGCGGAAGGCTCTTCAATATCAAGCCCTGGATTGTTCTCAATACGGTTCTTGTCAGTAAATGATACAAGGAATACTATAAGCACAACTGCCGCAATACCGGCGGGAATCAGCCATATTGTTTGCCAATTGTGCGAAGTTGCTGATGTTTGCCAATGATCAACGATTGGTCCTGATATGTAGGAACCAATCAACATACCAACGCCGTAAGTGGCAAGGGTAATGAATCCTTGTGCTGCACTTTTAAAACGTTCGCCGGCTAGATTGTCTGTATAGATCTGTCCGGTTACGAAGAAGAAGTCATAACAAACACCGTGAAGGATAATTCCCGCAATTAACATCCAATAATTGCTACCTGCATCGCCATAAGCAAAGAAAACATAGCGTAATCCCCAAGCAAGCATACCGACCGCGAGCATTTTTTTAACGCCCAATCTTACGAAGAAAAGTGGCATTAAAAACATAAACAGTAACTCCGAGACTTGCCCCAGCGATTGAACGCCTGCTGCAGATTTCATCCCAACCTCATTTAAGAATGGGTTGGTGAAGTTGTAATAAAATGCCAGTGGTACGCATATAGCCACCGATGCCAGGAAAAATACCAGGTATGATGTATTTTTTAACAGACCGATTGAATCAAGACCAATGATATCACCAAAGGTTGTTTTTTGACCTTTTTTTGCGGGGGGCGTATCAGGCAATGAGAAACTTAATAAACCTAATATTAATGAAGCTACAGCAGCCATTCTAAAGGTCAGCACCAATGAGCCACTTTGCTCCCAGCCTAACCATCCTATAGTTAAACCTGCCACTATCCATCCGGCGGTCCCGAAAATACGAATCCACGGAAAATCCTTGCTCGGGTTGGTCATCTGTTTAAACGAAACAGAGTTTACCAGGGCGAGTGTTGGCATATAAATGATCATATAAGCCAAAATGCCGGGATAAAAATGATCGAAATTTCCTACAGTAGTTTCATACCATAACAGCCCTGCTCCTACCAGGTGTAAAACACCCAGTATTTTTTGAGCTGAAAAATAGCGGTCAGCTATTAATCCAATGATGAAAGGCGCTATAATGGCGCCTAACGATTGTGTTGCGTATGCACCTGCATTTTGGGTACCGGTTGCATGTAAAGTGGTGGTTAAATACGTTCCCATCGTAACAAACCATGCCCCCCAAATAAAAAATTCAAGGAACATCATTGTCGATAGTTTCGCGCGGATCGCTGTAGTCATTACTTATCGATTAATAAATTATTTTTTTAATGATAAGATGTATTTCACCATTTGTTTCACATCTGCTGGTGGCAATGTTGGGTGTGCTGCCATAGGAATATCGCCCCAGTTACCTTTACCGCCTTTAATTACTTTATTTGTTAAAGTATCAATAACTGCGTCGCTGGCATTCGCATATTTTGCGGCGATGTCCTGAAGAGCAGGTCCAACAAGCTTTACATCTACTTTATGACAGGTATTGCAATCGGCACCGGCCATTAATTTTGCGCCGGGCGCTGCAGCGGTGCCTGAGTCTTCTGTGCCCGTTTTATTGGCATTTGTATCTGCATCCGATTGTGTGGCTTTGGCAGTTTCGTTGGCTGCTGCTGTGCTGTCGCTATTTCCTGATTTACCGCTGCCGCCGCAGGCACTCATTACCGCGCTTATAAACAGGACTACAAAAACTTTTTTCATGTGGTAAAAATTATTGATTGCTATTAGTGTGATTAAAATTACAAATTTTCTTTATTCTTTAAACAGCTACAGTCTTTAAAGGCGCTGTTTTGTTTCTTGACCGCATATAGATTACAAGACCTGTGAACGCTACAATTAATGCTACAGGAATAATAAGCGTAGTATTTAAAACATCAGGGCCGGCTGCTGATCTGGCATCGTCAAAAGCTTTTGCCATGGCCGATCCGGCAGGAGCTGAACGGTAAGCATCCAGGCTTGCTCCCGGAGGAAGTTTTTGTATCATTATGTTATCATAGTGGCCGCCCATAAACATCATATATACAGATACAGCGAACATGCCTGCGCCACCCATCAGGTTCAAACCTACTGCACCGGTACGCGGAAGGTTTTCTGATACGAATCCAATCATGCAAGGCCAAAAGAAAGCCACGCCTAATCCAAAAGTGAACGCGCCGAAAAATATTGCATCGCCATGCAAATGAATTAGCAGAAAAATACCAAGTGCCGATAAAATAGCTGAGATAAGCAGCACCCCCTGCGGCGCCAGACGGTGAACAATCGGACTTGCAAACGCTCTTCCAAGCACTTGCATTGATGCTACAAACGTCAATATCAATATAGCGTTATTGGTAACTGTTTTGAATAGAACGTCTGTCCATTGGTTGGTAAATAATTCGGTAATCCCTGTGCCGAACATACAAAGGATCATAAAGATGAACAAAGGATTCAGCAGTGCTTTATACATGTCCCAGGTACTTACACCAGCTGCAACACGTTCTGTAACCGGAAATTTAAGTTTTGAAAACAGGTACCCATAGATCAACGTAGGAATGAGCATGGTAGCTATTTCAACCTGGGAGATCCAGTAAGGTTTTTCAGCTGCGCCGTGCGCCAGTGTATAATCAAGTCCAAAAACAATAAGAGTACCTATAACAATGCCCGCCGGGAACCAAAGGTGAAAGTGGTTCAGTTTAGTAGTTTTATTATCTGTAAACAAAGACGCAACCAAGGGGTTACAAGAAGCCTCAACCGTACCGTTAGCGATACCAATCAGCAAAGTAGAAAAGAACAATGTCCAGTAACCATTGGCAAAAATGGTTA
>Ga0206898_10269_pt1 | contig 14068 bp, 11 predicted proteins | sample Alteio_BWOrgHeat_50_FD_153237 | JGI IMG/M metagenome (GOLD analysis project Ga0206898, IMG submission 153237) | Enriched cells from forest soil in Barre Woods Harvard Forest LTER site, Petersham, Massachusetts, United States -... | ecosystem: Environmental > Terrestrial > Soil > Temperate forest >...
GCAACGAAAAAAGCGAAACCGACGAGAAACTAAAAACTGCCCGCCAAAAGGAACTTGAATTTTTGCAAAAAGAAAACGCCCTTAAACAGCGCGAAGAAGAACTGGAACTTTCCGTACAACGCAAACTGACCGAACAACGGAATGAACTTTCCGAGCAGATCCGCAAGCAGGAAGCGGAACGTTTTAACCTGAAGGATACTGAATACCAGCTGAAACAAAAGGAACTGGAAAAGCAACTGGAAGACCAGAAAAAACTGGTTGACGAAATGAAACGCAAAGCCGAACAGGGCTCCATGCAGCTGCAGGGCGAAGTGCAGGAACTGATACTGGAAGAACTGCTGCGCGAAAACTTTCCCTTTGACCTCATTGGCGAGGTGGGCAAGGGCGTGCGCGGGGCCGACTGCATACAAACCGTGCGCAACAAATTTGGGCTGGAGTGCGGGCGCATTATTTATGAAAGCAAACGCACCAAGGATTTCGGCGGCGACTGGATTGATAAACTGAAAAAAGACATGCGCGCTATTGGCGTGGATGTGGCCGTTATTGTTTCGCAATGCTACCCCAAGGGGATGGATTGTTTTGGCGAACGTGACGGCGTGTGGATCTGCTCCTTTGAGGAGGTAAAGGCCGTGGCCTATATCCTGCGCGATGGCATCATCAAACTGGCCAACCTGGCCAAAGCCCAGGACAATAAAGGCGATAAAATGCACCTCCTGTACGATTACCTTATCAGCAACGAGTTTAGCGAACAATGGAAAGCCATCCGCGAGGGCTATATGAGCATGCGCATCTCCATCCAAAAGGAACGCGACGCCATGGAAAAAATGTGGAAGGCCCGTGAAAAACAACTGGAAAAAGTACTCCTCAACGCGGCCCATATCAAAGGCTCCATTGAAGGCATTGCCGGCAGCGATATGATCCACCTGGAGCTGGGGGACGATGAGGATGCTCTGTTGCTGGAGTAGGCCCTACCAAATTTGTCCAACTATCAAATTTGCCAATTAACAGATTTGTCAACTTTTAAAAAGTTGACAAATCTACCTCTCAGCCCGCCAGAATTGTCATGCCGTATTTATGTCGAAAGCCCGGTATTTCGCTAGTTGTAAGCGTGGACGCTTAAATTAGGGGCATTCAAGGGAAAGATGCTTGAACGGGCTGGAAAGCCTTGAAAAGAGCTGACTTACTCGGGCAGAAGCTGCAAAAGACTTGAAACGGCCTGGGCGTTGAATTCTAATTTTCTTCTATTATAGTAATCGAGATTTAAATCATTTTTCGAATCTCCAATACTGTCGAGTTTATCGGCAACAGCTGCCTCAAGCTTTGCGAAATAAGACTTCTCAATTTCATTTTCCCCCGAAATACGCCACACCAGGGAACTATGCTTAAAAAGATTTAAAAGGTCCGGCAATAATCCTTCTTTGATACAATAGAGCCATAATGCCTTATGGCAACTCGTAAATAATGACTCCAACCTTTGTGGATATAAATATGAATAAGAAACATTCAATAATAGTAAATCTTCAGGAGCGAGTGTACCTTCGTCATTTGATAGAATATCTAACGATTTTTTTATAATAGCCCGCACTCGATTGTAATTATCGTCATTTGCCATCAAAATTTTATTAAAGCGCTTCTCTCTTTCTTTTGGATCTTGATTTAATTCAGCTATGTGTAATGACAGAGTATTACATAAATTGGGAATATCAGCACGTTTTGCGTCCGATTCCAACGACCTGATCCGCGTTAGTAGTTCGTCACCTTTTAGCGTTGCTTGCGCAAGTATGTATTTCGCTTGTATGCTATGTGCGTTTTTTGTGCCAGCTGTTTTTTCCACAGCTCTAGCACATTCGATCGCTTTGTCATATCTAACTTGTTTAATATAAGTGTAGCCTAAATCGATGTAAATGGCATTCTTTTCGATATTTGAAAGCTGTCCATTCTCAGTGCTTAATGCCTCATTTAACATTAAATTAGACTTCTCATGACTTCCAGTCATTCTCAACCCCTCACCAAGTATTTTGGAAACCGTCGCTTTTAACCGTTGATGATTGGTTGATTTCAACCAGTTATAAATTTCTTCTGTGACACGAATCGAATTCTTATAATCGGCCACATCAAAAACATGCTTCCCGAAATTGACACCAATCATAGCTGCTCTTTCGATAGCGGCATCATTATTATTTTTGATTGCAGTTGCCATTAAACTGTTGATAATAAGGTGACAATTATCAACATTTAAGAATCTTTTTGTTCCAAAAAAGGAAGAACTCGAAAATTGCTTAATATAGCCTTCACGCCATTTCTTTCCAAAATACATATCACTAGCAAAACGGAGGATATCATCTTTTTCACTTTCAGTGATGAGAGTATTTACGTAATCCCTAATTTGCCGAGGGACCCTTAAAATCTTTATTTGATAGGAAGAGTTACCAGCTATTGTGGACAAGCCTTTGGGTGAATTGATGACTTCAAGAAGTGCTAATCTTTCAAGTTCCGTAGCGTTATTCAAATAGATTGGTTCATTCGAATCAAAACGTGTAATGTTGCTAAACGTCTCCCCATTTGCCAAGACGGTAAGAATTTTTAACAATTTAAAACTGCGAAGTTTTGAACGATCCGTCGTGTCGGAAAGTACGCTTATAGCTTGTCTGAGAGATTTGGGAATTTGAATGTCGGAAATTACTTCTATTGGAACCTCCCTTTCTGCTTCAATCAATTCTTCGAATGCGGCTACTTTCAAGCCATCGATTATCCGATCTATATGCATTGGAACACCGCTTGTAATCTCAATTAACTTGAGAAGATTATCGGGATTTCCAAGTTCCTGAGTGACATTTGGATGGTTTTCTACATAAGACTTAACTTGCGCTGCATCCAAAGGCGCAAGGCGGATATATTTATCGGATGGTAAGAGCGCGGGGGATTGTCTTGCTACAACAATCATATTTATTTTGGGGCAATAGTCGAGGATAGATTTGAGTATCTCCAAAAGCCGATTGTAATTGCTATTTGTGTAAAGACTAACATTAACATGGTCTAGTACAAATAAACTATTATCTATCTTAGTTACTAAATTGCAAAAATTTTGGAGTGTCATTCCAAATTGCTCTGTGAAAGCGGTGATGAGCTCTTCATCGCTAGCAATATCCTCACAATTAAGGATAAAGCTACTTCTAGTATTGCCTAATTGCAAATGGCCCGCAACGCTTCCAATGAAACCACTCTCATCTAGCCCCCAATCGGTTATTAGCCATGCCAAACGGTTTTTTCGTATCAGCTCAATAAAGTTATTTTGCTCAATTATTCTTATCCTTTGATGTTGAGATTGCGGTGTATAACTAATCTTCGGCGTTTTTTCAAGTTCTTTGGCACTTTCTGGTGTTATATTAAGATCAAGGATATTCTTGTTTTCTAAGTTTTCATTAATTTCGCCCGCTTCCTTCGATGAATCGGTTTTAAGCTCGTCTAATACGCTTCTATTCTCAAAATCATCGTCGTTAGATAAAAGTCTATTGAATTCCAAAAAACCCATCTTACCTAAATGAAAGCCATTATCTGCGTCAATTCCATAGTTGCCATCATAACGCAGGTTCGCTCTTCTCGGGTAAAAAAGCTCTTTGATGTTATTGTCCTGCACGACATAGCTCCCAGCATAATAACCGTGTATGCGGTCGAGATGATTATTTATTTTTTGTAATCCGAATAAGGACGGTGCCAATTGCGTTTTTCGAAGAGGTGAACCTACGAGGCTGTATTGAAATGTATTTGCTTCATGTAGGTGTCCACAAAAATGGCTATAGAAACTGCTACCTGGATTAATATCGTTGTTGTAATAATCATTCGACTTTTTATCATACCATTGCGGATCATGATGCGTTAAAAAAAGAGATATGTCTGCTCTTTCGATCCATTCTAGCGGGTTCGCACCTACCATTTTTATCAACTGCGCGGGATGTATTGCTAATTTGCCACGACAATCATCGCTAGATAATTCTAGAAATGCGGTATTTAGCCCGACAATACGCAGCAAAATGTCGTTAATTTTTATTTCAGTTGCTATATCCCCCGGTACTAGCCCTTCGATAAAATTTGGCTTTGGAACGGAAATTTCTTTATACCAATTATTAAAGTTCGCAAAAGATTGTCTTATAACTTCATAATATTCACTTTTCATTGCGAGACCTTCCCACAACCCTTCCTGCAATTCTAAATCTAAGTGATAATTGCGAAGCACTTTTACAACTGCACGGGTAGGATCTGGTCGATTAAGGTCATGATTCCCTGGGATTGCGATTAAAAAGGGATTTGAACTTAATTTATTGAAGTGTGACCAAAGTTCCTTTAAAAACGCAGTTAGTTCGTCAAATTCTTCCTTTCCCCCTGATTGGGTCAGGTCACCGGTAAAAAAAACTATATCGATCTTTCCTATTTGCTCCTTAATATATTCTATATCTCTAAATAGTTCTTTTTTAATCTTAGGTAAAAGAATATCCTGTTTCTTTTGGCCATAATGTAAATCCGTAAAATGTAACCAATTTATTCGTTTTTCCATTTTGGAGGGTTTAAAGGATCTAATGTGACAAGTTTTCTTTAAATCGAATTGTAAATATAAGGATAATGTGTAATAATTCTCCCGCATATCCGCCAATCCAGGCGTCCGCTCCTGGATACAAAAGATATAAGCGTCCACGCTTAAATCAAAAACTTTCCAGGCTCAAATCAAAAACTTGTCGTTGCAGTACAAAGTTCCTGAATCCCTTAAATTTCACATTAATTTAAGCGTGGACGCTTAAATCGTGGGCATTCAAGCGAAGGACGCTTGAACGGGCGAAAGTCGAGTCGCGTTTAAACAAAAATTGCGCAAAGATAAAAACCGGATGCCGCTTATTTGGTGACACTATTTTGTCAGTAAACCACGTTTTTTGCGTGAACAAGAATTTTTAAGTTATTGAATATGAGGTTTTAGCGAAAAAAATAATTTTGAGTTGCGTGAACACGTGAACAAATGAACAAAAAATTCCGCCTATCCAAGCGTCCGCGCCTGGATAAAAAATTTAAGCGTCCACGCTTAAATCAAAAACTTGCCGTTGCAGTACAAAATTCATGAATTAATTAAACTTCGCATTAATTTAAGCGTGGACGCTTAAATTGTTGGCGTTCAAGCGCGGCACGCTTGAACGGGCGATGGTATGCTGCGAACACTGAAATAGTTATATTTGGGTCATGAAAAAACCTTTTACACTTGTCAAATTTCTATTTATTACCGGAGCCTGCTTCCTTTTAATTAGTTGTTCAAAAAAAGGCGACCAGGCTCCTGGTGCGGCTTCATTATTAGGTAAGTGGAATATTACTGCGGACACTTCACATACATTCGGTTACCCACCTTATATTATTGAAGGGATTAATTCGCCATATATGCAATTTAATGCAGACGGTACCGGTACCCAAAAAAACAATATTGGAACCCCGGATGATGTGGAGACCTTTACATACAAAATTTCTCACGATACTATCGCTTTCAATTTCCCTGTCCAACCGCAATTACCCTACGGCAATACCCCCACAGGAGTAATAAAAAAATTAACATCAAAAAACCTGATCATCGAATATGATTTGATTTCGAATTTAGTTGTTATAGAGCGTGTTTATATGAGCAGATAGTGGACTCCGCCTGTCCAAGCGTCCGCGCTTGGATACAAAAAATTTAAGCGTCCACGCTTAAATCAAAAACTTGCCGTTGTAAAGTGAAATGCTGATATTTAATTCATGTCACGCAATGCCTCAACCGACGAACTTTACTTTGTCACCTTAACCGTAACCGATTGGATAGACGTATTTACACGGCGGTTATACAGCGATTTCATTATTGAAAACCTTGCTTTTTGTCAGCAGCACAAAAAACTAAACATCTATGCCTATGTGATCATGACAAACCATATCCACATGGTTGCCAATGTAACCGATGGTTCGCTGGGCGATGTTTTGGGGGATTTTAAAACTTATACATCAAAAAAGCTTTTTGAAATGATAGCCAAAAACAGCCAGGAAAGTCGAAGGGAATGGATGATAAAGGCTTTTGAGCGCGCGGGTAAATATAATCCACTGAATGAACACCATCAGTTTTGGCAGAATGGTAATTATCCGGTGCTGCTTTATTCGCCGGCTGTTATCGAACAGAAGATTGACTATACCCATGAAAATCCTGTGAGGGCCGGTTTTGTGGGGAGCGCGCATGAATATTGGTACAGCAGTGCAAATCCTGAAAGTCCGTTAAAAGTGAGTTATTAATTTAAGCGTGGACGCTTAAATTGTGGGCATTCAAGCGAAGGACGCTTGAACGGGCGAAAGCCGAATCGCGATAAACAAAAATTGCGCAAAGATAAAAACCAGGGACCGCTTATTTGGTGACGCTACTTTGTCAGTAAACGCTAAATTTTTCGCGAACGGAATGATGGAAAACATTAATAATCAATATGTTTAAAAAAGCGTGCGCATGAAAAAACGCGAACACGCGAACAAAGATTCTGCGTAAAACGGGCTGTTAGGGATAAAAATGTGTTGGTTTTGATGGCGTTAAATGCTGCCGAAATCCTGCGTCTACATTTATTTATATATTTGGTAATCTTTTATAAATGACCGCAGCACAATACGATAAATCAATAAGCACCGGAGAGCTGCAACTTAACGGATTTTGGGAAAAATCAACTCATTATGGTGCAGCGTTTTTTTTCATGATCTTCCCCCTGGCACTCCTTGTTGTTTTTGTAGCGGGCTATTTTGAGGACGACCCGCCAACCTTCGGATGGTGGGCATTGGCGTTTATTTTTGTGCCTGTAGCTTTAGGGATCCTCGTTTTCTTTCTTCAAAAAAGGCGGCTGAAGTTTAAAATTGTGGAAACCAATTTGAGCCGCGATGAGCTAAAAGCCATTATACATGAGGTGGCCCTTGAATTGCAATGGATGGGGAATTTTACGTCGGCCCGGGCTTACGTGGCGCATACAAACCCTGGATTTTGGTCGGGTAGCTGGGGCGAGCAAATTACCATTTTGCTAAGCGATAACCATGTTTATGTCAACAGCATCTGCGATCTTCAGCAACGAAGCTCCCCGGTGTCCTTTGGCCGCAACCAGCGAAACGAGGAAACCATTATTGACCATATAAAAGCAGCGCAGCAAAACTCACTTAAAATCCATTAAAATCTGTTATTAATTTAAGCGTGGACGATTAAATTGTTGGCGCTCAAGCGAGGGACGTTTGAAAGGGCTACCGGTTTTAACAACCGTTAGTGCAACGTGCCAATAAATATATTGACCGTCTTTTTGCCCATATCTGCCGTAAACGTGCCAACTTTTATCTCGTTCATCATCAGGTTATACACCTCAACATCACCGGTTGTTAATGCCACATCAGCCTTCGCTATCAGCGGCAGGTCGTTTTTTTTAGCGTAAACACAAACCCCAACAGTAAATGCTATAAAAAACTTTCTGAGTTTGGCTTTGTCGCCGGTAACGTATCCCCAATAAAATGTAGCGCCGTCGGGCTGCTCCACAATGTACTCGTTATTCACTCCAACGTCGTTCAGGTCGTTTACCTTATAAACCGTGCTGCCGCTTTTGAGTTTTTCCACCAGGTCGCCTTTATAGTGCGAAAATTTGTTGGCGTTGCCGCCAATCAGCCTGAAAAAATTCCAGGCAATTTGGCTTCCTTCCACCATTATTTTATCAACACTATCGGCACTCAGCGTTTGGGCCCTTACCGCCGGCGCTGTGGCAAGCCATAAAATAGCCGTGGCCAAAAGACAAAATAAGTGGCGTTTAATGCAGTTCATAAAATTTACGGGGATTAGTGTTTAATAACACTGATAAATGTAGGTGGGCTGTTGCTGTAAAAAGGTAGTAAAAAAGTAGTATTCGGAGTGTGTTTTGGCCGGACGCTGGTTTTAGCATCTGTCAAATTTTTAAGAAGGTTTGTCTGTTATAATACACAAATAATCACCAAAAACCGTAATCCGCTAACTCAGATTGCATTTGGCATAATTGTTTCTTGGGTTAAAATACATCTAACTAAAAAACAAAATCCAATGAGATCACTACTTTACCTCATCGCAGTAATCCTGGTAATAGGATGGGCTGTGGGCTTTTTTGCTTATTCGGCAGGAGGCATCATTCACGTTTTACTGGTTATTGCAGTTATCGCGCTGCTTTTAGGCCTGATAAGGGGCGATACAACGGTGATTTAATACTTAACGTTTCAGCTTATTTAATGGCGATCCCGGTGGGTCGCCTTTTTTTTGACTTTGCAACACGCGGTTGCCCGGTATTACCTGAACTTGGGGCGGTTTAGCTTTCGGGAATTAAAAATCCCGTTAGCGCACATATTGTTCAATAAAAGGCTTTAGATCATTTTTAAACCAATCGGGATTTTGGCCACCTATCTGAAGTTTTTTTGACGCTTTGCTATAGGTTGCAACAGTAAAAAAATCATTCTCCTCGTTAGCATCAATGAGGCTTAAATTATCTACCGAGTCAAAATTGGTTTTCAGCAAGGGTATGGTATTATTGTACATTTCGACAATTGTGTCGGGCATAACCAGGTGCAATCCGCTTTCGTGCCGGATCTTTGCCCTATCGAGGCATAGCTGCAAACTGTCGGTAAAAAAGAGGATAACATTCAATTGATTTTCGTTGCTGAATTTTTTAGCGGCCAGGGCATATTCGTATTGATGGGGATAACCAAGATTCAGTTCGAGCGCGATATCTTCATTACGAATGAGTTTCCGCCTGATGATATCGCGGACCCGGTAAATGGAATATTCGTTATAATCAGCAAAGCCCTTAGCCTTATACCTAAAACGCATTTCGTCCTCGTTCAGAATGTCGAGATCTTCATCGATATAATCGAAGCCGTTCGTGCTTTTGCCAATGCCGGGCGGCCCGGCTATAATGTGAATATTGGACATTAACGAACAGGTACAATCCTTCCATCCGCATATTCGGCTATCATAATACCGTCCTTTTTGTAAACAAGGGGTTGCCCTATTGAAAAAAGGAATGCCTGCGCCTCGGCCTGTTTCTCAATGCGCCAAACCTTCTCTTCTTCAAAAGTCATATCAAAAGGCGATTTGGTCATTTTGCCTTTTCGTACCAGTTCTTCTTCAGGTATATCAATCATAACGAGATGGATTTAAACAAAAATAACGAAATATTGGTGTATTATACAAATAGTGCCCCGGGTGTGGGAAAAACCTTGTCTGCCCAAGTGTGCCGGCACGCGATTGCCTGGGTATTAGGCCGGGATACTAATCTTAAACCGGGTATAAATCCCATGCTCTGATAGTACTTCTATACGGCCCTGCATTTGAGTAACGGCATCTTTAACCAGGTACAGCCCGATGCCGGAGCTTTTTTTATTGGCACCCGAAAGGTAAAACTTATCAAAAATACGGTCCTGATCGTTTTTACGGATGCCAAGGCCATTATCTTCCACTTCAATAATGGCTTCATTTTTATCGCGGTAGGTTTTTACTTTCACCCATTGGTCTGCTTTCTTTGGGTCGCTGTACTTTACGGCGTTCGTGATCAGGTTATTGAGGATCACCTGTATCTTTAAGGCATCGCTTTCAATCCGGTTAAGTTCTGTTTCTTTTAAAAACTGTACTGCTTTGCCATTTACCAGGTAGTGGTTTTGCGAAAATACATTGTCGATAATTTCATCCAGGCTGCATTTCTTTTTTACCAGCCCGGTATGTTTACTTTTAATAAATATCAGCATTTCGGATATAAAGCGTTCCTGCTTCTCCAGGCTGTCTTTCATCAACACGGTGTATGCCTTTATCTGGTTAACATCGGTTTCTTCGTCCATCAGCTCAATCAACCCAACAAGCGATACCAGCGGCGAGCGCAGATCATGGGTAACATTAAAAACAAACTTATCGAGCCCGGCATTAATCACCTGCAGGTTATGGTTCTGCTCGCTCACTGCCTTATTTGAGTTGTCGAGATTGCGCATCATAATACCGGCGTAGGATAGCGAACTAATGACGATAACGAGGATAATGAGCACATCGCCAACGAAAAGATACAGCCTGGTATTGCGCGAAAGCTGCCCCAGCGTATTGGAAAAGGCTTGTTCTTTTATGGTAAGATGATGAGAAATTGAGTTGATGGCCATGATCTGTTTTTTCTTCTGACTGGGTGACATTCCACCTGACAACATTTCCGCATGCGCCTGAGCCCCCAAATAATGCAGGCTATCCACCATGGCATCGCCGGTTGTCCATATCCCAATTGCCTGCTTAAATAAATACAATCCTTTAAAATTCCGGAAAAGCCATACCAGGTCATTTACATCGTCCGGGTGATTTTTAGCTTGTAAAAATCCTTTTTGTGCGAGTGCGGAATTATCTTTAAGCAGCGCTTCCCTTGCTATGTGATCGCCCTCGGGTACTTTGATACTTTGCTCAAATGCATCATAATCAGCAGGTGTTTCCAGGAAAATATAACTAACCAGGAATGCCGAAGCATCTTTTTGGCCCTTGGAGTATTGCGATTCGCCGTTAATATAAGCCCGTGCTGAAGAAAGTATTTTGATGGTGTAAAAATTAGTGAAAATCATTGCTGCCGACGCCAGTACAACAATCAGCATCAGGATAAGCCCGGTTTTTTGCTTAAAAAACATGGGCCAGGTGACAAGGTATTTAGGGGTATCTTTCAACGTTTATTTAACTATTAGGAATATTCGGCATAAAAATAAAATTCTATTTAAATCCCCTGCGCATTTAGTTTATATTTTTAACATAAAACACGAACATTTCGCCATTTTTATACTTAAAGATACTCCAAAAATATTGAGCAGTTAAAACAAAGCATTGAACTCCCTAATTATATTATACGTATTTATTAATGCTTTGGTTGTGGTTTTATTAAATATTAAGAAATATTTACCACCCACAGGAATATCATTATAATTCCGGCTAAGAAATACCGAAAAATGAAGGTTATGGAATATTATATCACTTGCTTAGCGACCTGGTTTTCGCGCATCGGCGTAAAAACCGGGGCTGTACAAATAAAAAAGGCTTAAGAAAATACTCCTCAAGCCTAATCACGGGTAAACAATTGTAATATTATTCGCCGGAAGCTGCATGGTCGTGCACAGCTTCCTCGCGGAACAGTTTAGCGCTGAAATAATCGTTGTTCATGCGCGAAATATTGGTCATTTTAATTTCTTTAGGGCACTCGGCTTCACAAGCACCCGTATTGGTGCAATTGCCAAAGCCTTCGGCATCCATTTGGGCCACCATAGATTGTACGCGGCTCCAGCGTTCTGATTGTCCCTGTGGCAACATACCTAATTGGCTAACCTTGGCCGAAACAAATAACATAGCCGAAGCATTTTTGCAAGCTGCTACGCAGGCGCCACAGCCTATGCAGGTTGCTGAGTTAAAAGCTTCATCGGCGATAACCTTAGGGATAGGTATTTCGTTGGCATCAACAGTAACCCCGGTATTTACCGAAACAAAGCCCCCGGCCTGTTGTATCCTGTCAAATGCAGAACGATCAACCGCCAGATCCTTTATCACAGGGAACGCAGCAGCACGCCATGGTTCAATCACAATGATCTCGCCATCGTGAAAAGTGCGCATGTGCAACTGGCAGGTGGTAATAGCATTTTTAGGGCCGTGCGGATGCCCGTTGATATATAGCGAACACATGCCGCAAATACCTTCGCGGCAGTCGTGGTCAAAATGGATCGGCTCGTCGCCCTTGTGGATCAAGCCTTCGTTTACCACGTCAAGCATCTCCAAAAAGGACATATCAGGCGAAATGCCTTCGGCTTTGTAAGTAACGAATGCGCCTTTGGTATCGGCATTTTTTTGCCTCCAAATTTTGAGCGTTAGATTCATATTTCCTGTACTCATCTTTATTTAGATTTGAGATGTGAGATTTGAGACGTGAGACTAAAAGTCAGTCTGACTCTACCTTCACACAGTGTTTTTTATAAATTCTATGTTCCTTAAGATTATTTCACAGACAATGTTTTTTGAAAAGCAAAAGTCATCTTTTGCACCTCATCTATCTGTTTTAATAAATTATCTAATAAATCATTATTCAATAAACCCAATTTGTTCGAAATCACCAATTGGGTTTGTAATTCATAAGATGATCCGTTTGCGATCCCTAAAAAATTCACAAATTCCTTATTGGAGTTTCTTCCCGCACCCTCAGCAATATTTGATGGAATCGAAACAGCTGACCTCCGCGATTGGCTAATTAATCCAAATTTCTCTTCCGATGGAAAACTTGCAGTTGCCTTATAAACCTCCACTGTTAAGTCGATTGCTTTGTGCCAGATTTTTAGCTCCTTCAGGTTGTGCATATTTCTTTAAATTTGAAATGTTTGTTTTAACATTTGGGATATGAGACTTGAAATTTGAGACTATGAACATCATATCGGATGGCCAAAATCTCATATCTCACATCTCAAATCTATTTATAGCTTCTTTGTGTTAAATGGACGAACTCGAAATCGAGTACTTCTTTATTTAGTTTCTCGGGCTGATTGTCACCAGTATACTCCCAGGCGGCAACAAACGCAAAATTGTCGTCATCGCGCAATGCTTCACCTTCCGGTGTTTGCGACTCAAGCCTGAAATGCCCCCCGCATGATTCCCGACGCATCAGGGCATCGTCAACCATCAGTTCGCCCAGTTCCAAAAAGTCGGCAACGCGGCCGGCTCTTTCCAGTGCAGGGTTTACTTCGTCGTTATCACCTACTACAATGGCATTTTTCCAGAAGTCGGCACGCAGGGCTTGTATAAGGCCTTTTGCTTTTGTCAAACCTTCTTCGGTACGCGCCATACCGCAATATTCCCACATAATATGGCCCAAATCGCGGTGGTATTCGTTAACTGTTTTGGTTCCTTTAAGGGCCAGCAACTTGTTGATGCGTTCAATTACATCCTGCTTGGTCTTCTCGAAAGCTGGGTGTTTTGTATCAACCGGCTTAGGGCCTATGGTTGCCAGGTAATCGCCTAAAGTATAGGGGATTACAAAATAACCATCGGCCAGACCCTGCATTAATGCCGAGGCGCCCAAACGGTTTGCTCCGTGATCGCTGAAGTTGCATTCACCCAAGGCATATAAACCGGGGATATTAGTGCTCAAGTTATAATCAACCCATAAACCGCCCATGGTATAGTGTACGGCCGGGTAAATACGCATTGGCTGTTTGTACGGATCCTCGTCGGTAATTTGGTAGTACATGTCGAACAGGTTACCATATTTGGCCGCTACGGCTTCTTTACCCAAACGGTTTATCGCGTCGGCAAAGTCAAGGAACACGGCAAAACCCGATGCACCTACCCCGCGCTTATCGTCAACCATTTCCTTGGCGTTGCGCGAAGCCACATCGCGCGGAACAAGGTTACCGAATGAAGGGTATTTTCTTTCCAAAAAGTAATCGCGGTCGTCTTCTTTTACCTGGTCGGCTTTGATGGTTCCTTTGCGCAATTGCTCGGCAATTTCAACCGTTTTTGGCGCCCAAACCCGGCCATCATTACGCAACGATTCCGACATTAAAGTCAGTTTTGACTGGTGATCGCCGGTTACCGGTATACAGGTAGGGTGTATCTGGGTATAACAGGGGTTTGCAAAAAACGCGCCGCGTTTGTGCGCGCGCCATGCAGCGGTAACATTTGAGCCGATGGCGTTGGTCGACAAGTAAAACACGTTACCATAACCGCCTGTGGCCAACAATACCGCATGTGCGCTATGTGTTTCAATTTTACCGTTTATCAGGCTTCGGGTAACAATACCTTTTGCATGTCCGTCAATAGTTACCACGTCCAGCATTTCGGTACGGGTGTACATTTTTACCTTACCCAGGTGTATCTGGCGGTTTAAGGCCGAGTAAGCACCCAATAACAGTTGTTGCCCGGTCTGGCCCCTGGCATAAAAAGTACGCGATACCTGCGAACCACCGAATGAACGGTTATCCAGCAAGCCGCCATACTCGCGGGCAAAAGGAACACCCTGCGCAACGCATTGGTCGATGATGTTTACTGATA
>Ga0206898_10271_pt1 | contig 14046 bp, 13 predicted proteins | sample Alteio_BWOrgHeat_50_FD_153237 | JGI IMG/M metagenome (GOLD analysis project Ga0206898, IMG submission 153237) | Enriched cells from forest soil in Barre Woods Harvard Forest LTER site, Petersham, Massachusetts, United States -... | ecosystem: Environmental > Terrestrial > Soil > Temperate forest >...
TTGGATAATTACCTGCACAAAAATCAGGCAGTGGCTGATGCGCTGTTAAAGCGTATCCTTCAATCCGAACGGGAGCGCAAGGATATTGCCGGAATAAAAAAATTAGCCAACGAGCGCGCTAAAAAAGCATCCTTACACAACCGCAAACTGCGCGATTGCAAGGTTCACTTTGATGAAACCCACGAACGCAAACAGGAAACCACCCTGTTTATTACCGAAGGTGACTCGGCCAGCGGGTCGATAACCAAATCGCGGGATGTGATGACGCAGGCTGTTTTTAGCCTGAAAGGTAAGCCGCTTAATTGTTATGGGCTAACCAAAAAGGTAGTTTACGAAAAGAATTTTTGCCCGTTAAAGTTAATGGTAAGCCCGGCGTTAAGGAACACATAGTTCCATATCATGTTGTCAACAAACTCCGGTATAAAGCGGTAATGCCTGAAGATGGTATCGTCGGGTAAAAAGTTTATCGCCGTGCCGTTGCGCTGGGTTGTTTCCTTTTCGGGTTCGTCGCGTATTAACTCTCCTTTTTCAAATTCGGCCACTTTGGTACGCCCATCGCGATAAGATTGCACCGTAAACGAGTTGGAAAGCGCATTTACAGCTTTAGTACCCACGCCATTTAACCCTACCGATTTTTGGAATGCTTTACTATCGTATTTACCGCCTGTATTTATTTTGGACACGCAATCAATCACTTTTCCAAGCGGTATGCCGCGACCATAATCGCGCACCGATACTTTATGATCGCTCATGGTAATCTCGATGGTTTTACCGGCGCCCATCACAAACTCATCGATGGAGTTATCTACAATCTCCTTCAGTAACACGTACACGCCATCGTCATAAGCCGAGCCATCGCCCAGTTTACCAATGTACATGCCGGGGCGTAAACGTATATGCTCCTTCCAGTCGAGCGACCGGATACTATCATCACTATAATCTACAGGTTCTGCCATGCTATTTGGTCATTAGTCATTTGCTTCGCGTCATTGGTCATTAGCACAATGTTTTGTTGATGCCGCAATGATCCATAAATTGCCACTACGGCAAAAATAATGTTTGCCGGCTAATTTTATTAGCCTTACATATAAACTTATTAACAATTGAACGGGTGGGGTAAATTGGCCGAAGGCCCGGATCAATTAAGCGGGCTTTAAAATTAATCAATAATACACCCACTCCCGCTTGCGTTTTAGTAAAAACACAATTTTTCCGGCTTCGTTTATGGCTATTGTCCCGTCACCTCCTATCCACCTGTAATTGCTATTGAGCATCAATTGTCCCCGAAAGTCCAGGTAATTATACCGTCCTTATTTTCACCAGCAAAAGGCCGCCGGTGAATGCCGATTCCAGCTTGCTTTTGAACAGCAATGTCGAGTCTCGATAATAATACCATATTCCATTTTCTTCAAGCGCAAACGCGCCTAATGCATCACCCGGCACGCCTGCGTATTTTCGATAATGAAATCCCAATACTGTTTTCCCCTCATAGTCTATCGCCCCTATTTTCCCCGCCTTTTCAACTACTGCAACTTTATAACCAATTGCTATAACCGAATCAAACACTGCTTTTTTTATCGTATCACCGCGGTAACTCAGGCCAAATTTTGTCCCTTTCCTGAAATAAGTAAATTGAGGTATCAAGGGTTCTCCACAACCGGGGATGGGTTTTTTTGGAAGCATTTCACCGTTTGAAAACCAAAAATAATGGCCTTGGTCAAACATTATTCCAAAATCGTCGTCGTATCTTAATTCAAATCCCGGAAACGATGGCTTCACAATAAAGGTCCCCTTCCTATTGATAACCCCATATTTGCCTTCAACTTTAACTAAGCCAAAGTTTTCGTAAAAAGGATAAGCCACTTCAAACTTTTGCTGAATAGCGGGTTTCATGGTATAAGTGTTCATATACACAAAACCTCCGTCTGAAAATACAGGCGCAATAGTATCATTTTGGCCCAGGTTATTTGCCAAATGTTCAAGGGTGGCCACCTCAAAAGGATATTGCCGCTTTATATTGCTCAGCTGACCAAGCGAGTGCCCACAAAGCAAAACGCAGAGCCCCGGTATAAGCAATATTATTTTCATAATGCAAACTCGCATGTTAAATAAAAAGCAGGCTTAATTCAAATTTTTACCCCTGCAAGGCTCCAATGCCACACGCAGCATATCAGGTTGCAAAAAAGGACTTTAATACCTTTTTCGAGGCAATTTTGTTCTTATCGTTAAATACAACAGCATTCCCTGTTCAATGTACTATTGACCGCTTTCGATCTCCTTTTTAATGGCTTCAATAAAGTTTGCCGGCGCATACCGGCCAATATGATGTAAGGGTGTTACGGGGTGGTCTATTAATTCAGCAAGTTTGGCTTTCAGTTCCTCAGTGTCAAACGCCGTGTAAACATAATTCAGATATTGGAATTTGGTAGCTGTTGCCAATTGATGGTCATTCCTATGCTCATGGTATTTTGCTAAACGGGGGAATATTAACAGTGGTTTTCCCTTTGTTAATGAAGATAATATGGTACCCATGCCGGCATGACTGATAATTAAATCTGCCTCGGATATATACCTGTCAAATTCCTTGGGTGGAATAAACCCCAACACTTTCATGTTTTTTATTTCATAGTCAGATGGTATAACCTGTGCTATAAAATCATGGTCTTTATATGCCAGCGCACACTCGTCTAATGCGCGAATTAACCGGTCAAACGGTGCCTGGGTGCCTATTGTAATAAAAATCATTCGAGAACGTTGCCGCAATAATTAATTTTTGGTGTTGATAAATGTGGCCACTGTGTAAATACTTTGTCAGCGAAAAAGACTGCAATTTTTCCGGACAAAGAAATCTTTTCGATGTTTGCCATGCTATCGATCCAAATAGTTTTTGAACCAATTACCCTACCTGCAATTATCCCCATTAACCCCGGAGAAGCCCCGGTTGTGACAATAACGTCAGGACGTTCAGCCAGTATTATTTTACCAACATTTATGGCAAGCTTAATCAATCTCAATTTGTTCCAGCGGCTGGCGTCCGGTACCAGGAAAAACTTCTTCCCGCTAACGTTGTCGGCAAAATTTGGCCTTGTCGACATAAAGCTAACATCTGTATCGTCAAAACACGGCAATAATCTCAATAACTGTACCCAATGGCCGCCGCCCGAGGCAATCGCTAAGACTTTCATAGGTCAAAAGGTTATAATTTCCGAAACATAACTATTATATTCCAACAAACAAAATTAAATACCAAATCAACAAATGCTGCCGTTATCCGGCCGGAGCCTCGACAGCGAGGACTTGGTGGTGTAGCCATAGCCAATGCAAGGCCAGGCGAAATTACAATTTTAAAGACAGTTTTTGGTTGTTTCCGGAACTTATTAAATGATTGCAGCAAACACCGCAAAACTCCCGAAGCAATTTAAAACCATATATATTTTTTACAGCTGCGCGGGCAGATAAAAGTTTTTATACCACATTTCTAATGAAAATAGGATAAAAAGATGCCTGCTATAGTCCTTCTTTTTCATCCTGTGAAGTTCAAGCATCTGTTTTATTTCTTTTGTATTGAGATACAGTTTTGACAGTGAAGCAGGGCTATCAATCAGATCTATGAGTGTGGTTGACAATTCGTTTTTAAACCATTCCCCAACCGGTGTTTCAAAGCCTCTTTTTTTCCTTTCAATGATCGATTTCGGAATCCATTTTTCAGCTGCCTTTCTGTGAATGTATTTTCCTGTTTTCCCCCTTAGCTTTAAATCAATAGGTAAGCTTTCTATAAAATTCACAAGGTCAATATCCAAATATGGAACCCGATTTTCAATCGAATTTGCCATCGTCATTTTATCATTGAAAAGCAAAAGATTATCAGGAAGCAAGCCCCGTGTATCCAGGAATAGCAGTCTCGATAACGAATCAGTTTTGCTATCTGTGAGCGCATAACTTTTTTCAAAAAGGTAAGTTTTGTCTTTTGATATTAAGCTACTGAGCTCAGTATTATACAGTCGTTTTTTAACGTCTGGCGTAAACACACTAAATATGGCAACAAAGCGCTCGAGTTCGTCTGAAAATTTGGAGGAGTATATCCCGCGGTCGATTGCATTGCTTGCCGGCATAAACTTCGAAATCAATTTTAAAGGCAACAGCGAAAGCAATCGCGAATATTGGGATAATATTTTTTCGCCCCGGTACCTGTTATAACCCGCCATCAGCTCATCCGCACCCTGCCCGCTTAGTACAACCTTTACATGTTGGGATGCGAGTTGCGAAACATAACAAAGCGCCGGTATCGTCGGTTCCGAAATGGGCTCCTCGGTATGGTAAAATGATTTATAGAAAAAATCCAGGTATTGATCTTTTTCCATAAAAATATCCCGATGTTCAGATCGGATCAGCTCTGCAGTTTCTTTTGCGTCGTTTATTTCATTAAAATTTCCTTTGCCTTCAAATCCTACGGTAAAAGATTGAATAGGATAACTGGACTCTTCTGCCATAAGATACCCCAACAGCGCCGAATCAAGCCCGCCGCTTAGTAATAACCCTACCGGCACATCACTCAACAGTTGCCTTTTAACTGCTTGTTTTAGTAATCGCTGGTATTCGGCAATTGCTTCATCATCGCCAATTTTGGAGATAATTGATTGTTTTTTTTGCCAGTAAATAACTTCTTTTAACTCACCGTGACGGTAAACCAGGTAACTTGCTCCGCCAAGTTTTTTTACATCTTTAAATAGTGTTTCCGGGGCGGGATTATACCTGAAGGTCAATAAATTATCTAAAGCGCTTAAGTCGATCTCCTTTTTATAGCAGGCGTTATTTTTAATAATTTTTAGCTCCGACCCAAAAATTAACTGGTTACCTTTTGCGTAGTAATATATAGGTTTAACCCCAAAATGGTCTCTTGCCAAATAAACCGTCTCGGTTGATCTGTCCACCAGTGCAAATGCAAAAATACCATTGAAATCGTTAATAGCGTCGATGCCAAATTCGCGCAAATAATATAGTATAGTTTCAGTATCCGAAGTACCCTTAAAGTTAACGTTAGTTATTTTGCGCCTTAAATCCAGGTGATTGTAAATTTCGCCATTAAAAACGATAGTGAACTGTCCGCAATCGGTGGTCATAGGCTGATTTCCATTTGGGGAAAGATCTAAGATGGATAGCCTGGTGTGCCCTAAAAACACCATGTCGTCTCCCATGCTGAATTTAATTAATTCTTGATAATCAGGTCCCCTATGCTTAAGTAAGTTCAGATCACTTTCTGTCATCGGACAATTGATGCTACCGGCAATTCCACACATATGATATAGTTTATTTTTAAAATTGTGTTTTACAATATTGTTGTTTAATAATCTTTTCGGGCGTTTCAATCCATCCAGGCACGAATGGTTGCCGCAGGAAAATGGTGGTTACACCCCGTTCCCGCACTGAGGTATTTGATCAGCTCCGACAAGTTTAGCATGCTATCGCTATGATGCTGCCTTATTTTGTCGCGAAAATACAATTATATACCTGCCAATTGCTTTGATACACTACCCAGGTTTTATAGTCATATATTTTGACGCATTTTAGTTACATATTCTTGTAGTGAATCAGCATACTAATTTAGAGATTTTTTTTGTTTTTTCACCATTTTGGTGTGAGAATGCCGTACAACAGCTAAGAATTGGCCGTTTTATGTTCATTGATAAGCATAAACAGGCAAGAGATTACAGAAAGAATTTTGCAAAAATCCGGCTTCATCCACAACTATCTAATGCAACTCTCAATGAGTCTTGCGGGCAATTTTATCACCCGGAAAATCACTTAAAAGTAATACTATTTGTTGCCCGGTTTACGTTTTTGTAAAACTCAGGGCCCTTTTCGTTGGTGAAACAAATCATGGAAACAGTAGCCACATGATTTTTTTGGAGGGTCATCAGCAGAGCGTATTTGTAATGTTTTGGGGCGAAATCCAGCAGGGTTAACAGGTAGGATTTTCCCGCATCGGCATGGTAACGCGCCAGTACCTCCGGAGGGAGCTTTTTCTCAAAGCATTTTTTATCGCCGGTGAATGATAAAACATATTCGGTACCTTTCTCAAGGTAGATCGAATCGGGGTTGGCCATTTGTCCTTCCTTGTTAAATTGCGTACGGGTGTAGTTAAACCATTCCGTTTTCTCGGGTTTCACCTGGTACCAAACTTCAAAATTTCTTCCGGGTAGTTCCAGTGCGTAGTCAAATGAAAAATCCTCGTCGTTGGGTGCTTGTATTTCCCTGAAACCTTTGGGGTACATAAAAGTGGCGTTGGCCTGTGCCGCCAAATGAAAAAAATCCTTTAGCTGATTGCTGGATGGGTGATGCTTAACTGGCGTAACGGGCTGGGGCTTAACCTGGGCTATAGCCGGAACAATAACAAGCAAACATGCCGCTGTAATTAATATTTGCTTAAATTGCTTCCAAATAGTAGCCATAATTACACAAACAACTCCGGTCAATCAACAATTAACTTAGGGTTAACTACAACAAAATTAAAATATTAATTTACAATATAAACATTTAGAAAAATAAATGAGCATAAAACCAAAACTTAACCGCTTTGATCTCACCATGATAGTGATTAGTTTGATCATTGGCATGGGTATTTTTGCCACCCCGACCGAGGTAGCTATAAAAGCGGGGAGTGCCTGGATATTTTTTGGCGCCTGGATATTTGGCGGCCTGGTAAGTTTGTGCGGCGCGCTCACTTTTGCCGAAATTGGCGCCCGCTACCCCATGACCGGGGGCTTTTACAAAGTGTTTTCCTATTGCTACCATCCGGCTATTGCCTTTATGATAAACTGGGTGCTGGTTATCAGCAACGCGGCATCGGTTGCCGCAGTTGCGGTTATCGGCTCCGATTATATAAAGCCCTTTTTATTGCCCAATACAGCATATTGGCAAGGCGACCTGGGCACCAAATTAATTACCATAAGTTCGGTAGCGGTACTTTATGTTATTAACTTTTTGGGTATAAAAAATGAGCGCTCGCACCCAAAGTGTGCTGATTATATTTAAACTGATGATGATACTGTTAATTTGCAGTACTGTTTTCATGAGCAACGGCGTACCTGCCCCGGTTATAGCCGTGCCGCACCAGGGAAGCGTTATCACCGCTTTTGGGTTGAGTTTGGTAGCGGTGTTTTTTACTTATGGCGGCTACCAGCAGACCATCAATTTTGGCGGCGATATTATTAATGCCAAAACCAATATTCCTAAGGGTATTGTTTTTGGTATTTTAACAGTTATTGTTTTGTATTTATCCATCAATTACGCTTATTTTCATGTATTAGGAATTGGCGGCCTACAGCAAAACAAGGCGCTGGCAGCTACCATGGTGGGTGTAATTTTTGGCACAACAGGTTATAAAATAGTATCGTTAATGATATTTTTATCGGTATTGGCTTATGTAAATGTAAACGTGCTGGCCAATCCCCGTGTTTATTATGCCATGGCCGAAGATGGCATTTTACCCAAAATTTTCATGAAAGTAAATCCCAAAACGCAGGTACAGGAATTTGGGATGAGTTTTTTTATAGCAGCTATTTTGGGTGTTTTGTTTTTTGTGGCAAAGTTTGCCGATATGCTTAAATACGTAATGTTTTTTGATACCATTGGCCTCTCGATGGCGGCATGTGCCATTTTTTTGCTGCGGAAAAAGACAAAGCACCTGGACGGTACCGGCATTTATACCGTGAAATGGTTCCCGCTGGTGCCGGTGATCTTTATTATTTCGTACTGGTTTGTTACCGTAAATATTTTTATAACCTTCAGGGAAGATCCTTACGCCGCACTGTGGTGCCTGGCCGCTTATATATTGGGTCTGGGCATTTATTATGCCTGCACCTGGAACAAGAAACCTCAAACAGAATAACATGGAACTATCTTATATACTAAACGAACTCGGCGAAGAGCGCGAAAACTATTTTAACGCGGTCTCGCCTCCTATTATACAAACCAGTAATTTTACTTTTAAAACCGTTGCCGATTTCAGGCAGGCTTTGAGCGAAGAGTATGATGCTTTACTGTACTCACGCGGGCAAAACCCTACGTTAACTATTTTGCGCCAAAAGCTTGCGGCACTGGATGGCGCCGAGGACGCTTTGGTATTCAGTAGCGGTATCGCATCGGTAAGTGTGCCTATCCTGGCGTTGCTAAAGCAGGGCGATCATATCGTATCCGTTGAAAACCCGTATAGCTGGACCGTCAAACTGTTTAATAATTTTTTACCCAAATTTGGCATCACCACCACTTTTGTTGATGGATCGGAAACAGATAACATAAAAAATGCTATCCGCCCGGAGACCAAACTCATCTACCTGGAAAGCCCCAATACGTTCAGTTACGAGTTGCAGGACTTAGCCGCTATCAGCCAAATAGCTAAGGAGAAAGGCATCTTAACCATGATTGATAACAGCTATTGCGGTCCGCTTTACCAGCAACCAATAAAACTTGGAGTCGATTTGGTGGCACAATCGGCAACCAAATACATTGGCGGCCATTCGGACGTTGTAGCCGGTGTGCTAACCGGCAGCAAGGAACTGATTAAACAGATATTTGATCATGAGTTCATGAATATCGGGCCAACATTGTCGCCCCATTCGGCATGGTTGCTCATCCGCGGCCTGCGTACGCTGCCCCTACGCATGCAGCGCAGTTTTGAAACCGCCAAAACCGTTACCGAGTGGCTGGCAAATCACCCCGCAGTTGATAAAGTGATTTGGCCCTTCAACCCGACATTTAAACAGGCCGAACTGGCGCACCGGCAAATGCAGGGCTGCGGCGGCATGTTTAGCTTTACGCTGAAGGATTCATCGGTACAAAAAATTGAAGCTTTTTGCGATAAATTGAAACACATATTAATGGCGGTATCCTGGGGTGGGCACGAAAGTTTAATTATCCCCTCCATAGCCGGTGTACCGCTGGATCAGTACGACAAAAACAACCCGAGGCATCAGCTGATACGCATGTATGCTGGCCTGGAGGATGCTGATTATTTAATTAAGGACCTGGAGCAGGCGCTTGGTTAGTTAATTAGAGATTAGTTGATTAGAGATTAGTTTAGGAGTTGGAAAGTCCGGAAGATTTTTTTTGTGCCGACCGTGAACAGCGGTACAATGTGGTTTATTGTAGATCTTTTCTTTCGGTCTTTCCGACTTCCGATCTTTCGGACTCCCCGAAAATCCTTATTTTAGCGCTTTTAACAACGATCTGCCGATAAACAATGCATAAAACCCCTGTGGCGCCTTATATCCAACGAAGTATTTTCCTGGTGTTTCTATTTATGGTATTATTTGCCGGCAGGTGCCACCGCAAAATAATTGACCCCGAGGTTGAAAAGGCCAAAAAAGAAGCGGAAGCAACCCGTACCAAAAATTTGCTTAAACAAATACAAGGCGTTGGCTTTACCGAAGTAAACCGTGTGTTTGATAACGGTCTTTCCTTTAGCCCCGTTGGCTACCAGTTAACACCCGAATGGCGCATAACTTTTCCGTCGGTTGATTCCGTTACCATCTACAGCCCTAAAAAGGGCCGCTTTTTGAATGCGCCGGTAATGTTTGATCACGATTCGATATTTAACGTAGCCTGGGCCTGGTTAAAACTCAAATACATAAAAAAAGACAGCATAAAATTTATGGTGCTGCATGTGCATGATGATACCATTGTGGAAGAAAAAGTGCATGTATTTATGACCTTTTACACCAACACCTATATAAAAAATGTACTGCACTCAGATACCAATAAGCTGCGCAAGCCAACCCGGTTGGATACCCTTTACATAAAAGCAAAATCGGCATTGGCCAATAAAATTCCCGACAGCGCGTACGCATGTACCGAGCCTGCTGCTTTAACATCCAAAAATCCCTTTGTTATTTGTAAACAGGATTTAGTACCGCCCGATGATGTAAACGGGGGAAAGATTTACGACAACTATCTTTTGCCCACTTACACTATCACTATCCATCATGCTTACAAGGATTTCTCGTACCTATTCTCGGTTTTTGTGGATGAAAATGGTAAAATGACTTTCCGAAAATCGAACCAGTTTATTGACCCTTCGTTCACAAAGTCCACGCTGGAAATTATGAAAGGCATAACCGACAGCTACCTCAAACTTTATTTAAATATAAGGCCCGGGAAAACCTTAGGCATTGCACACACCAGCATTTTGATGCTTAATGTGGTGGGATATAAAAAGTAAAGAAAAAACCAAAGCCGGGTATTACCACCCTATGGTAAAACTTGTTATTGGTTTTAAGAGCTCCATGCCTCCTCAGGCATATTTGCTGCGTTACTTCCACTAAAGTTAACAGTAAAGTTTACAATTAATTTGTAATTTAGATTTGGCCGAAGGCCGGCAAATACCCAACTGGACCATAAGCATGGAGTAGCCAACCAACCTATAACCTACAGGGAAGGCGGTTACAGCGGCGCCGTGAGCGATACTGTGGAGCATTTTACATTGATCCCTTATGGTTTTACCAAGGTGAGGATAGTGGCGTTTCCGGTGGTGAAGAAATAGATCAAAAAATCATGAAAAAAGTGGCCCTAAAGTATCTTGTTCTTATTGGTATATTGTCAATAGGTTTGATCATGCAAAGTCAAACGGATGGAAAAGTCCAACAAACTCAGATTCCCAGAAACTTAAACGAAGCCCTTATGTATCTCAATCGGGTATTGAGTACCAAGGAAAAAAACACCTTCAAAAATAAGTCTGAAAATGATGCCACCGCAGATTTGTTTTATTCAACCGGGTTATGGATGCGAAATACCTGGCTTCGCGGCAATCGCGCCCCCGATCTGATAAAGTATTTTAACAGCATCGGAATATATAATCCTGAGGATATGTCGGCTATAATCCTGGTTTCCTTTCACCGGCAGTTAAATAACAAACCCCTGGCGGTAGAAAACCAGGTAAAGCCCTACCTGGCTTATTGGAAATCGATATCTGAATGCGATGCGAAAGCAAATCAAATTGCAAAAGTTAATTTTCACAAATTCAAAACCGGTGAGCCTATTGTTATATTAATGTACGTAGATACCGTCCAAAATGAAAGGAATGCTGTTACGTTCGAATGTCCGAATACCGACTGGCGGTTCGACCCGAAAAAGGACCTTTTGATAAACGGAACTATAATTAAAAAGGATTTCAGGAACGGTGAAAATATACTTTTTACAATACGAATAAATAAAATGAACTATCCAAATACGACCATTTTTATGGATACGATAAAAATTGGCAGCCAGAAAGACTTTTCGTTAAAACACCTTACAATAAAACCGTTCCGTAAAACATAAAATTATTGCAAAATGGAGACCATTGTAAATCATCAAAAACTTTGCGCGGCTCTGCGATAGCACATTAACGCAGAGCGCGCAAAGGAGATGCACCGCACTAAATGATTGATCTTTTGTTTTGATCCTAAGCGGGCCAATTAAGAAACAACCACGATTTCAGGGATTCTATCAACAAAAAAACTACTTAACAAAAAAATGGAACCCTGCTGAAACACTGAACCCGTTTTGCGGTACAGTTGCTTTAAAACTGCCGGGCGTGCTGCTGCTCACGCCGCCCGCAGTTGTAACCTGGTCGGTAAAATTATTGGTGTATTTTTGGTAGCTGTACAGGTAACCCACACCAAAATCAAGACCAATATCCTTTGTGATAAAATGGGTTACGCCCAGGCCGCCACCACCTCTGAAAACAAATGTATTGCTGTTACTGCCGTTAGAATAAGTGCTGCTGCCGTTTTCGTTAACTACAGATTGGGTGGTACTACCGCCCCCGATACCTGCCGCAGCATCACCCTGCAGATAGAACACCGTTTTTGATTCGGGTGAGTTATAAAAATAATAGCGCAGAAATGGCCCTATAGCAAACGTAGTTGAATTTAGGGTTGAATTATTTGCACTGAGGCCGTCGGTAGTGTTGCTGATATTGTTTTTGGTATGATCGTAAGCCAGATCAAGCGTTCCGCCAAAAACCAGGTGATCAGATAAGAAAACACCCATTTGAGGCGACACGCTGAGCGAAAAATCCTTAGCATCCTGAGCCCTCACGTTCCCGTCGGAATAGTTAAAATTATAATTACCTGTGTTATAGGTAGCTGCTCCCAACCCGGTGCCAATAAATAAATTCCCTTTAGTCATTTGGGCATTAACGCTTGTTAAGCCCGCAATCCCTATTAATAATACTAAAATTGATTTTTTCATGATGTTATGATTCTGTTTCAATTACAGACAAAGTTTTTAATCTATAGTTTATCAATCCACGTTAGAATATCATTAGAATTAACCTATATGACAAATCAATCCAAATCAACGCACCCGTATTTGGGGCACGCACTTAAATTTTATTGTTTGTGAGATAACATCACGGCAATAAAAACCAAATCGCATTGTTTAAATTGCTGGCTGATTCATCCTCTTTAATGTATAAATACATTCTTTTTTTACTGCTGTTAAACTGTTACTTGCCGGGGTATGCGCAACCCGGTAAAATTGCAGGCTTGGTTACTTCAGGTGATGAACGACAGGGGAGTGTTTCCATCAGAAACATCAGCGCCCAAACTATAGTTTACAGCAACTACCGGGGCGAGTTTGCCATACGTGCAAAAAAGGGAGATACACTGATAGCCATAAAAGATGGGTTTATAAACGATACCTTAACATTTCAAGGTGAGTCGTCAATTATCATCAACCTAAAAAAACAGCCAACGATGTTAAAGGAAGTGACCATTAACGGCAAAGTGATTACGCCGGAGGCCACCTATGCAGCCAATAAAAAGGAATACAAGGATATTTACTGGAAAGGTGATAAAAGCCATGTACTGCTGGTAACACCCATAGGCGTGGGCCTGGATATTGATAAGCTGTTTAGCATGGTGAGCAAACAAGGCAAAGATGCGCGGCGCATGCAGCGCTCGCTCACAAAAGACTACTATAGCCAGGTTGTTGATACCCGGTTTAATCCCCTGGCAGCGCGTATTACAGGGTTGAAAGGCAGGCCGCTTGAGGATTTCATCAGCGACAACAGGCCGTCGTACGAACTGATTGCACGGTCATCCGACTATGATATTATTCAATATATCAAAAGGAAAATGCGGGTCAAAAAGAAATAGCTGGTGAGAATAACGAAAATGACCAATGACGCCAAACAAATGACCAAATGACTAATGACGCGCAGCAAATGCCTAATGACCATTTAGAACCGGCAGTTCCACAAAAAAGGTGGTGCCTTTATCGGGGTCGCTTTCAAACCAGATGGAGCCTTTGTGGGCCTCGATGATTTGTTTGCTGATGTAAAGGCCCAATCCAAAAGGCTGTTCGCCATCGGTGCCTTTTCGCCTTGAGGTAGTAAAGGGATCAAATATCTTACTTTGAATTTCCGCGGGGATTCCTATGCCAGCATCCCGTACCGCCAGCACTATTTTATCGTCGAGTCTTCGGCATTCAATATGTATTTCGGCGCCGGCAGGGCTAAACTTTATGGCGTTAACAATCAGGTTATTTACTACCCGCCACAGTTTTTCCTGGTCGCCCATTATTTTGGCAGGCGCATTATTAATTAAAACCAACTGCTGGCCCTTGTCTTTTGCTCTAAAACTAAGCAGGTTTACACATTGCTCCAGTAGTTCGCAAGGGTTAATCTCCTCCATTTTTATGTTTTGCTGCTGATCGAAATCCGTTTCCAGCAATTCATTAATCAGGTCGAGCGAGTTTTTACTGCTTACTTTAACCAGGTTGATCAGCTCTTTGTTCTCTTCGGACAGTGTTTCATCCGGCTGAAGCATATTGCTGATCGAGTTAATAGCGCTTACCGGGTTCCTGAGGTCATGTGCAACAATTTTAATCAGTCGGGCATAGTTATTATTCATGAGTTCCAGCGCTTCCATGGTCGACTCCGATTGTTCAAACTGCATGCGCAGCGCTCCCGATGTTTTACGCAATTGTTTCCAGTTGCGCCACAATACGATCAGCAAAACAATGGCGAGCACACATACCGCCACGGCGAGTATCAGAAATCGCAAC
>Ga0206898_10272_pt1 | contig 14043 bp, 12 predicted proteins | sample Alteio_BWOrgHeat_50_FD_153237 | JGI IMG/M metagenome (GOLD analysis project Ga0206898, IMG submission 153237) | Enriched cells from forest soil in Barre Woods Harvard Forest LTER site, Petersham, Massachusetts, United States -... | ecosystem: Environmental > Terrestrial > Soil > Temperate forest >...
GTTATGAACTGGACCGGTTCGGCATAACGCCTATCATAAAAAGAATTGCCACTACTTCATTCACCATAGTGTCTTTAGGCTGGTGCTTGTTGTTTATTGCACTTTCGTACTGGTGGATAGATCTTAAAGCGCATCATAAAAACCTTAAATTCTTTACCGTAATAGGCATGAACTCCATTTTCATTTACCTGTTTTTCGAAATTGTTGGCAGCCGGTGGTTCAATGGTTATGTAAGCAGTATTTCTAATGGCGTACTAAACTGGTTTAACGCCGGCGAGTTGTTGAAAGTTTTGGTGGCCTCTGCCTGTATTTTCGGGCTGGAGTGGGGCTTGTGTTATTTCTTATATCGAAAGAAAATATTTTTTAAAGTATAAAAACTATAAATACACGCATACTTAATAAGTCTAAAAACTTCACAAACAAACACTTATTAATTTTTAAGCAAATTTTGCTTTACTTGCAGCAGTATATTATTTAATAATTGCCAAATTTGCACAAAACGAACACCTATGCTGAAATCTTTACCCGCCTTATTATTCATATTATTTTATACTTCGGCGAGCGCGCAATCATCTGCCGACAGTACGATAAAAAAATCTCCTGTCAGAACTTTGAGCTATGAGCAATACAACGCGCTGATAAATGGCGATGATATTTATGGAATGTCGTTGCCCGCAGAACTGAATCATTACCCATTGCCCGATAAGGTATTGAAGTTTAAGAAAGAAGTAAATTTAAGCCCGGTCCAGGTGACTAAGATCAGCGCCGTTGCAAAGGAACTCCACCGTAAAAAACTGGAAATGGGTATGATCATCATTAACAATGAAAAAAAGCTAGACAGTGTTTTTCGATATAGTGCAGTGGACAATGGTGCGCTGATATTTTATGCAAACCGGTACGGACTATACCAGGGAGAGATCAGGAACGCAATTTTACAGGCATGTTTGGCTACAAGGAGCCTGTTATCGCAGGAACAGGTTAACAAGTTTGAGGCCCTGCAAAAAAGGAAATAAAAGGCTTAGTGCCTAAGCCCCGATAAGTTATAAATATCCAGGGACTTATCGGGTGCATTTTATACCCCACAGGGGTAACCCATTTGTAGAAAACAGAAAATACAGAATTTTACCACGTCAGTGGTTACCCTTTGCCCGCTGGGCTTACGCTGACAAGTTGAAACAGACCAACAATGGTTTAAATTCAGCTCAAAATAACGTAAATGACAAAATCCCATTTGATTTAGTTAATTTAGCGCCCTCAAAACGAGACAGTGTATGAAGATATCTTTTGATTTTGAAAAACCCCTGGCGGAACTGCAGCAGCAGATCGAAAAGGTTAAACAGGTTGAGGACAAGAACAAGCTGGACATGTCTGCAACTATTACAGAACTTGAGAATAAGTTAGAAACCGCCAGGCACGAAATATATGCTAACCTCACTGGTTGGCAAAAGGTACAGATCTCGCGCCACCCTGAAAGGCCCTATACTTTACAATATATTGAATTGATGTGCGACGACTTTATCGAATTGCACGGCGACAGGACTGTTGGCGATGATAAAGCGATAGTAGGCGGATTCGGTACTATAAATGGCCAGACTGCCATGTTTATCGGACACCAGAAAGGTAAGAATACCAAGGACAGGCAGTACCGTAACTTCGGGATGCCGAATCCGGAGGGATACCGCAAAGCCCTAAGGCTGATGAAGCTTGCCGAAAAATTCAACAAGCCTGTTATTACTTTGGTGGATACCCCTGGCGCGTTTCCAGGCTTAGAAGCTGAAGAACGCGGACAAGGTGAGGCGATAGCCCGTAACTTGCTGGAAATGGCAGTGCTAAAAGTACCTGTTATTTGTGTAATCATCGGTGAAGGCGCCTCAGGCGGTGCGCTGGGAATTGCCATTGGCGATAAAGTAATGATGCTTGAAAATTCGTGGTATTCAGTGATCTCTCCCGAAAATTGCTCAACCATTCTCTTCAAAACCTGGGAATATAAAGAAAGGGCAGCCGAAATGCTGAAGCTTACTTCTAGCGATATGTTTAAGAACAAGCTGATCGACGGCGTTATCAAAGAGCCTCTTGGCGGCGCACACCAGGACCCTGTTGCGATGGCGACTACACTGAAAAAGCAACTTTTAAAAGACCTAAAAGCATTAAAAGAGCATAATATTGATGAGCTGGTAACTGAGCGCATCAATAAATTTTGCTCGATGGGGGTTGTATTAGAGGATTGATAATCGAAAAGCGGAAAGCAGAAAGTCCAAAGCAATACCCAATTTCAGCTTTTTTCAAAAATTACTTTTAAGAACAAAAAAAACGTCCTATATTTGCAGTCCTTTTTGGGGCGGACAACAAACCATAGGGAGATTGCCTGATAGTATAATGGTAGTACGACGGTTTTTGGTACCGTTTGTCTAGGTTCGAATCCTGGTCGGGCAACAAGAAATATTTCGGATTTCGGATTTTCAATTTCGGATTTGCTTCCAGAATGATCATCAGAAATCCGAAATTATTTTATACAGTATTGCAGAATAGGAATTTATGGTAGCGGATTGACAAAATCCGAAATCGTAAATCCCAAATCCGAAATCGAGAAAATGCCTTTACAGTTTAATCCGGTTAAGTTATTTGCAGGCTCTGGTACTACGGCACTGGCGGCAAAAATTGCAGCTTCGTATGGCCGGGAACTGGGAGATGTTACCCTTTCGAAGTTTAGTGACGGCGAATTTCAGCCTCATTTTAACGAATCGGTACGTGGCTGCGATGTTTTTTTGATTCAGAGCACCAACCCTCCTACCGATAACCTGATGGAACTGCTAATGATGATCGATGCTGCACGACGTGCATCAGCGCATTATGTAACTGCGGTTATTCCTTATTTCGGGCTGGCAAGGCAGGACAGAAAAGATAAGCCCCGTGTTGCGATAGGTTCAAAGTTAGTGGCAAATATATTGGTGGCAGCCGGTATAAACCGCATCATGACAATGGACCTGCATGCGGCGCAGATACAAGGGTTTTTCGATATCCCGGTTGATCACCTGGATGCATCGATAATATTTGTGCCCTATATCAAAAGTCTTGGGTTGGGTAATATAACCATTGCCTCGCCTGATATGGGCGGATCATACAGGGCCCGTTCTTTTGCAAAGTTTTTTAATGCCGAAGTGGTGATCTGCGATAAGCGCCGCAAACGCGCCAATGAAATTGAGGCCATGACGCTTATCGGCGATGTAACTGATCAGGATATTGTGCTGATAGACGATATATGCGATACTGCCGGTACCTTGGCAAAGGCAGCCGGATTAATTATGGAGCGCGGTGCACGGAGTGTTCGTGCGGTTTGTACGCACCCGGTATTATCAGGTAATGCATACGAAACTATTGAAAAATCGGCATTGAGCGAATTGATAGTTACGGATACAATACCTATTAAATACCCAAGCAGCAAAATCAAGGTGTTAAGCACTGCCGAGTTGTTTGCCAGGGCTATAATGAATGTAAATGAACACGGCTCAATAAGCCAGTTGTTTAAAGTTGATTAGATCATGGTTGATGGTTCATAGTTCATGGTAAGTATCACGAACTAAAAAACTGTCGATCATTAGCATAAAAATATAATTAATGGTTTCAAACTTCTTCTATGAACTATGAACCATTAACTATGAACACAAACAAATTTAAAAAACAAATAAATGAAATCATTTGCTATTAGCGGTTCTCCAAGAGAGAACGTAGGGAAAAGAGACGCTAAAGAACTGCGTTACCAGGCACAAGTGCCGGCAGTACTTTACGGTGGGCCAACCCAAACCCACTTTTCAGTGTCCGCAGCTGATTTGAAAGCCGTAGTTTATACACCGGTTGTTCATTTCATCGACTTAGACATTGCCGGTACAAAATCACAGACTATCATTAAGGACATGCAGTTCCACCCATTAACTGAGCAGCTTATCCACATTGACTTTTTATTGTTAGACAATAAGAAACCAATCACTATCGAGATCCCAGTTAAATTAACCGGAACTTCTCCTGGTGTTAAAACTGGTGGTAAACTGGTACAGAAACTTAGGAAACTGCGCATCAAAGCGTTGCCTAAAGACCACCTGGATACTATTGAAGTAAGCATCGCTGCTTTAGAAGTTGGTAAATCTGTAAAGGTTTCTGACTTGAAATTTGACAACCTGACCATCTTGAATGCTAAAGAAGATACTATTGTTTCAGTAACTACTTCACGTGCATTACGCCAGGCAGAGCAGGAAGCAGCCCAGGGTAAAAAATAACACGATTTCAAGGATTTGATCAGGATTTCACTGATTAAATTTGTGATCCACAATTAACAGCGATAGGTTCAGGCTTATCGCTGTTTTTGTTTGAAAATAATATCTTCGCATCGTAATAAGTCCGGCTCACCAATCCAGTGTTAATAACGGCTATGGACCATCGACCATGGACTATCGACTAAAAAATGAAATACCTCATCGTTGGTTTAGGAAACATAGGCCCCGAGTATGCTGACACCAGGCATAATATCGGTTTTATGATATTGGATGAATTGGCTAAACAGGAAAGCGCAAAGTTTTATAACATGCGCCTGGCCTATTACACCGAAGTATCCCACAAAGCCCGCACGCTTTATTTAATTAAGCCAACTACCTACATGAACCTCAGCGGCAAGGCGCTTAATCATTGGATGAAGGAACTGAAGGTCCCAATTGAAAACGTACTGGTTGTGGTTGACGATATTGCCCTCCCCTTCGGTACTTTGCGCCTGAAACCAAAAGGCAGCGCTGCGGGACATAATGGATTAAAACATATCGAAGCTATCTTGGGTCATAATGGATATGCACGTCTTCGCTTTGGCGTAGGTGACGATTTCCCTAAAGGCAAACAGGTAAACTATGTGCTTAATGCCTTTGACAAAGACGAACTGCCGGAGCTCCCCGCTCTGATAGACCGCAGTATCGAAATGATAAAAAGCTTTGCCGCCATTGGCACCGAGCTCACTATGACACGGTATAATAAGTAACATTATATTTTTTTTAGGTTTTTTTTCGCTACATCTCTGCCCTATATCCCTATCATAAGAAATATTTCTTATTTTATTTAGCTGATTATTAAATACTTGTAACAATTTAAGTAAAAAACATTTGGATAATAAGAAATCATTCTTACCTTTAATTTATGAAATCATCCAAAGCACAAAATACGCCGTCCGAACCTACAAAATCTGAACTGGAGATCTTGCAGGTGCTGTGGCAAAACGGCCCTTCAACCGCCCGTTTTGTGAATGATCATTTGAACAAGGAAAAGCGGCAGGTAATTTATATGTCGACGTTAAAGCTGATGCAGATAATGGTAGAGAAGGCACTGTTGAAAAAGGATGCCAGCCAGATGACGCACGTTTACCAGGCCGCGGTTGAAGAAGGCAAAACCAAAGGCTTCCTACTCGACCGCGTGGTTGATAACCTGTTCAATGGTTCGGCAAGCAGCCTGATGATGCAGTTGCTGGGCAACAAAAAAATCTCCCCCGAAGAAATGGAAGAGTTTAGGGAACTGATCAAAAAAATCGACGAAAAACAATAAGGCTATGAATACCCCATTCTGGACATCTTACGTTTCCGATGAAACGATCCGGTCAATCTGCTGGACGCTGATCCACTCACTTTGGATAGGTATGATCATTGCGCTGCTGTGCGGCTTGGTCATCTTATGTACCCGAAAATCGGCCGCTATTTTACGTTACCGTCTGCTCTGCGGCCTTTTGATAGTGTTTGTATGTGCTATCGGAGTTACTTATTATATCGAAGCAGGTTCATCTCCTGCACTGGTCGCAACTAACAATAATAACATCGGGATAACGCCCGTAAATGCCCACAATTATGTTATTTTTAATCATACCCCTATATCGCAAAACCAAACCTTGCTGAGTAGCCTGCAGTCATTCCTTAATCAGAATACGGGCGTCATCTTCCTGGTTTGGCTGCTGTTTTTTGTGATGAAAAGCCTGAAAATGGTAAGCGGTCTACTTTATATTCAACGCATCAGGACGTATAAAACTCATGCAGTTACAGACGAGCTTAAACATAGGATTGAGCACTTTAGTAGTCAGATAGGCATCAGGCGGGCAGTCCGCCTGGTGCAGTCTGAACTGGTAAAGGTACCTGTTGCCATTGGCTGGCTTAAACCAATGATCTTATTGCCCTTTGGTATTGCATTTCAACTTACGCCCGAACAACTTGACGGCATTCTATGGCATGAGCTGGCACATATCCGCCGCCGCGATTACCTGGTAAACATCCTGCAAGGGCTGGTAGAGACTGTATTCTTCTTTAATCCGGGACTACTGTGGCTATCATCCCTTATCCGAACAGAACGGGAAGCCTGCTGCGATGATATGGTGTTAAGCCGCATGAGCCACAAAGCCAATTACCTGGAGGCCTTGCTTTCCTTTGGCTACGGCGAGTTTAAGCAAGCCGGTTATGCCATGGGCCTTGGCTCGGGCAACCAGCTGCGCGACCGGGTGAGACGAATGATCAGCCGGGAAAATAAAAGACTGGGTGTGGTAGAGAAAGTTGTGCTGGTAAGCGGGATTGTCATATTATCAGCTTTTGCCGGGCTAACGAAGGGAAACAAAAAATATAACGAACACTTGGCTAACTCAACAAATAAAAAGGTTATTGCAAAGACGATAAACGACACTTCTTTAACGCAAGAGAAAGCACCATCCGCGACTATCAAAGAATCGACATTGACCGACACCACATACAATCAAATTGATTCCCTTGTACATCTTAGCAGCTCATCTTACAAAAAGGGCGATCATAACCCAATCACTATGGTAGACATCAAAGCTGAAGATATTCATGGCAAAGAATACTATTTGACGCTTGCCGATAACAAACTGGTGGCTTTCGAAATAAACGGCCGGAAGATAAAGGACAGCGAACTTTGGAAATATCAATCCATGGTTAATGTATTTAAAGAAAGGGAGAAGGCTTACGGCACCGTTTTAGTTAATAAGCTAAAAGCGCCAGCGCTCGAGCCACATTCCATAGACTTAAATACCCAAGCGGATACTTTAAGCCTGGTGCACGTTAGCATGGCATCAAACCGGAACACTGCGGATAATATAGCTGTAGATAAGGTAAACGCAGAAGACAACCACGGTAAAAACTATTACTTTATAATCACCAACGACAAGCTGACGTCAATGGACATCGACGGCGAGAAAATAAAGGACGCCGACCTGCCGAAATATCAATATTTGGTAAGACTGGTACGCGAAAACCAGAAAGCGCATAGCGTTAATTTTAATAAAAAACCGGGCAACGTAATTCGCGTGCAACAACCACAAGAACCAACGCCGCCGGCGGCGCCGCCATCGCTTGATAAAATGATCGCGGATGTCACCAACGATCTGGTTAATGAAAATGTCATAAAGGATAAAAGCAGCCTGGCGACCGTTAAGCTCACCTGTTCGGAATTGATCGTGAATGGGGTGAAGCAACCGGACAATATCCAAAAAAGGCTTGCCGCTAAATATTATCCCGGAAACAGCAGGACTTCCAAAGATCCAAATTATGGATTATGGTATAACGCCAGGACCCATGGGGTGGCGCTTGGTACCTTTAATATCGACTTGGACGCGTTATAATAAACCAGACTAAAACATAAAGAATTAAAACACTCAACAATATGGAAACCTCGCTATTAAACCAATGGTTTTCCGGACACCAGATCGACGCGATCTGCTGGACGCTGATTCATTCCCTTTGGATAGGTATGATCATCGCATTGCTGTGCGGCCTCGTAATATTGTGTACCCGCAGATCCGCTGCTGTTTTGCGGTACCGTCTGTTATGCAGCCTTTTGATGGTTTTTGTATGCGCTATTGGTGTAACGTATTACCTCGAATCGGCTTCAGCTACGGTAGTAGAGGCCACTGATAATACCAGGATTGCTGCCACCCCGGTAAACGTTCACCAGAATGTTATGCTTAACCATGCTGCGGTTTCGTCAAATCAAACTTTGATCAGCAGCGTCCAGGCATTGCTAAACCAGAACATAAATATCATTTTTATGGTTTGGCTGTTGTTTTTTGTGATGAAAAGTTTGAAAATGGTGAGCGGCCTGTTATATATCCAGCGCATCAGGACTTATAAAACGCACGCTGTTACAGACGAACTTAAAAATAGGATTGAGCAATTTAGTAGTCAGATAGGCATCAGGCGGGCAGTCCGCCTGGTGCAGTCTGAGCTCGTAAAGGTTCCGGTTGCAATAGGCTGGCTTAAGCCCATGATCTTATTGCCCTTTGGCATCGCGTTTCAGCTTACGCCCGAGCAATTAGACGGGATTTTATGGCATGAATTGGCGCACATCCGCCGCCGCGATTACCTTGTAAACATTCTTCAGGGACTGGTGGAGACCGTATTCTTCTTTAACCCTGGTTTGCTGTGGCTGTCGTCACTTATCCGTACAGAGCGCGAAGCCTGCTGCGATGATATGGTATTATGCCGGATGAGCCAGAAAGCTAATTACCTGGAAGCCTTACTATCCTTCGGCTACGGCGAGTTTAAGCAAGCAGGTTATGCCATGAGCATCGGCTCGGGCAATCAGCTGCGCGATAGGATGAGGAGGATGATCAGCCAGGAAAACAAACGGTTGAGTGTCGCCGAAAAAACCGTGCTGACTGTGGGGCTTGTTCTATTGTCGGCATTCACTACTATATCTAAAGACAACCCGGTTATGAGGCGTTTAACCATAACGTTCAGGAATAAATCGGGGAAGGTTGTCACTAAAACTATGCCTGTTAATATGCATCGTTTGCCCCAGGGCCAACGGGTGGATGATCTTAAGCCCAATTCCCGCGAAAAGCATGCAATCAATCTAACTGATACCGCCATTAGGTTTACCAGCGTGTTATTTAAATCCAGCGATGCCGACCTTGCAAATAATGATCTCAGGGCCATGGACGACAAAGGTAATAAATACCACTTTATTGTTGCCAATAATAAGCTGGTCGCCATGGAAATGAATGGTACAAAGATTGCTGATAATAAACTGGCTGATTATGATTACATGATCCGCAACATCGATCGTGAACTGGCAACTAAAAGAAGGATTCGTGCGGAAGATATTGCAGCATTTAAAGCAAATTCACCCGGAGTTAAATTTAAAAGCGATGTTTCCGTTGAGCGCTCGCTCGACAGCCTTAAGAAAGCTTATAAGAAAACTTCATCAGATTCGAAGACCATCGCTATGTCTGACGTCGATCGCTTGCGCTTGAAGCTCGAAGCTATGCGCGATCGCAACATCAAGGACAGTATAAACTTTGTCAGGCAACAACAGCGCGCTGATAACGTTATTGCCGACCTGGTAAAAGAAAAGATAGTAGCCAACGCGGCTGCAGTTAAGTGGTTTGGACTAAACGATACCGAATTTATAGTAAACGGCCAGAAACAACCGGACGCCATGCAGCAAAAATATAAAGCAAAATATGGTGTTCATAAGGACTATGGCCTGTACTATGGTCCCGTAAAAATGTATGGAACCGGCGTATTTATTGATGGCCCTGCCAGACCTGCGCGGCCTGTTGGACCTCGCCCGAAATACATGGGGGCTGCATGGCCAGCTTCGCGGGATTCGATAAGCTGGAAACAGCAGCAGCTTGTAATGCAACAGCGGCTTTTCGAGGCTGAACAAAACGGAAAACGTTCACAACTGATGTTACAGCAACAACTTTTCGCAGCAAACCAGGAAGGTAAACGCCAGCAATTGCTGCTTCAACAAAAGCTTAAGCTTGCCGAACAAGCCGGAATATTGCAGCAACAACAAGATGCTCAGCTTCTGAAATGGAAATCTGGGAAAGATCAAAATTACTCACCGAAAGTCTCGATACCTGACGTAATTGCGAACGTTACCGATGACCTGGTAATTGCGAATGTAGTCAAAGACAAAAGCGAGCTCATCAAATTCAACCTCAGCAATTCGGCGCTGTTGGTAAATGGCAAAAAGCAGCCCGAAGATCTACACCAAAAGTTGAAAGCCAAATATCTGCAGCAACCTGATTATTTAACAAAGTTAGGTATCGCGGATGATCCAAATTTTGGCCTACACTTCAATGCGCAAAATGGTGCCATGGGGCTAGGTATTACTATGGGACCGGATAGTCCATGACCCCGGCTTATTCTGGTCAAATTTTCTTAAACCCATTTTCTGTAATATAAAAATCACACCGGCGATGCAACGTTTGCTGCGCAATTGCAGTCTACTGCCCAGTCCTTGCTTTGCCAAACCATTAACATTATTTAACATAAACACCATTTTATTACTAAACATTTAGTTATACATTAGTGAAACCCCTATAACCTCATGAAATTTACAATTTTACTTTGCCTGCTCTTTTTTCTATTTTCTGTTTCAGTATTTGCTCAAAATGGTTACTCCATTAAGGGTACTATAGGCGACACCGTTGACCATGTAAACCTGGCCAATACTTCTGTTGCCGTATTGCAGGCGAAGGATTCAATACTTGTCAAATTTACGCTCACCAATAGTAGTGGGGCATTCGCAATAAATGGGCTTCCAAAAGGTAAATATATGCTGTTGGTATCGTACCCCGATTACGCAGATTACACAGAACACTTTACCCTGGATTCAACCAGCCAGATCCATGCATTTGGCGCTATCGCCATGACCCTGCGGTCCCGCTTATTAAAAGAAGTTATTATAAAGGGAACGGCTTCACAAATGAAGATCAAGGGTGATACCACCGAGTTTAATGCCCGTGCCTTTGTAATTCAGCCCAATGCCAAGGTAGAAGACCTGCTCAAACAACTGCCGGGAATAACAGTTGATAAAGACGGGAAAATCACCGCCCAGGGCGAAACGGTAAGCAAAGTACTGGTAGATGGGGAGGAGTTCTTTGGAGATGACCCAACGCTGGTGACCCGGAATATCAGGGCCGACATGGTGGATAAAATCCAACTTTATGATAAAAAGAGCGACCAGGCGGCTTTTACCGGCGTGGATGATGGTAAAACCCAAAAGACGATCAATGTTAAATTAAAAGACGATAAGAAAAAAGGCATGTTCGGTAAGGCCCAGGTCGGTGATGGCCCTGAAGGGATCTACCAGGGAGAAGCCCTTTTTAATGCATTTCAGAATAAGCAAAAGTTTTCAGTTTATGGGACAATTGGTAATAACGGCAAGGTGGGTTTGGGCTGGCAGGACGAACAAAAATATGGCGCTGGAGACCAATTGAACGTTACGGATAACGGTATCAACGTCAACACGCAAAGTTCGGATGACCTTGATGTTTTCGGCGGGATCTATAGCGGGCAGGGCTTCCCGAAAGCAGAATCCGCAGGGGTGCACTACGATAGTAAATTTAACGATGATAAGCAATCTATAAACGCTAATTACAAGATAGCGTCCTTAACTATTGACGGACAAAAAGATGTCCTTACACAAAATAATATTCCGGGGTTTATATCAAACGCCGGTTCCAGCCAAAATTACCATAACTCTGTATTCAGGCAGAAACTCGGGTTTATTTACCAATCAAAACTGGATACGAGCTCAAACCTGAAAATCTCTGTCGACGGGACATCAAAACATATTATAACTGATAACGATTACAATACAGCCGACACGGTAAACAACCTACTGGTAAATAACAGCACCCGACAAGTAAATAACGTGGCCGACCAGCACGCCTTTAATGGGAGCGCTTTCTACACCAAAAAGTTCCATAAACCGGGACGTACGCTATCAGTTCTACTGAGCGAATCATACAGTCAAAGCAAGGCAAATGGCTTTTTAAAGTCTGATATAAATTATTATGATCCACAGGGTGTTATTGACAGCACACAAAAAATCGATCAGTCGAAAAACAACAACCTTCAGAGCAATGTATTGAACTTCAATGTCACTTACTCCGAGCCGCTTTCAAAACTCTTTTCGTTGGTGCTGAATTATGGCATTGGTATTAATAATTCAAGCGCCGAGCGTAACACGTTTACCCAATCATCTCCGGGCGTGTACAATATACTTGTTGACACCCTGAGCAGTAATTACCGGTTTAACCAGTTTTTGAATCATGCAGGCGCTATCCTCAACTACAAAAAAGGAAAAGTAAACTTAAATTTCGGTACCCGCATAACCGGCGACTACTTTCACCAGGTGGATGAGTTTACCAATGTAACCGACAGAAAATTTATCGACTGGGCGCCGCAGGCTCTGTTTGAGTATCGTTTTTCGCCCCAAAAAATGTTCCGTTTCAATTACAATGGAACCACTACACAACCCACGCTGGAACAATTGCAGCCGGTAGCATCAAATATAGATCCCTTGAACATTGTAGTGGGAAACCCTAATCTAACGCCTTCATTTACCAATACCTTTAATATGATGTACCGCTCCTACAAGGTACTGACAGATCAATTTTTCGGCTTGTATGGTAACTACACATTCATTACTGACCCAATTGTAAGTCATGTTAATTATGACACCAACACGGGAAAAAGTGTCAGCCAGTATTTCAATCTGCCTGGCAAAGCCTCCACTAATTTTAACGGCGGGCTAAACTTTGGCCGCAAATTCAAGGACCTCGGTGGCATTAACATGGGTGTAGGATTCAATGTTAATGGCAATAGCTTTTACAACTACGCGAACGACTCGCTGAACATGTCAAAAAACTATGTGTTTAATCCTAACTTTAACATTTCTATATACAAAGACCGCAAGATAAACTTTGGTTTCTCCGGAGGTCCTACCTATACTATCAGCGAAACGTCGCTGCATCCCAATATTAATAACAATGGCTGGGGCGCACGCGCCGACCTTGACGGCACCATATACCTGCCATTAAAATTCCAGATCGGCACTTACAGCAATTACCTTTACACTGCAGCAACTACCTCGTTTCCTCAAAGTTTTAGTCAGGTGATCTTCAACCCCTTCATTATTAAAACATTCCTCAAGAATGATAATTTATCGGTAGAACTATGGGCCAACGACGTGTTTAACCAAAACTCAGGTTTCAGCCGTGTGGCGCAAGGTAACCAGATCACCCAAACCAACTATAACACGCTGAAGCGGTATTTTATGCTTACTATCAATTACGATTTTACAAAAATGGCTGTGGGCGCATCTAAATAATAATATCATGAATAAGAAAATCATATTGTTTGCAATTTTATTTGGCCTGGCAGCAGGCGTAAGGGCGCAACACGCCCACTTTACAACATCAGGCACCATTGAATTTGAACGGCGTACCAATGCCTATGCCCTTATTGGGAAAGCTATAAATAAAGATAACGAGGCCTGGATGCAGCCGGCTTTCGATTATTACAAGAAGAACAGCCCTCAATTCAAAGTGCTTACCGCAAAGCTGGTGTTTGCCGACAATAAAACCTTATATACGCCCAACGATGCCGATATACCAACGAATTTGCTGATGAATGATAGCCCGATGCTAAACCAATATAATACCATTTTTTCCGATCTGGCAGGCCAAAGCCTGGTAGATCAGAAAAAGGTATTTGAACAAACTTACCTTGTTAAAGATAGCCTGCGTAAAATAAAGTGGAAGATCACTGACGAAACCCGCGACATTGCGGGCTACACCTGCCGTCGGGCAAACGGCATTTATCTTGACTCAATTTATGTAGTTGCTTTTTACACTACACGTATCCCTGTACCTGGCGGCCCCGAATCATTCAACGGCTTACCTGGGATGATCCTTGGGGTGGCACTGCCGCATGAAAATGTTACCTGGTTTGCCACGAAAGTTACGGAAGGTTCCGTTGCGCAAGCCAATATCGTCGCACCTAAAAAAGGGAAACCAACCAATGATAAGGAACTATGGAAAACGTTACAAGAAGCAGCGGAAAGCTGGGGAAGAGTTGGAAGGCTTTATTTAAAAGGCTTTATGCTGTAACCATAATGTTAAAAAACAGTAACAAATAGATTATAAAACTAAGTTTTTAGTTAAAAAGTGTTAAATTTGTTAAATCTGATCTTTTAAAATCGCCAAAACCACATGACCCA
>Ga0206898_10273_pt1 | contig 13978 bp, 21 predicted proteins | sample Alteio_BWOrgHeat_50_FD_153237 | JGI IMG/M metagenome (GOLD analysis project Ga0206898, IMG submission 153237) | Enriched cells from forest soil in Barre Woods Harvard Forest LTER site, Petersham, Massachusetts, United States -... | ecosystem: Environmental > Terrestrial > Soil > Temperate forest >...
CTCGCAACCATCGTATTAACAGATGAGGAACGTAAGATGCTTGAGGAGTGTTTATGAGTGACTACTCGATCAAACGACTTTGTGATGGTGAAGAAGTTACTAGCAAGAACAGTATCAATTATAGTGATCGAATTGTTCACAAAGGTAAGTCACCTCAGTTGAAGTTAACTGTTATCTGTAACAAGAAAGAACAGACGTTACTTGAATCGTTCTTAGGGTTTGTCGTTGAGGTTAAATATAAGGAACGTTGGGGAAACAAAGAGCAGATGGCGCATGCAAGACTGATCGAAGTGAACAAGAACTCTTACGATGTAGAACTAGTTCTTCTTGAGTTCGATACGATACTGAACGCTTTGAAAGCTGCAGGATACGATCACACACGAATGGAAGCTACAGAGGAAGAAAATGGCTAACGTTGAACTTCAACTTCTTCAAATCTTTTCTCTCTTGAACTCAGAGTCAAGCAACAACTATCTTGTTGGAGGTTGTGTTCGTGATAAGCTTTCAGGAAAGATCCCTAAGGACTTTGATATCGTTACTGACATTCACATGGACAATGTTCAGAAGATGTTTGAGAACAGTGGATGGGCAGTGAAGGATACGGGGAAGCAATTTCTTGTGTTGTCAATCTCAAAGGAACATGAACAGTACGAGATTGCAAACTTTCGTAAGGATGGAGTCTATAGCGATGGACGTCGACCTGAAGCTGTTCAGATTGGAACCATTCAGGAAGATGCTATGCGAAGAGACTTTACAGTGAATGCTTTGTATTTGAATCCTATGGCAGAACGTCAAGAGGTTGTTGATCCTACTGGTAAGGGAATGGAAGATCTCAACAATGGGATCCTTCGGTTCATTGGGCGACCTGAAGATAGAATCAAAGAAGACTACCTTCGAGTGTTTCGTTTCTATCGTTTCTTGACTAAAGGATTCAAACCTGATCCTAGAAGTCTTCGTGCTGTTAGGGAACACTTCAACGAAGCATACACAAAGACAACTCCAGAACGTGTTCGAGCAGAACTCGAGAAACTTGTATGAACGAAGAACTAGTTTATCGTCGATTAGTCAAACCTAGTGATCTGAACTCTGGCAATAGATTGTTTGGAGGACAGATGCTTAGTTGGATTGATGAGAATGCTTGTACGTACGTTCTTTGCCAACTCGATAGAACAAGGGTTGTTACTTCAAAGGTTTCAGAAGTCAATTTCATTCATCCTGCGAAGCAAGCAGACATGCTAGAGTTCTATGCATCAACGATAGGGAAGTCAAGAACAACTTTAACCGTGAGAATGCGAGTAATGGTCAAGAAGGTTACAATTGTAGATTGTAGTTTAGTTTTCGTTGCAATTGACGAGAACGGTAGTAACGCCCTGGAAACTCTTCGTACTCTACCCACCAGTGAATCCACTTACCTTCGCCTTCCTTCGTAGCCTTCTTGATGGTAGGTTGACTCATAAAGATCCCTTTCGGTAGGTCGCTTTTGCAAAGTGTCCAATCTCGATGAAAGCCATTGCAACTTGTCCAACGGGAACGTCAACGAAGCCATCAAACTTGCTAAACCCAATTCGCTTACCTAGATAAGGTCCTTCGACGATCTTTACAAATCCACCACCTAATTGATTCTTCTCTAAGACCTCGACAGCTTGATTGCCAACGTACATTAGAGTTCCTCCGGATAGTTGACACACTCTTTACCAAAGTGATGCTCACTATTGATTGGATGACGACAGTCAACACAACGTCCCATTCGTTCTAGCAAGCTCGACAACGTCTCCTTGGCAATTCCTTTATATACGCGACAGTCAGTTGAGAGATTACCAATTTCAGTTGCACGAATGTTATCCATCTGTGTTCGACTGATTGAATGCTTCAAAGCAAAAGCGTCCCAGTACTCACATTCTTCACAACAAGGATTCTCTGAGTTCTCCATCTCAATGGCGTAATCGATATCATTCTCTATTGCCTTCTCGATTTGCTTTTCCATTTGATCCTCCTTATTCATACATAAATTACGAGGATGAGGGTAGTTTGTTTACAATGAAAACTATTTGATTTTACTTAGGGTTTGTTGTTTCCAAAGGAGAACCCTTCAGAATGTTTTGGATGTCGTCTTGTACTATTGATTTGAACTCAAGAAACTTCTCTTCACCATGAACTTTCTTATATGCTCCAAGGCAAGCGACTAGCCATTGGTAGACAAGGTTCTCAACTTCTCGGTATAGTTGTTCAGTTGAATCCTTCTTCAATTCTTCTGACAACGTAATCAGTTTCTCAAGAATGGTTCTTTGTTCTCTAAGGTAGGCACCAAGCACTGATTCGAATTGCGGATCGAATAGTCCTTGGTTCTGTTTGATTTCGATGAGTTTGATTCTGTTCTCACACTTCGTGTACAAACTTAGTAAGGCGTTCTTCTTGTTCTCTATGCTATCAACTGCAACTGTTGTATCGATAGCAGTTTTGACATCTGATAATGAATCCTTTGTTGAATCTATCAAAGCCTTCTGAAGTTCAAATCCCTTCAAGATCTCTTCTTTGTGAGCGTTGATGTAGTCTTGATACGTATCTGTTCCTGCAGGCAAGAACTTTGTCTTGTTAAGATAACGATCTTCGATTGCGTTCTTGATCTTCGTACAACCGTAACCTTGAGCAATCAAAGCATGCATCTCTGTCTTGATGTAATCAGGCAAGAGTTCTAGTTTGGTTTCAACTTTCTTTACTTCAGTAGGTGGAGTTACTTCGGGTGGGGTAGGTTCTACAGGAGTTGGTTCTTGTGGTGTCTGTTCGTCGCTCATATCTTATTATTCAGCTTTACTTCTTCTTTCCTTCTAACTTCAAGTCCTTTAAAATTTCGTGAGTGATTACCTGAATCTTCTTTACTTCGTAGGTGATACTTGCAATGCTCAAATTGTTTAGTGCCGCTATGGCTTCGTAATTCAGTCTCTCGATTTGTCTTCCCTTAGTTGGTTTGAAGTCTGGTGCAAACTTTTGATTGTACTCTGCAATGTATGGTTCCGGGTCGTACATCATGGCAACGATATTCTTTTGCAAAGGTGAAAGGCGTTTGTCTAGTTCTGATACAAGCGTTTGATAGTACTCTGGATCACTCTGTGAACTATCTCTTGCATCTGAGATGAAATCGAATATGCTTGTGCCTTCTTCTGCGTCTTCACTAGGTACATCTCGTACTGATAAAGGTCTTGACTTAAGTTTAGCTAAAGCGTCCTTGACTGCACTTGTTACACAAACCCATAAGTACTTCTGAAACGATGGATGTTCCATTCGCTTAGTCTCTGGATTGAGTACAGCTGGTTGCATTGGTTGTTGATCAAACAATCGTAATGCAGTTTCCAAACCTTTCATTGCTGCTTCATCCCTAATGTCATCAGGCATGTTCGGAGCGTACTTCAAAGCAAAGGTGGAGGCAAGTTGAAAGAAATCGCCCATAAACTGTTGCGATTCCTGAGGTGTCAACTTACGCCCATAAATAAACATTTCCAAATTTGTACCCTCCGGGATTATATAGAAGAATCGAAAATTATTATGTTGCTGGTGTATCTTCTGGGGAAATCACTGGTTTTTGGTAAAGTCGCAATGATTTTTGTATCTTCTTTGCACAAACCTTCAGTACGTTAGAGATGTAAGACTGATTGCAATCTAGTTGTTTTGCGATTACAGTTTCCTGTAAACCTAGACAATATCGCATCACAAAGATCTCTAGTTGTCTGTTCGTCAGTTCCTTTGCTGCGGCACGAAAGGCAATATGCAACATCTTCTTCTTTCTCTTGCGATCGTGTATCGATGCTTTAGGATCAGGTTCGAGATAGTAATTGGGAGCGTGTTGCTTGATGAACTCATCAAACGATTCGTTATCGACGGAGACTTCAATAAAGTCAATGTCGTTCTTCGGATCCTCTTCACTCCAATACTTATCTCGTTCCTTTTCTTTCTTAACCATTTTTCTCTTCGAGGTTTGGGTCATCGACCATCTCTTCTAATGCTTTATCTGGTGCTGGAACGAAGACGTTACGTATTGGAACAGTTGCACTAACAGTTCGACCAAAGAAAGCTAGTTCAACAATCACGTCTTCCTTCTTCTGTCCAACTACAATTCCTCTTGAGTTAATGAAAGGTCCGTTTGTGATCTCTACAAAGCTTCCAATAGCGATCTTAGGTGTGTTCGTAGCATTCTCAATCTTCTCATGAGTTAGTGCATCAATGATCTCAAACTCTTCTTGTGTGACTGCTCTGGGATGAGTTGATTCACTTGCTCCATGTAATAGATATCCTGCTTTGAGTTCCAGCAACTCGTCATCGATCTTTGTTCCTGGGTATGCAAACTTTGCTAGGACGTATCCTGGGAACAAAGCTCTCATCTTCAGTACTTGCTTACCTTTAAGAGTTGTCGTTACTTCTTGTGAGGGAACCCAAAGTTCGTGAGGGATGCTAACGTTCTCGAATGCAGTCCGAACAGCCGGAACCTTCTTCGGGTTACCAGTGTAAATGATATACCATTGCTTCTCTTCCATGATTCTCCTATACTTACTCTTTGAAGACTAGATCTGTTATGCTGTTACGCTCTAGTTCTTCAAACCCTGCTTTGCCTTTCTCGAACACAAATTTGTCTGGGTCGTAACCAATCGGGAGGTGAACTTGAGTGAACGTCAAATCAAAGTTTGAAAACTTCTTTCTGTCGATCGCTTTCGTAAACTTATCCAGGAACTTCTCCCCAGCTGTGTCGCCATCTGGTACTAATACTACTTTCTTGACAAATCGTGATAACAAACATAGTTGAGTTTCTGTCAGATTCGAACCCAACATTCCTACAACGTTCTTGATACCTGCTTGATACAAGCGAATCATGTCTACGTTACCTTCTACTACGTATGCTGTCTTCGTTCTTAAGCATTCCTTCCAAGAGACGTTCAATCCAAATAGATGATTCGCCTTTGGATAGACTGTATTGATGTACTTCGGATCAGTTGCTCGTTGTATAAGTATTCTTGCAGAGATCCCTATCAAGTTGTTGTACATATCAAAGATCGGAAACCAAACCCGTCCGTTGAACCTAGGGTCAAGGTCAAGTGTACCTGCAGGGAAGTCACTATCACAATACAGATGACCTTCAAGACTCTTATAAGCTAAGTGAAACGTCTTGACTGTCTCTTCTGTTAAGTGTCTCTCGTTTATGAGATAGTGATGTCCTGGAGTCATAATTGGTAACTTGCTGAATTGTTTTCGTTTTCAAAGATCTGAACACTTTGAACCCACACACGTTTGTTTGTCTTAAGTAGCACCATTAGGTTAACCATATCAAATACGTACTTGCAAGAACCTTCTATTCCTGGTCCATACCCTTTCGTGACATCCATAACGTTAATGTTTACGCCACCTTTAGCATGTAACGCTTTAAAGTCATCTAGTAAGGGATCGTCACTTGCTAACAACAATCGGTGGTCCCATTCATTTTCTAACCACTTGCGAACGTCTTTGAGATCTCCAAAGTCCATCACCCACATTTTGTCATCTAGAGATATGCAATTGAATGTAATCATAACCACACGACCATATCCGTGAACAAAGTGACAATGACCATCATCTCGCCATTGACGATGTCCTGTTGAAATAGGTCCAAACCGTTTAGTACTTAAAAACATTATTTGTGATTCTGTAGTTTGATGTCCTTCAACACTTGCCAGATTCCCTCTAGTACAACATAGAAAGCAAATTCCTTATCGCTCATTTCTTTAACACCTTTATTGAGTCTTTCGTGATTCATCTAGTTTCTCCATGTATTTTTGTTGTTCTTCTTGGGTTAACTCGGTGATCGTCTTCCCGTCAACCTTTTGGTTACGACGCAAATCTATTACAATTGTTTTCATGAACGTTTCCTCTTTCGAACGTTGTCATCAGGATCTAATGCATACTCTGCCCAGAAGGTTCTTCCTTGAAACAACTTCAAACGCTTCAACCTTGCTTGGTAAGGCATGTTGTCTTCTATCATGTCCCATAGTCGAATGATTGCCATTTCAAGAGTAGGTGGAACGTACTTCAGATTAGAGATGTCATCTAGCTTCTTGTGATTGATTTTATTCAGCACTTCGTCAACTGCTTCATCTAAAACATCTAGAGGAACAATCATTCCGTCATCGTCTACCTTTCCACTCTTTGCTTCAACCCAAACGAACAAGTCCCACTTCGAACAATCCTTCAATTGCAAATCGTACTTACGTCCCAATGTCAGTTGCATTACTTTGTACCTGGGAAGCAGAACTTACAAACACTCTTACCAAACTCACACTCAGGAAGTTGCTTTGTCTCTTCGTATTCCATAACGTACTTCTGTATCGTTCGTATCTTTGTAAGCAATCGATTCATGATTGCTGGATCCTGCATGATAGCAAATTCTTTAACGTCCTGATCATTCTTGTTCTCATAGAAGAGTAATGCTCTAGGTGTATCAGTCAAGAACATATACAAATGAACTTGTGCTGTGTATTCCCAACTTGGTTGAGTCAAAGGCAAGAATCCTCTCTCGTTCATTGACTTGAGTTCAAAGACGTAGTTCAATCCATCCTTTGGATTGAAGATGACAGCATCTGGAGAACCTCTAAGCCAATAGTCTTTGTTCTCGATCGTCTGTTCAATGAAGTCCTTTGCAACCAACTTACCATTCTTCAGTTCGTAATAGAGTTGAGCAACGAAACCTAACTTGGGCAAGTACTGTGTCAAGTAGCGTTTGTGAACAGAGTTGCCATTGTCAAAGATCCTTTGTATTCTAGGAGTAATTGATTCTTCTTCAACTCCCATTTGTAATAGGATACAACAAAGCTTTCGAACGCATTCTGTAATCTGTGAAGGACGAATGATTCTGTCTTGAGGCCAACTAGCCATTGACTTACGATACAGGTACTGATTCAGTTCCTTTGTGAAGAAGCCTTCCTCTCCCTGACGTATGTCCTTCATTATTGGTATTTTCATTTTATACCCATTGACAATCAAACGTTGCCTTACACTCGTCACACTCGTACATCATTCCTCCGTCCTCTTCAGACCAGAACGTTAGATGCAAGTGATCGCAATCCTGAGGTAACTTAGGCGAATCGTTCGACATATTCTCTAATGAACTTGTCCCGGTCTGCATCTGACCACTCTAGTTTTTCGCTTAGCCCATCGAACCAATCCGAAGATGGAAGTGAAGCGTATGCCTGTGTATCTCGGACACCTAACATTTTGAAGCTGGAGAATCGGAATTGACAACAACCACACTTCCCACATACTTGAATCTCCTTCTCACCTGTCGTAGTGACTAACAGTTTAGGGTAGTAACAGGAACAGACCCATTCAAACGGTACTCCTAGCGCGAGCCCGAGCTTGACAATTTCATGTTTGATCAAATGTATAAGTGGAGCAGCGAATTTGATATTGGTTTGCCAATTCAAACTATACTTGATCAAGGCGTCAACGTTCCTTACAAAGTCTGGAGTGTTATCTGGATAGACACTATCCATTTGTTGGCCACCAAACGCAACTGTGCCACAGTTTTCGCTTTCAGCTAATGCACATACGATCATCGCAAAGATCGCGTTTCGATTGGGGACGTAACTTAACGTTGATTCAGCATCTAACATCTGCTGTTCGGGGTTTGCTTCTTTCTGATGAAGTAACTTCGATGCATCTTTATATGCTGCGAAGACAGGGCGAGCATCGTACACTACCAACTTCGCTCCCATAGCATCCGCTAATTTTCTGACAGCGAATAACTCTACCTCTTCAGCAGCTTGTCCATAAGTGAAATGGGCAAAGGTCAGATCATAGCCCAAGTGCTTATAGATAGCCGCCGTTGTTATTGAGTCTGTTCCTGAACTACAAATTATCAAAGCTCTCTTGTTTCTAGTTGTTCTGTATAACGAATGTGTCCGTGAAGGTCCTAGAACAACTCTATCAGTCTCTGGATGAATCTTCAAATGATATTCGTAACACGTATAGGGTTCTACTTCTTTCATATTGTTTGGATAGGGAGTCATTTCTTTCAACGAAGCAATCAACAACTCTTCATTGTACTCACTGTAACACAAAGGCATAAAGTTCTTTCCAAAGAACAACTTCTTCTCAACCTTGTCTAGTACAATGATAGCAAAGCTTCCGTCAAGCATTCTCATACCTTCTACAACGCCTACCTTCTCGAACAACGGTATAAGCATTGCAGTATCAACTAGTGCAGTTGGTTTCAGATCGTATTTCTCTATCAATGCCTTGTCATTAGCTATCAAACCATTGAAGACTAGATTGTATCTGTCTGAAGTGAAAGGTTGTTGATTCTGTAAATCTGATCCTGCTCCACTTTGAAACTCTGTCGTTGGGATTGCTCTTGTGTTCGCCAGAACAACTTTGCTGTGATCAAGCCATACTCCGTCAGTCGTCTGTAAGTATTGTCGTGCTGGTAGTAAAGACTTCTCAACCTTCTGATCGTCTCCACTCCAAGCAACGTATCCGAAACCATCTCGTCCTCTCAGTTCTAGTTTACCCATGACCTTGATGACGTTCTGATGATAAACGTTAATTGATCCCATCACTCCGCACATTTATGATTCTCCTTCTGAACAGTGACACAAGAACCGTTGGTTCCATTTCCAGTATTGCCAGCGTTCTGGAACATGTTTGCGAAACTCTGTCCAACGATCAATGTACTTCTTCTCTATGTCAACTCGTTCTGGTACACAAACGATTCCACCACAGAACTTATCTTCACCTTTTAAATTGAATGTTGCTTTTGAATCACGTATATCTCTTGTCAATAGTTTTGAGATTTTCTTCCGATCCCATGCAGCTGCTAGTTGATCATAGAATCTAACCTTGTTCCACATTCCTGTTTCTTCAATTGCTGCTGCCATGCACATCTTGTATACTTCACCGTTCAATGCAACGAACACTCTATCGTATTGAGGAAAGATTCTAGTGATTGCTGTCTTCAACGATTCCGTATGCTTGATCATCCTTGGCAATCCTTTTGCCTTCTCTGGATGAAACATCTCAAACGTAGCCTTGACATCGAACCCCTTAACTCTATGCATCTCTTCAGGATATAAAACGATTGCTCCGTTACCATCATCATTCAATAATGAAACTATACTGTCTACGGCAGCAAACTTAGCAACATCTTTGAACATAGGGTAGAACATTGACCACAACGTCCCAGTCAAATAGTCTCCAGTTTCTGCTCCTGGGTTACAACTTAAAATTATAAGGTTGCCCATTCGTTAATCCGAACTACGTTTTCTCTTGCTACTCTTTCAACTAGAGGATTGAAAGGTGCTGTAAAGTAATCTACGTTACGTATCAACTTCTCTTCGTTAGCATTCAATCCTAGATGATGTACAATCTTGTCTCCGTATGCTTGTGCGTATGGAAAGCTAGTATCAACCGACTTGATAACTAATCCATTTGTACTTACAAGACGCTTCTGCCACGTCAACTCAAATGGGTCTGAACACCCTAGCAAGTGATGCCATTTGTCTTTACGAAGTACACCCAATGCATCCAATTGCTGAAAGAGATAGATCCTACCCCACATCTGCGTTCTCGTTTTGGATATACCTTTGGTCTTTACTAGGTCCGCATAGAATGGATAGTCGTATGTTGTTCCAATGATATTGACTCGTACGTCATCTGCAAAGTGTTTGTAACACATAACGTAGTCCTCAAGAGTTGTTCCTTGTGCAACAGTCATAATCTTTGCATTCGCAGGCATTTGACTTAAGAACTCATCACCTTGCATCAACGTACGTATTGCATCGTTTCGAACATCTGGGGCTACTAAGTAGACGTTCGCTTTATTTGGAAACTTCTCATACACTCTTAGCAAGCATTCTACAGACACTGGGGCAGGTAATTCAAATGCTCCATTGTCTAAGATTGTTATCCTTCCTTTTGCGTTCTGTTCGATATAGAATTGTTCGTACTGTGGATTGTAATGTCCTGGGTGATCTACAGGATCCATAAGGTGTGCAAGACAGAACTCGTAGTCAAACAAGTCTATGTGTGGTGTCAAGTACGCTAAAGGTATTTCTGCTGCAGTTAAGATTTTCACAATACTTCGTATCCTGCTTCTGTGCCAACGGTGTCAAGTTCGTTAATAATCGAGTCAATGATCTGTAACATCTCATTCAATGTTCGCTCAGCAGTCATAGTACCGTCTATTTTAATCATAGAGTACCTTATCCCGTACTTTTCCTGGAAGAGTCCGTATTGTGCTCGAACCTTGTCCACGAACGTTAAATCCGGGGTTTTCTCGTGTTGACGTGTTCTTGCAAACCTATCTAGAAGAACTTCATTTGGAACATCGAACCAGAATGTAACATCTGGTTTATAAAATTCTTCACACAACACTCGCATCATCTCTTTCATTGCATCTGTGAACCCTGTGATAGGTTCTAAAGAATTGTATGCAAAGCAAGAAGGAATGAAACGATTCACTAGAACAACTGCTTTCCCTTCGAAAGGTTGAATGTTCTTGTAGTAATTGTTCACTTCGTAAGCTAAGAATTGCATGTATCTGATGTTGACGTTGTGTAAATTATACCACTGTGAACTATGCGCTTTGTCAACGAAGAACTCGTACGGAATTGATTCAGCAACAACTACAGGAACTCCTTGTTGTTCAAAGTGAGTCTTGAGTAGTTTGATTGCAAAGTCTTTCCCAGCACCATCTACGCCTTCGAAACCTATTACTGGTAATTTTGTTAAGTCTGGTGTAGTTCTATGTTCCATTTTACATATGGCCTCGGTTTGTTGAAAACCAACGCCCTCCTTTCTTAGACATCTCCACAATAGCTTCCACATCGTGTGGATGGATTGACTCTGCATTCGTTACGCTAATTCTTGCCCATTGTGCTTCTTTCAGAGCTTTGACTTTCAACATGACATCACGAGCAATGTCTTCAACGTACTTTGGATTACCATAGCCTTGTTCAGTCACAAACTTCTCGTCTGGACGTTTCAATAAAGGATAGAGTTCAGCACTTCCTGAAGTCTCACACATATGAACCATGTCTTCGATCCACAACCCTGGTTGAGGTGGGTTCGTTCGAACCTGCAACTCAATCGTACTTCTCTGAGCATGTGCACCCCGACCAATGTCCTTTTCTTTATCAACTAAGCACATCTCTTTCGAACAAGGACAATATGCTGCAACGTCAACTGTAGTCTGAACTGTAAAGTAATACTGACCGTGAATAAGATTTCCGATGAACTTACAAGGATATCCAACTATATGCTCACGCTTTGTTGCTGGCGTAAGTTTTGTCATGAAGTAGTTAAACGATGCACTAATGTACACATCGTTGCTATTCCCTAATTTTGTTTTCAATTGATGAAGCAATTGCTGAAAGTTATCTCCAGACAATGGTTGTTTGCGATTCTCTAGAAGAACTTCAACGAAACGACTCATGTTCGTTCCTTTGACTTCCTTTGGTAATGATCCGTAGAGTTCAAATACTCCTAACGTTTCTTGTTTCTTTCCTGATTGTGTTCGGACTATCAAAGGAAACTTAACAGGACTTACACCTACTCGATTGATAGCAACTCCTCTTCGATCTTGTACTGCGTGTACGTCCACCATAGCTGTCTTCTCCCCAGTTGGGATTGACATCGGTATGGCAGGTGCAACGATTGTTGACTTCTTCTTTTTATCGGCCACTTGATCCTACTCCTTTTAGTCCTCTCTCACTTTGACTAAGCTCTGCTGCTTCTTCCATGTCCATGTCAGGTACTGGTAAGAAAATTGCTTGTGCGATCTTGTCTCCAGGTTCAATAACGTAATCGACTGTTGAGTTGTTGAAGACAAAGATTGTTACTTCATTTCTATATCCAGCATCTACAACGCCTAGGTGACAACGTAACCCACGTTTGCCAGATGATGATCTAGTATGAATCTGTAGTTGCCAACCTTCTGGAACTTCAAACGCTAAACCTATCTTGACTTCTGTAGGTCGCCCATTCGAATCCTGTAGTGCTGGAACTGTAATCCGTTCAGTTGCGTATAAGTCCCAACCAGCATCGCCTCTGTAGGCTCTGGAAGGTGCCTTTGCATTCTCTTGTAACTTTTTGAACTTAACGAGCATATAACTCCTCTAGTTTGTTGAAGTCAACTAATGTTTTGATTTTGCCTACGGTAGGGTCCTTCTTGACCTGATACCACTCATCACCTTTAGGAACAAATTCTTCTAGCAGTCCCCATCGAGTTCCAACTTTGAATTCTGCTTGCATTGGAACAGTAACACCTTCGATAGGTCTTTCCATCTCTATCTTGATAATATTCAAACTTTCTTGTACTTCCATAATCGGAACTTCATATAACAATGAGTCATGGACTAACAAACACAGCACACCTTTAAAGTCCAACGTTTTGAACTTCATCCGTACTCTGTTTGCTGCATTGCAGTTCATATCTGATGCAGCGGATTGAATTGGACTGTTTAATGCTTGACGTTCTGATTCCGCTTTTGTAAGATATTCCGAACTCAAAATGCCTGGTAGTCTTCTGATCCTTCCAAACACGTTTCTGATCTGTTTGTGTCTCCGAACTGAGTTGATAGCTTCCTTCAACCAACGTTCAGCTCTAGGATATTTGCTAAAGAAGTGCTGGATAATTCTTTTTGCTTCTGCTTCTGAAATATGAAATTCTTCAGCAAGACTTGCAGAACCTCGTCCGTACATGAGACCGAAAACAACTCCCTTTGCTTGCTGCCGCTGTTCTGTTGTGACTGCGTCTACGGGGATACCAAGCACCTCTGAAGCGGTCAGTTTGTGGATATCTGGTCCCGTGCCTTCTGTTGCAGCTTTGATGTCGGCAATCATTCGTTCGTCTTGAGCATAGTTAGCCCAATGTCTGAACTCTGCCTGTCCATAGTCAGATTCAACTATCATCCAACCTGGTCGTGCAATAAATAGTTTCTTGATTCGTTTGTCATCTCTAGGAATGTTCTGCAGGTTTGGTTCTCTACTTGCAAGTCGGCCTGTCACTGTTCCGTGAATCAAGTACGTTGTATGAATACGATTGTCATCGTCTAGTGCTTCTTCGATGCCTGCTATGTAGGTACCGAGTAGCTTCTCTAACTTGCGTAGATCTAGAATCTTGCTAGGTACCTTATGCATCTTCGCAAGTTCCTTCAGAACCTCTTCGTCTGTACTGTCCTGAGGGTTCTTCGTTCCCTTTGTCTTCTTGAAACTAGGTAACTTAAGTGTTTCGAACAACAACTTACGCAATTGTAAAGGCGATTTGAAATTGATAGGTCCTACCATGTTGATCAGTTCTGCATTTAAAGTAACACGTTCAACTTCTAGATCTGTCTTTAGCTTTTGCATATACACAACATCAATCTGCACCCCATCAATCTCTGCCTTCATTAACGTTGCTACCATAGGCATAATCAATCTGTGCATTAGTTGAGATAACCCTTCAGACTCGATCATGTCCTTGAAGATCATAAAGAGTCGGAAGGTTACGTCTGTGTCCATGCAATTGTATTGATACAACATCTCAGGAGGCAAGTGAGCGTAGTTACGTTTCTCTTCTGTGATGTGTCTTTCTTTGAACCATTGATCTAGGGGAGCTTCGTAGCCTCCCATGTCGGTGTAAGCCCAAGCACAATCCTTCAATCCGTGCATACCTTCGGCATTCTCATCTAATAGATAATGTGCAAGCATCGTATCGAACCAGAAGTTCTTCACATCTACTTTAAGCAACTCTGTTAAGAACTTGATGTCGAACTTACCATTGTGTCCAATCTTTGCAGCATCGTTTGTAAAGATCTTTCGCAATAGTTCTAGAACGTAATCTTGCTTGTCACCCCAATAGGGATAGTATTCATCGACGACACGTACCTTCTGAACGGGTACTTCTGTCTCAGTTATGTCCCACTGACCTGTAACCTTGTTCTTCCGTCTCACTTTCTTCTTTTGTATTACAGTATATGTCTCG
>Ga0206898_10274_pt1 | contig 13957 bp, 11 predicted proteins | sample Alteio_BWOrgHeat_50_FD_153237 | JGI IMG/M metagenome (GOLD analysis project Ga0206898, IMG submission 153237) | Enriched cells from forest soil in Barre Woods Harvard Forest LTER site, Petersham, Massachusetts, United States -... | ecosystem: Environmental > Terrestrial > Soil > Temperate forest >...
GCAGGTGAACCTGTTCGATAACGCGATGCTGGTGGGGCCGAGTTTTCCGGCGGCGACAGCAACGGTCAACGTGATGGGCGAGATCGGATCGATTCAGCCTTACGACCGCATCACGCTGTGGTTTCAGAATCTCGCGTTCGATTACGTTGAGCCGGCGGGGAGTCCTTCAGCTTCGTTTTCGTTTTATGCGACGGGCACCGGGGCGGTGCACACGATTACGGTGGATGGGCGGACTTACAGTTACACGGAAACGAATCCCGATGGGGTGAGCAGCGCGGATGTGGCTTCGGGTTTGGCAGCGGCGATGAGCGGCGATCCCGAGGTGATTGCAAGCGCGTCGGGGAATGCGGTCAGTGTTTCAGTTCAGCTGGGGGTGACAGGGGTGTCGATCGGGGTGTCGGCGTCCGACGGCAACGGGCCGGCGACGCTGTTGCTGATGACGGCGCCGCTGGTGGCGAGCCAGATTGTTACGCAAATCAACGGCACCAACTGGATTGCGGCTAACACCACGCATGCACTGATGGCTTCGAATTCGGGCGCGGCGATCACTTTGACGGCGGCGCGTTATGGGTTGGTGAATGTGAGCGGAAGCGTAGTGACGTGGGTCTCGGGTGCGATGTTCCCGGGCATTCTGCCGGGCGCGCAGATCTTTGTGAATGGCGGGACGTACACGGTGGCGAGCGTGCAGAGTCCTGCGCAGCTCACGCTGACGAGCTCGGCGGTGAGCGCGAAGGGTGTTCCATATGTGGCGCCGCGCGGGGGCCGCGATGGCAATCTGCTGCAACTCTACACGCTTTCGAAGACCGGGTCGCTGGCATTCGATCAGAGTCACATTCAGATGTCAGGCGGAAGCTCGGCGGTGACGTGGAACTGCACGCTGAATTTTACGGCGCTGGGGATCGGGCAGATCCGGCAGGCGTGGCTTACTTTCGCGCCTTCGCTCGCCATCGGGCCTTTCGCGGCGACGGAATGGGCGGCGGTGTTTTCGAACTGGACGCTTTCGGGTCCGACGGCTACGCAGGCGCTGAGTGTGGCGGGGCCGGGGAGTGTGCGGATTGAAGAGAAGGACGCGGCTTGCGTTTATACGGGGACGTGGGGTGTCGAGTCAGGGTTTTTCTCGGGATATTTCGCGAACGTCACTTCGGACGTCACGTCAGGTACGGGGGCGACGGTGACCATTACGTACAGCTGCCAGTACGCGCACGATTTGTATATCGGGACGTCGCTGTATGTGGATCGAGGCACGGCGGGGGTGCGGCTGGACGGCGATGCGGAGACGATGCTGAATTGCTACCTCAATACCGGCAGTCCGGTGGTGACACGGCGGAAGCTGCGGAGTTCGGTGGCGCAGGGAACGCATACGTGCGTGATCCGGCTGGCGCAGGCTGGGTATTTTTATTTCGATTTTCTGGAGGCGGCGGTGCTTTCGGATGTGCCCGACGCGCTGGCGCCGCGCACCGGGATTTCGGCTGCGCTCGATTTCGATACGGACCACACCTACAAGCTTTCGCCCGCGCGCATCATGTGGATCATGGATCAGCTGGGCTATGCGGGTCCGATGAACGAATACCTGGGAGTGTTCTGGTGGAACGAGCGAGTGCTTTCGGGCGGATCGGTTTCCACCGCGGCGATTACGTTTTCCGGAATATTTGCGGGTGGGGACACGGTTTACCTGACGCTGAACGGCACGGTGCTGGGGAAGGCGGTGTTCCCGGACGACAACGTGAATACGATTGCCAGCCACTTCGCCGCTTATATCAACAGCGCGTTTGTAGGGGCGTGGGCGACGGCAAGCGGTCCGGTGCTCACGATCACGGGGCGTTCGCCAGCCTCGGCATACAATCTGGCGGTTTCGCTGAGTGTGACTTCGGCGAGCGGCAAAGCGGCTGTTACACAGCAGCCGGTGGCGGGAGTGTACGGAGACTGGGTGGTGAACGATGCGGCGAATCCGCCGGGCACGTTGATCAACCGCGCGACGCGCGACTGGCATGCGGATTTTTACGCGCAGTGCGCGAGGCGCGGCCGGGAGGTGGTGACTGCGTGCTCGATGGAACTGGTAAATCCGCCGGCGGGATATGCCGCGCTGTTCCCGGATGCGAGCCGCACGCCCGTTACCACGGCGACTGGTTTCGGATCGCTGTTATCGACGCAGTGCGCGCCGGGCGGCACGGCATTCCTGGCATATCAGAAAGCGGTGTATCGGGCGATTGCCGGGATGCAGGCAGCGGCCGGTTTGATTCCGTCGGTTCAGTACGGGGAATTTCTCTGGTGGTACTTCGCGGGACCGGGCGGCATGGGTTATTACGACGATCAGACGATGGCAGCGGCGCAGGCAGCGCTGGGGCGGGCGCTGCATGTTTTCCAGACACCGAATGACGATCCGACGGTGAACGCGGGCGCCGATGCCACGTTTTTGCGCAACCGGCTGCGGGATCACGTGAGCGCGCTGGTAGCGGACATTCGGGCGGCGTATCCGGGGGTGAAGTGCGAAGTGCTTTGGCCTTACGACGTGAACTATCCGACGCCGGTGCCGGTGGGGAATCCGGTGGAAGGCGGGCAACTGAATTACTTCGTGAATCTGCCGGTGGAGTGGAAGACGCCTTCGACGAGCGGGTTGGACACAATGAAAGTGGAAGCGCTGGCGTTCACGTCGAGCATGCGGGATCTGGATCTGGCGCGGCAGGCGATCGAGCTGTTTCCGGGATTTGGGTGGCCTACGGCGTCGCTGCGGTATCTGGTTCCGGTGTTCGGTATAGCTTGTCCGTGGCAGAGGGAGTTGGCGCTGGCGCTGGGGGCGGGGATCACGAGTAACAACCTGTGGGCGCTGGACCATGTCTGTCTGTTCAACCTTGAGGTGCCGGAGCCGGGGCTGGAGCGGAGATCGCAGCGGGTCCTCACAGGCTGAAGCCTGTGCCACGATGTAAGGATGCAGGCAGAAGTCGTAGCGGAAGAAGGCCCGAAGACACCGTGGCAGCGCGTTCAGAACGCGCGCCATCCGAAGCGGCCGCACAGCCTTGATTATGTGCAGCGCATTCTGACGGATTTTCAGGAGATTCACGGCGATCGGCTGTTTGGCGACGATGCCGCGATCGTTTGCGGGATGGCGCGGCTGGACGGTCAGCCGGTACTGTTCGTGGGCGAACAAAAGGGGCGCGATACCAAACAGAAACTGCTGCGCAATTTCGGCATGCCGAAGCCGGAGGGTTACCGGAAGGCGCTGCGGGCGATGCAGATGGGGGCTAAGTTCGGGCGGCCGATTATCGCGTTTCTGGATACGCCGGGCGCTTATCCGGGGATTGACGCGGAAGAGCGCGGACAGGCGGAAGCGATTGCGCGCAACCTGCGGGAGATGGCGCGGCTGCCGGTGCCGGTGATTTCGGTTTGTATCGGAGAAGGTGGCAGCGGCGGCGCGCTGGCGCTGGGCGTGGGCAATCGAGTGCTGATGCTGGAGAATGCGGTTTACAGCGTGATTTCGCCGGAGAGCTGCGCGGCGATTATTTATCGCGATTCGTCCAAGGCGGAGCAGGCGGCCGCGGCGCTGCGCATGACTGCCGAAGATCTGCTGAAGCTGAAGCTGATCGACGGCATTGTGCCTGAGCCGGCGTGCGGCGCGCATGAGGATCCGGATGAAGCGGCGCGGCTGCTGAAAGCGGAGCTGTTAAAGACGCTCGAAGAACTTTCGAAAATGTCATCGCACGAGATTGTGCAGGACCGGTATAAAAAGTTCCGCAGCATGGGGAATTTCTTTGGCCAGGCCTAAGAAGAAGTGGCCGATAATCCTCGGCGCGCTGTTTATTGTTGTGATCCTCGCGGTGATGGCGATCACGAGTCTCTCGCCATCGAACCTGAAGTTTCGGTGCGAGGTTTGTAAGACGTTCGACGGACGAACGGTGTGCCGGAACGGGGCTGCTGCGACACAGATGGAAGCTGAGCGGATTGCGACGGAGATGGCGTGTTCGGACCTGACGAGCGGGATGAATAATCTGGAACAGTGCCGGAACAGCCAGGCTAAGGTTACCTGGAAATAGTTCCCAACAGAACCACGCGCGGATTCGTATTTACCGCATGCGGATCGCCGCTCTTATTGCGCTTGTACCCTTCGTCGTGTTTTGCCAGACACCCCCGGCATTCGAAGCGGCTTCGATCAAGCCGAATAAGTCCGGGGCGAACGCCATGGGGAATCGTTTCGACCCGGGGCTGATGAGCTTTACCAACAACTCGCTGGTGTCATTGCTTACGGCCGCTTACCGGATCAAGCTATATCAGATTGCGGGGATGCCCCGATGGGCGGTCAATGAGAAGTGGGATGTTGAGGCGACATCCGCAACCCCCACGAATCTGGCGCAGAAGATGGAACGGCTGCGGACGCTGATCGCTGAGCGGTTCCGTTTGGCCTTTCATTGGGAGACGCGGCAGGTGCCTGAGTTCAATCTCGAGGTCGCGAAAGGTGGACTGAAGATTCAGCCTGCCGACCCGGCTGATACGAGTCGCGGCCACATTACGGTTCGGAAAGGCCTGATCGAGGGCCAGAAAACAACGATGGCAACTCTGGTTGAGTTTTTAGGCAGCGAGATCGGGCAGCCGGTGTTCGATAAGACCGGGCTCGCGGGCGAGTACAACTTCCGCCTGGAATGGCTGCCGGATGAGAGCCAGCCCAATGGGGGGCACGAGGTTCCCGGGGCGGATGCGAGCGGGGCTCCGGTGTTTACCGCGATCCATGAGCTGGGGCTGCACCTGGCGCCCATCAAGGGGCCGCTGGAGGTGATGGTGGTGGATCACGTGGAGCGGCCAGAAGCCAATTAAAGGCTCCCTTTGTCAGACTAGGAGAGTTTGGGGTATACTCCCAGTTAGACTAGGAGAACACAGCCTTGGGTAAAAATGCGGAGCTGCTGCCGGGGACTCTCGACATGCTGATCCTGAAAGCGGTCTCATTAGAACCGCTGCATGGATACGGCGTATTGCAGCGCATTCAGCAGATTTCAGGAGATGCGCTGGAGATTCCCCAGGGGTCGCTGTATCCGGCGCTTTACCGGCTGGAGCATCAGGAACTCATCACGGCCGAATGGGGCACGAGCGAGAACAATCGCCGCGCGAAGTATTACACCTTAACTGCCGCCGGTCGGCGGCGACTGCGGGAAGAGACTGCGGGCTGGAATCGACTGGCGTCCGCAATCGCCGCGGCTCTCAATACAAAGCCAGAAGAGGTGTGACGATGCTGAGCCGTCTTCGCTCCCTTTTACATGTACTCAGGTCGCGGCGTGATTTCGAGCAGGACATGGACGACGAACTGCAGTTCCATATCCGGCAATACACGGACGATCTGGTGCGCGGCGGCTTGCCTTTGCAGGAAGCGGAGCGCCGCGCGCGGATTGAATTCGGCAGCGTGAACAGCGCCCAGGAAGAGTGCCGCGAGGCACGCGGTCTGCAACCGTTCGATGAAGTGTTTCGGCAATTGCGCCACGCCGGTCGATCACTGCGCAAGACACCAGGGTTCACAGCAACCGCGCTCCTGACACTCGCCGTCTGCGTGGGTGCGAATCTGACGATCTTCGGGGTGGTCGATGCCATCCTGCTGCGCCCGCTGCCGTTTCCCGAAGCCAGCCGTCTGGTGACCGTGTTCAATACCTATCCCAAAGCCGGTGTCGATCGCGATGGTTCTTCGGTAGCCAACTACTATGAACGCCGCGGCACGATTCCGGCTTTCTCCTCAGTCGCAATATATTCGAACGGGACGGCGGTTGTGGGCGATACCGGCGCCACGGAACGCGAGGAGATCGCGCGAGTGACTCCGGAGTTTTTTTCAACGCTCGGGACGGGTCCGGCGATGGGGCGCAATTTCACAGAAGAGGAAACAACCTTCCAGGCCGACAAGGTTGTGCTGCTCACAGACGCTTATTGGCGGCAGCATTTTCATGCGGACCCTCAGGTGATCGGCAGGCAAGTGCGCGTGGAGGGATTTGGGATTACGGTGATCGGCGTGCTGCCTGCCGGTTTCCGATTTCTTTCCTCCGTGGCGCAGCTGTATTTTCCGTTCTCGTCACGCCTGGAAGATCGAAGTTCGCGGGAACGGCATTCGGGTGGAAATTCGCGGCATATGATCGCGCGCCTTCGACCAGGCGCGACCCTGGCGCAGGCGCAGGCACAGATCGATGCACAGAACGCCACGCTCGAAGCGAATGATCCGCAAGCGAAGATGATGGCCGAAGCCGGGTTTCGCTCGGTGGTGGCGCAGCTGCACGCGGATCATGTTCGCAGCATCCGGCCAGTCCTGTTGTGGATGCAGGCGGGCGCGATCGTACTGTTGCTGATTGGCGCGGTGGATCTGACAAACCTGCTTCTGATTCGGGCGAGCGGGCGCGTGAAAGAAGCCGGGGTGCGGCAGGCCCTGGGGGCGAGCCGGCGGCGGGTGATCAGCGAGGCTATCGTCGAAACAACCCTGCTCACACTGGCGGGAAGCCTGATCGGGCTGGCCGGCGGGGCGGGCGGAATTCGGCTCGTGAATGTGCTGGGTGTGGATCGTCTTCCTCTGGGGAGTCAGATCAGCTTCGACGCTCGGCTGGCGGGCGTCGCGGTGTTGGGCGCCATCATTCTGGGGTTTGTGCTCGCCGCGCCTATTGCATGGTTGAATTTGCGCGGGTCGCTGGCGAGCGGGATTCAATCCGAGTCGCGCGGCGGAACGCCCAGCCGGGCCGCTCAACACTTACGGCACGGGTTTATCGTGGCGCAGATCGCGCTGGGAATGGTGCTGTTGACGGGGGCCGGGATGCTGGGGCTCAGCCTGGAGCGGGCCATGGCCGTTTCTCCCGGTTTCCGGCCCGATCATATTCTGACCGCGCAAATCATCGCGCCGCGGAATAAATACCCGGATTGGCCGGCGCGTCTGGCATTCAACGAGAGGTTGTTGAAGGCCCTCAACACGCGGCCCGGCGTGGCAGCCGCGGGAGTCGTCAACAATCTGCCTCTAAGCGGTAACAGTGGCAAGGCCAGCATCACAGTGAAAGGGCACGTTCCGCGGCCGGGGGAATCAGCGCGAGGAATTTACTCCTATGGCGTGGATGGCGATTATTTCACCGCGATGGGTTTCACTCTGCGGGAAGGCCGTTTTCTGACCGCGCAGGATTCGCGGCGTTCGGAGCGTGTGTGCGTGGTAGACGAGGACTTCGCGCGGTATTACTGGCCGGGCGCGAGCGCTCTCGGGCAGCGGATTTTCGCAGGGCCGGACGCAACCGACGATGCGGAAGCGTTCACCGTAGTTGGGGTGGTCGGCGCAGTGAAACAAACAGCGCTCACCGACGAGACGGCGCAGGGGGCAGTTTATTATCCTTACGCGCTACGCACCGATGACAGCCTTTTTATCGCGGTGCGCACCAGCGTTCCGCCGGAATCGTTTGGGATGACGCTGCAGAAACTGGTTCGGGAAATTGATCCCGATTTGCCTGTGAACGATCTTCATTCGATGGATACACGCATTGCCGAAAGCCTGGCGGGGCAACGCTCACCGGCTCTGGTTGCGAGCATCTTTTCTCTGATCGCGATTCTGCTGATCGCGGTCGGCACCTATGGGGTTCTGAGTTATGCGGTAGCTCAGCGGCGGCGCGAGATCGGTGTGCGCATGGCGCTGGGAGCGCGGACGGGACAGATAGGCGGCCAGTTTCTCGGGCTTGGCCTGCGTCTGCTGGCGGCAGGCGTGATTCCCGGCGCCATCTGTGCGTGGCTGACCGGCCGGGCGATGCAATCGATTCTGTTTCAGGTACCGGCGCTGCATCCGGGGACGCTGGGCACGGCTGCGGGCATTATCGGCGTGGTGGCCCTGGTGGCTTGTCTGCTGCCCTCGCGCCGCGCCGCACGGATTTCTCCGATGGAATCGCTGGCGGATTCTTAGCGCGATTCGCTCACTCCGGCGCGCCATGCTCTCGCAACAGAGCGACCGTTTTTCTCTGACTATCGCCGCCGAAGAGGAGCGCGTAGCCGAGAGGCGTGGATTCAACGATCTCCTCCGGGCGCTCATAGTTGCCGGGAAGCTTCGCGCGCACGGTGAGGTCCGCGCCGCCTTCGATCAAGAGCTGGGTTAGCGGCAGACCGTCATCGCTGTTGAAGCGGCTTACCGTGTGGAAGATTGCGGTTTGTCCGCCGACTCCGGCATCGTCAAGAGTGGCGCGGGCGTTGACGTCAGCGCCACGGTCGAGCAGCAGCGCGAGAGCTGGGAGATGGCCGAATTCCGCGGCTACGTGCAGGAGAGTAGCGCCGCGCAGAGTGAGATTGCGGCCTCCGCTCATGCCGCAGTCGAGCTCGGGATACGGTCTGTTCACAAGTGTGGGATCGGCGTCGATCAGTTGCGCGAGGGCGTCCCGTCTTCCGCGAAGAAGATCCAGAACACCTGGTGCGTCGTACTTCGTCACAGCGCCCGCCGCAAGCAACATCTCGATACAGGCGCGTAGGTCTTCGGGCGAGCGGACGTAGCCTGCGATGACGTAATCGAGAGCGGAGCCAGGACCAGGGTTCGGGTCAGCGCCGTGATCGAGAAGCCATTTCAGCACGGGCGGATCGAGCGCCTCGCAGGGCGAAAAGATAATCGGAAATTTTCCGCGCCACCACGCGTTCACATCGGCGCCGCGGGCGACGAGAAGTTCCATCATCGGGATGCGATCGGCGTTGAGCGCGGCTCGACCCAGGGGACCGTCGCCGCCCTGATGCACGTCCGATCCCTGCGCAATCATCCATTCGGCCATGGCGAGCCTCGCGGGGCCAGGCGGCTCCCACGGCACGCGGCATTCGGCAACCCAGGTAAGCGGACCGTCTTTGCCGTAACCGAGAGGCGCACGGTGAAGCTCAGGGTTGCGGGTCATGAGAGTTTTTACGCGCTCAAGGTCGTTGGTATCGATAGCCTGCTTAAGCTGCCCGATCTCATCGAGCGGGCCGGCGCCGGGCTGTGGAGGGGTGGACATTGCGGGCGGCTACCAGGGATCGGGACCATCTTTTGAAAACGATTGACCTGTTGGGCCATCGTCATCGAGGAGCGCCAGACGCGTTGCTTCGAGGGCGCCGACTTCAACCGGTTGGGTTCCCGTATTGCCGTGGTGATCTTCGAGGTGCACGACAACCCCGGCCGAATCTCATCCGGAGGATTGTCCATTGCCACCACCACTTTGAAATCCTTCGCTTCCTGGCTTGAAGTGGTGCTCGTCGAAGCGGCCAGACCAGTCGACCGCAGAATCGCCGTGTTGCCGATCTCCATCACATGCCCCGTGAATGTCTTGTTGGGAATTGCGTCCACCGTGATCTCGGCAGGCTGCCCCAGCTTCACATTCACAATGTCCGTCTCGTCAACCTTGACCTCCGCCGTGACAACCGACATGTCCGCGATCGTCATGATGGTGCTCGCCGCCGAGTTCTGCACGCCCGGCACAACAGTCTCTCCCACGCGAACCGGCAAATAAGTCACCAGCCCATCGATCGGAGCCACGGCGTTGTGCTTCTTCAGGATGTCGTCCACGCGCTGCAGGCCCGCCTGAGACTGCGCGATCTTTTTCTGATTGCCGGCCAGCTGTGCCCGGTATTGCGCCATCTGCGTTTTCGCCTGCACCACGCGCGATTCCGCTTCGCCTACTGAAGCTTTCTGCGTCTCAAACATCGCTTGCCGCTGCTCGAAATCCGACCGCGGAATCAGGCCGTCCTTAAACAGTTGCTCGCCGCGCTTGAAGTCGCGCTCGTAGCGATCCAGATCCGCTTTAGTGCGCGCTACCGTCGCGTCCAGAGCCGCTATGTTGTCTTCGCCCGCCTTCATCGTCGCTTCGGACGCCGCCGCATCCGCCTCAGCCGAGCTCAGAGCCGCCTGCTGCGCGCTCACATCCGCCTGCGATTGAGCCTCATCGATGCGCGCCAGCATCTGCCCTTTGCGCACATGATCGCCTTCTTTTACCAGGATGTCGGTCAGCTGCCCCTGATATTCCGCACCAATATTGATGTAATTGCGCGGTTTGATCTCCCCAGACGCGCTCACCACGCTGGCCAGGTCTTCGTTAACTACTTTGCTGGTCTGAACGACCACCACACCGCGCTGGCTGTACTTCACGCTGGCGAAAACGCCCGCCGCGATCAGCAGCAACACAACAATAGCGATAGTAATTTTCCACTTGGTTTTCACGATTGCAAGGACTCCAGGGCTTAGCGCTTCAACTTCAATAGACGTAAGGGCACGTCTGTTTGTTCACAGATTACCTCATAGAGTAACACGAAGTCCGGTGGTGCTGCCCTAACATAAAGTAACTAAAGCAGTTCGTGGCATAGGCTTCAGCCTGTGGCCCACCTGTCTTTCGTAATTTCGACACACTTGCCCCTCCCACCCTCAGGGCATCCGGAGTTAACTTGATCTCGTGGACCGCCGCAAAATAAGGAGAACGCATAATGCAAACGCCCCCAATTGTCTCCCCGCAGGAATGGGAAGCCGCCCGCCAGCAGCTCCTCGTAAAGGAGAAAGCCTTAACTCGCACCCGCGACGCTCTCGCCGCCGAACGCCGCCGCATGCCCTGGCTCGCCGTGGACAAAAACTACCAGTTCGAAGGCCCCGCCGGCAAACGAACCCTGCTCGATCTCTTCGAAGGCCGCCCCCAGCTAATCGTCTATCGCGCCTTCTTCGAGCCCGGAGTCTTCGGCTGGCCCGACCACGCCTGCCGCGGCTGTTCCTTCGGCGCGGATCAGGTCGCCCACCTCGCTCATCTGAATGCCCGCGGCACCACTCTCGTCTATGCCTCGCGCGCGCCTCAGCCAGACATCGCCCGCCTCAAAGCTCGCATGGGCTGGGAAATGCCCTGGTACACCCTCACCGACAGCTTCGATGTGGACTTCGGCGTCGATCAATGGCACGGCCACAACGTCTTCTTCCGCGACGGCGACCGCATCTATCGCACTTACTTCATCAACAACCGCGGCGATGAAGCCATGGGCAGTACCTGGAACTACCTCGACCTCACGCCCCTCGGCCGTCAGGAGACCTGGGAAGATTCGCCCGGAGGTTACCCTCAGACTCCGCCCTACAAGTGGTGGAACTGGCATGACAACTACGAAGCTGAGCCCGCCCCGAACCCGAAGTGGGTCGACATAATTACCGATCCGCAGGCTGCCGCCAAAAAGCGCGATGCAGAGAATAAATAATGTGGGGCACGCCGCCAAACCCGCGGGTCGGTCTACCAGCTAACGCGCTCGCGACCCCGCGATCAGAATGTCCACCAGCCTCCGCGCGCTCTCCTGCCATTCCGATCCCGACGCCACATAAGACGACCCGATCAGCGCCCGCAATAAATCCCACGGCTCGACATCCCGCCGTATATCGCCGCTCTTCACGGCGCGCTTCACCAGCGCGCCAAACGCGCTCTGGATCAGATCGCGCGAGCCCTCATAAAGTTTGGAAGCGCCGCCTGCCACGCTGTTCAGCGCCGGGGCAATAATGTGCTTGGCCGCGACGTGGTCTACAAACAACAGCATCCAGGCCCGCAACGCCTCAATCGGCGGCATCGTTTCCGAAAACGTGCGCTCCGCCGCGGCCAGCTTTTCCACTTCATCCCGGTAGACTGCTTCGATCAGCACATCGCGCGTCGGAAAGTGACGATACAGCGTTCCCGCGCCCACACCCGCCTGGCTCGCGATCTCGTCCAGACTGGCCTCCGCGCCATAGCGGGTAAATGCCTTCTTCGCAACTTCCAGAATGCGCTCGCGGTTGCGCAATGCATCCGTGCGGGACTTTCGCGGCGCCGGTTCTGAACGTTTTTTCGTCACGCACCCCCAAAAATAGCAAAAACCTGCAACCGGAGACAGTCTCCGGTTATCTACTGATTCGGAGACTGTCTCCGTTTTGTTGGATTTTCGTTACAGGAGAAAAGATACATGCGCGTTTTCGTTACAGGCGCCACAGGTTTTATCGGTTCAGCGCTGGTTCGGGAATTGATCGATGCCGGCCATCAGGTGACGGGTCTGGTTCGCAGCGATTCAGGTGCTCAATCCCTGACTGCCGCCGGCGCCCAGCCGCATCGCGGCGATGTGGAAGACCTCGAAAGCCTGCGCACCGGCGCATCCGCCGCGGACGCCGTAATACACCTCGCCTTCATTCACGATTTTTCCAGATTTAAAGAGGTTTGCGAGATCGAGCGTAAAGCCATCGAGACCATGGGTTCGGTCCTGGCCGGTTCGGACAGAACCTTCATCGTCACTTCCGGGACCCTGATCGGCCGCCCGTCCGCTCCCGGCCTTCCCACCACCGAAAACGATCCCTCCGTCTCTTCAGAAACGTTTCCCCGCAGTGCCTCCGAGGAAACAGCCGCCGCGTTTGCCGATCGGGGCGTACGTGTGGCCATCATGCGGCTCTCTCAGATTCGCGACACCGTAAAGCAGGGTCTCGTGACTTACGTGATCAACATCGCTCGCGAAAAAGGTGTCTCCGCCTACGTTGGTGAGGGGAACAACCGCTGGGCCGCGGCTCCGCTCCTGGATACCGCCCATCTCTACCGGCTCGCGCTCGAGAAAGCAGCCCCCTTTGCTCGCTATCACGCAGTGGCGGAAGAAGGCGTATCCGCCAAAGATATCGCCGAGGCGGTCGGCAAGGGCCTGAAACTGCCGATCGTGTCGATCACTCCGGAAGAAGCCCCCGCGCATTTCGGGTCACTCTCGCGCTTCCTTGCAGTGGACGGCCGCTCTTCCAGCGCGCAAACCCGTAAACAGCTGGGCTGGAACCCGACGGGCCCCACCCTTCTCACCGATCTCGCGAATATGAGGTATTAAAGTTATGACGAATAAGATTGCAATCATCACGGGCGGCAGCCGCGGCCTCGGCCGCAACACGGCCCTTAATCTGGCGCGGCGCGGCGTCGACATTCTCTTCACCTTCCGCGCTAATCAGCAGCAAGCCGAGAGCCTGATTCGCGAAGTCGAAGCCCTCGGTCGCAAAGCCTCCGGATTTCGCCTCGATACCGGTGATCTTCGCGCGTTCGACGCTTTTGTCACCGAAGTCCGCGCCACACTCGAGACCTGGGGGCGTGAACGTTTCGACTACCTCCTGAACAACGCAGGCAATTCTCTCCATGCCGGCTTTCACGAAACGACGGAAGCGCAGTTCGATGAGATCTTCAACGTTCACGTCAAAGGCGTTTATTTCCTCACCCAGAAACTGCTCCCTCTCATGAACGATGGCGGACGCATCGTGAACATTTCCTCCGGACTCGCCCGCTTTGCTCTGCCCGGCAGTTCCGCTTACGCAGCGGCCAAAGGAGCGGTCGAGGTCCTGACCCGCTACCTCGCCAAAGAACTCGGGCCGCGCGGGATCACCGCCAATGTTGTCGCGCCTGGAGCGATCCAGACGGACTTCAGCGGCGGCATCGTGCGCGACAATCCCGAAGTCAACAAGCGCATCGCGGATATGACGGCTCTCGGGCGTCCCGGCGTTCCCGACGACATCGGACCCATGATCGCCGCGCTTCTCTCCGATGAAAACCGCTGGGTCAACGCTCAGAGGATCGAAGTTTCCGGCGGCATGGTGATCTGAAAGGGTTCACATCTATGGCAAATGAAAAGAAGATTGCGCTGGTCACCGGCGCGAATAAAGGTATCGGACTTGAAATCTCCCGCAACCTCAGCAACGCAGGATGCACCGTGCTGCTTGGCGCGCGCCATGCCCAGAGAGGTCAACAGGCCGTCCGCCAACTCAAAAATGACGGACTCAGCGATCTCCACTTCATCGAGATCGACGTTACCGATCAGGACACCATCACGGCTGCGGCAAAGCAGATTGAGAGCAACTACGGCCGCCTCGACATCCTGCTGAACAACGCAGGCGTCAACGTGCGCGGCGACGGTCTGCCTGGCGCCGTCGATCCTGCTGTCGTCGAAGAGGTTTTCGCCACCAACTTCTTCGGCGCGTTCAAAGTCGCCCACACCATGCTGCCGCTGCTGCACAAATCGGTCGCGGGCC
>Ga0206898_10262_pt1 | contig 13934 bp, 11 predicted proteins | sample Alteio_BWOrgHeat_50_FD_153237 | JGI IMG/M metagenome (GOLD analysis project Ga0206898, IMG submission 153237) | Enriched cells from forest soil in Barre Woods Harvard Forest LTER site, Petersham, Massachusetts, United States -... | ecosystem: Environmental > Terrestrial > Soil > Temperate forest >...
TATCGGGTTGAGCTTGTGCAAACAGATCATGCTGCTGCACAAAGGCAACATACAAGTACAATCTACTGAAGGCGCCGGCGCTGCATTTATATTGCAGTTTAGCCAGTCTGGCGGGTAACTCCTTGTTGACTAAATCAAGTTTGAAGATAAGTACATAAAAAAGGCGCAAATTGTCAAGAATTTGCGCCTTTTTGCTTTTAATGAGTCGTACTACTTAATGTGCCCTGCTTTGTTCGCTGTCGGCGCCGCCGGTATCGCGTTTTTGCGGTACGTTGGTTGATGAGCCGAAGCTGTATGTAAATGCAAGGGTTGCAACGCGCGTATCCAAAGTGTTGTGGAATGTCGCGGTTGCATTTGAAATATTGGTGATGGTTCCGCTTGGGCTAAACGAATGAAGGATATCCCGTACATTTAACTTAATGGAACCTTTGTTGTTCAATATCTTTTTCTGGAGGGCCGCATTTAACATGCCTTTTGGTAAGGTAACAAACTGGCCATAGGTGCCGCCGCTATCGTAAAAACCGCTCAATTCGGCGGTCCAGGTTTTTGATATGGTAAACTGGTTACTGCCATTACCTGAAAAAGTAACCTGCGACTGGTTGAGGTAGCCGGTGTAAAACGCGCCCTGGTAGGTGTTGTTATATACCTCGGCATACAAATTTACAGACCACCATTTGGTAGGCGAAAAATTGGAATTAACCGAAAAATCCAATGTTTTTTGCTGGCCTATATTGCCCTGTGTGCTGATAAATACGTCGCCGTTCCGGTGAATTGTCTCGCCCTGAACCTCAGTGGTATAATTGTAGGCGAGCGCTACGGTAAACAGGCTCCGGTAGCTGTAGGCCAGTTTATAATTATCGGTAAACTGTGGTTTCAGGAATGGGTTGCCCGAGAATTGGGTAAACTCATCCACAAAAAAAGTAAAAGGGTTTAAACTCCCATAATTAGGGCGGCCAATCCTTCGGCCGTATGAAACCACCATAACGTTATGTGCTGCTGTATCCAGGTTATAGGAGAAATAAGCCGTAGGAAACAGGTTGGTGTAATGATTGATAAAGGATGAATCGGCACGTTGCGCGTTACCTAACTGATGTCCGTCGCCATTGGTGTTCTCAACCCTGAGGCCTGTTTGTAAAGAAAACCGCCCGAAATTTTTGTTGAAATTAACGTAGGCCGCGTTTAAATTTTCCTTGTATAAAAATCGGTTGGTTTTGGTATAGTCAATAGTGCTCACGTTATTAATTACATTGAAATAATTGGCGGCATTATCAGTGTTTACATAGCTGCTTTTAATACCCGCCTCAAACTTTGCTTTTCCCTTTAGCGGATGCGCATAGTCGGCTTTGGCCGAGTAAATGTTAATGGTAGCGGGTAAATTGTCGTTCAGGGTTTGTGAATTTGTTAACGTGTTATCGGGCAGGTATGTGTTATTTACAAACAATTGATTACTGCCGGATACATCGCGGATATAATCCAAATCAAAATTAAGCTGCCTGCCGGTACTATCGTACTTATGCGTGTAGTTTAAGTTTATACCATTGCTGTGAAAGGAGTTTTTGGAGGTGTTAAGGGTATTAATAGTTGAGTCAAGCCCCCCATTTTGGCCGTATAATAAGCTGTAAACAGGGCTGCTATCATGGTCGGATTCTAAGTTGCCCGTATACACGAAACCCCAGGTTGTTTTCGGTGAGGCGAAGTAGTCCATCCCGGCCTTAATATCGGTGTTGTAATTAGTTGGCCGGAAATACGAAATATCTTTTAATGATGAACTTGGATTACCGTTTGCGTCCAGGTAATCCCGGTCAATTTCCAGCCTTCTCCAGTTCCGTTGTTCGTTATAAGCCAGGTTAGCAAACAGGTTAACTTTATTTACGCGGTAATTAAGATTAACGCTTGCATCGTAGCGTCCATAAAAACCCTGCGCGTAGTCGGCCGCAGCTACGCCATTAAAACCTTTGAGTGTGTTTTTTTTAGTTTTGATATTGATTACACCGGCGTTGCCTGCTGCATCATACTTGGCCGGCGGGTTATCCATCAGTTCTATCTGGTCAAGCGACGATGCCGGTAACGAACGCAGGTAGGTTGCCAGGTTAGCCGCCGACAGATAGGTGGGTTTATCGTCTATCATAACCATTACACCGCTTTTTCCTTTAAATGTGATATTGCCATCGGCATCAACCTGCACACCGGGTGTCTTTTCCAGCACCTCGAGCGCATTTGCACCTGTGTTAGATATCAGTGCGCCTACGTTTACAACCGTGCGGTCAATTTTTTGCTGAACAAAGGATTTTTGTGCAGTTACGGCTACTTCTTTAAGGCTTTTCCCTGTTGGGGATAAAGCGAATGGAGGTAAGTTAACCGGCTTTTGTCCGCTGATAACCACATTGCCACGCAGGAAATTTTTGTAGCCTATATAGGTTGCTTTTATAGTGTAGGTATCGTCTTTTACGTTTTGGAAGACGAAAGTGCCGTCGGTATTGGCTAATTGCGTGCCTACAACAGTTGAATCTTTTGCGGTCAGCAGGATGATGGTGGCGCCGTCAAGAGGCTTTTTAGCTTCGTCCAAAACCGAACCTGAAATTTTGCCGCCGGTGCTTTGTGCTAGGACGGTGTTTAAAAGGAATAGTGAAAATAAAGTTAAAAAGAGCGTATAAGTCAGTTTCATTTCGATAAGACGTCCATTTGACATATATCGTTACAAGAAAAAGGCAATTAAATCGCCACTTTTATTTTCGATTAACGTCAATAAACCATCATCTTTTTCAAATTCAGGCATTTCTGCCTGACACTCAACTATTATTGTGTTTCAAAAAAAATGTCGACATCAACACATAAAAAAATCGTGGCCTTTTCGGGCAGCCTTCGTGCAGGGTCAACAAACCATGCCATATTAAATTTTTTGAAGACGCTGGTCCCTCCTGCCGTTGATTATATTATTTATGATGGCCTCGCGTCGTTGCCCCATTTTGACCCGGGTTTGGATGGCGATAACCCACCGGAAAAAGTAACTGAACTGCGTGAGCTCCTGGCTGAGGCCGACGGTATTATCATCTGCACCCCCGAGTATGCTTATGGCGTACCTGGATCACTCAAAAATGCTTTGGACTGGACGGTTTCGAGCGGATCACTGGTAGATAAACCACTTGCGCTGATAACCGCATCAACAGGTGGGGAGAATGCCCACAAGGCTTTGTTGCTGATATTGGGCGCGCTATCGGCTAATGTTTTGGAGGATGCGACCTTGTTGATCTCTTTTATCAGGTCAAAAATGGATGGGGATGGGAACGTTGCAGACGAGGAAACAAAAAATAAATTGGAAAAGGCTTTTGCAAGGTTATTAGCTGTTGTCTGAACCTGAATTTACAAAAACTGTCTGAATCAGAATTCGCAGAATTTTAAAATTTTCAGAATACTTGATAGCTTTTTATATATTGATTCTCAATTTCCCTAACATTCTGTTAATTCATTAATTCTGTAAATTCTGATTCAGACGACCTCTGCCAATTTGTCAACCCGGAGTCTTTTGGAACGGGCATTGATATGCATGTTTATCACAAAAACAATAACAGAAATAATTTTATAGAATATGCAAGAGAAAGGCACGATTTCGATCCACACCGAAAACATTTTCCCGATTATTAAGAAATTTTTATACTCGGATCACGAGATATTTTTGCGTGAGCTGGTATCAAACGCTGTTGATGCTACTCAAAAAATCAAACGCTTAAGTTCCCTTGGGCAATTTAACGGCGAGCTTGGCGACCTGAAAATTGAGGTATCCTTTGATGAGGAAGCAAGGACTATTACGATTTCGGACCGTGGTTTGGGGATGACAGCCGACGAGATTAAAAAATATATCAACCAGATAGCATTCTCGGGCGCTGAAGAATTTGTTGAGAAATTTAAGGAAGCAAAGGATGCCAATGAAATTATTGGTCGGTTTGGCCTTGGATTTTATTCGGCGTTTATGGTAGCCGACAGGGTTGAAATTGAGACACTATCCTACCAGGAAGGTGCCACCCCTGCCCATTGGACCTGCGATGGCAGCACCGAGTTTGAGATAACTGAAGGCAGCCTGGAAGAGCGCGGAACCGAAATTACCCTGCATATCAACAAGGATGGCGAAGAGTTTTTAAGTAAACACAAGCTCCAGGAGATATTGGATAAGTATTGCAAGTTTTTGCCTGTACCCATCAAATTTGGCACCAACACACAGGAAGAGGAAGACGGTGTTGACGAAGAAGGCAAAACCAAATATGTGTCGGTTGAAACAGATAACATCATCAACGACACTACCCCTATCTGGACTAAAGCTCCGGCCGATCTGAAAGACGAAGACTATTTGAATTTCTACAAGCAGCTTTATCCTTTTTCGGAAGACCCGCTTTTCTGGATCCATTTAAATGTGGATTATCCGTTTAACCTGACCGGTGTATTGTATTTCCCTAAATTGAAAAACGATTTTGAAATACAACGCAATAAAATTAAGCTGTTTAGCCGCCAGGTGTTTATTACCGACGAGGTAAAGGACATCGTTCCCGAGTTTTTAATGTTGCTGCATGGTGTTATTGATTCACCGGATATTCCGCTGAACGTATCGCGCAGCTTTTTGCAGGCCGATAGTGCTGTGAAGAAGATAAACAGCTACATCACCAAAAAAGTAGCTGACAAATTAGCAGAACTGTTTAAAAACGACCGCAAAGCTTACGAAGACAAATGGACCGACATTGGCCTGTTTGTTAAATACGGTATGGTAAGCGAAGACAAGTTTTATGACAAAGCGAAAGACTTTGTGCTGCTAACCAACACCAAAAAAGAAAACTATACTTTAACTGAATACAAGGACAAGGTTGAGCCAGAGCAAACTGATAAAGACGGACGCCTTGTGTATATCTATACCATCGATCCATCGAAACAGGATGCATTTATTCAATCGGCTGAGAAAAAGGGTTATGATGTATTGGTGATGAACTCGCCGATTGATAACCACTTTATTGGTCACCTGGAACAAAAGCTCGAAAAAACTTCGTTTAAACGCGTTGATGCTGATGTTGCTGATAAACTGATTAAAAAAGAAGATGCACCGGCGCATGTTTTAACTGAAGAACAATCGACCAAAGTAAAAGCCATATTTGATAAAGCAATCAACAAGCCAGCCTACAAAGTTGATCTGGAAAGTCTAAACCCCGATGAGTTACCAGTTACTGTAGTGATGGACGAGTTTATGCGCCGTATGAAAGAAATGGCAGCCATGGGCGGCGGGATGGGCTTTTACGGCAGCATGCCCGATAACTATAAGGTAATTGTAAACGGCAACCATAAATTGATCAGCCGGATAGCAAATGAAGAGGATGAAGCAGTACAGGCACAGCTATCCAAACAAGCGTTCGACCTGGCATTGCTGTCGCAGGGATTATTGACCGGCGCCGAGTTGACTGAGTTTGTTAACCGGAGCGTTAGTTTGATATAAATAATCAATGGGTTATTAATCCCGATATTTTAATGAGTAAAAAGCGCCGCAAAACGGCGCTTTTTATTTTTTAATGAACTAATACAAAATTTAACTGTTTTGTAGTTAATTTTATATGGAATTTAACAAAGCGTAGCATCTTATATGGTAATTACATAATTGTACTTATTAAATAAAACAAAAGATGAAAAAATTAGCAAGATTAGTTGTGGTGTCGGTAATGGTACTTTGTTGCTGGCAGGTGGCCGGCGCCCAAAATTCAAGGACTGAGCGGAAGGCAAAAAAAGAGGCGGAGGTAAAAAAGATGGTCGACAGCAGCGACTATCGTTTTGAAGCAAATTTTGCCATACCCCAGGGTGGCGGCGACCATGCGCTAACCAGTCTTTACGATCTGAAGGTTAAAAAAGATAGTATAATTGCCTTTTTGCCTTATTTCGGCGTATCGCACATGGCGCCGCCAATGGGTTCGGATGACGGGGGGATAAAATTTGCGACAACAAAATTCAGTTACAAACAGCGCGAAAAGAAAAAAGGAGGCTGGGAAATTACCATCAAACCAACTGAAAACAATATTACCGACTGGCGCGATGTGCAGCAAATGATACTAACTATTTCGCCCGCCGGATATGCGTCGTTAACGGTGATCAGCAGCAACCGGGACCCAATCTCATTCTCAGGGGAGCTTGCCAGCAAAAATTAATGATCGATCAGTCCGGCATTATCTTTCAAACCTACACCCGACAGCTTTCTTCGTAAGGCTTCGGTGATGAGGTAAAACAATTTATCGGCCGCAGGTTTATGTATTAAACCTTGCGGCCGTATATTTGAAATGCAGTTGCGTGCTTCATCGGTTAAACCTGGCCTGGGCCCATAAGTTAAATAAGCACCCATACTATCGGCGGAGCTTAACCCCGGCCTTTCCCCTATTAATATCAACGAAAGCCGCGCATTCAGGCTAAAACCAATATCATCGCCAATGGCAACCCGTCCCTGCTCAACCAGGGTTAGCGGTGCCAACTTAAATTTTGAATCCAATAACATGGGTATTAGCAGTCGCAGCAACTCAACCGCATTTTCATTAACTGCAGATGCCGACAGGCCATCGGCTATTATGATGGCGATATCGTAGGCTGTATCGTAATCTTTTAACTGATCTCCGGATTCCGGGGTGAGCTGTCGACCCAGATCAGGGCGTTTGAGGTATTTATGCCGGTTGGTTGCCTGGCTATGGAGGTGCAAAACCGGCAGATTGAATTGGGCTAAACCCGCAAAAAGGCTTTCGGTGGCCAGGGTTGAATATACGGCGTCGCGGGCATGCGCGTGGGCAAGTTTAAATTCCAGCGAGTGCTTTATGGGGATGCTGGTACCCGTCCGCCCGATAGCAATGCGGGCAGCAGTGAATTCTTTTAACGATTTTAATGGATCTGATTTCTGAATTTCTGACATGCTAAAGGCGTTTATTCCCCGGTGTACCTTTTTATATTTTCATCAACCTAATAAAACTGTGTCAACAATTTATGCGAAGGATTAACCTGCAAAAGGTTGCCACTATCGTCAACAATCCCCTGATTCATCAGCCATTGTTCAAACTCAGGTGCCGGCCGCAGTCCCAACACTTTTCGCAAATATAACGCATCATGAAAGGATGTGGATTGATAATTAAGCATGATATCATCCGATCCGGGGATACCCATGATGAAGTTACACCCTGCAACGCCCAATAGTGTGAGCAGGTTATCCATATCATCCTGGTCGGCTTCGGCGTGGTTGGTATAACAAATATCGACGCCCATGGGCAGCCCGAGTAGCTTTCCGCAAAAATGATCCTCAAGCGCGGCGCGGGTAATCTGCTTACCATCATATAAATATTCCGGTCCGATAAAGCCCACAACTGAATTGACTAACAGTGGTTTATATTTCCGCGCAATGGCGTAAGCCCGCACCTCGCAAGTTTGCTGATCTACGCCATGATGGGCATTTGCCGAAAGTTCGCTACCCTGCCCGGTTTCAAAATACATTACATTTTGTCCTATTGTGCCGCGCTTTAGCGATAGAGTTGCCTCGTAAGCTTCATCAAGCAAAGCCAGGTTTACGCCGAAACTGGAATTGGTAAGCTCGGTACCCCCAATGGATTGAAAGCAAAGATCAACGGGCGCCCCTTTGTTAATAAGCTCCAGCGTGGTGGTAATGTGGCTTAAAACGCATGATTGGGTAGGAATATCAAACTGCCGCCTGACGGTATCAATCAAATGCAGCAAATTCAACACAGTCGCCGGGCTATCGGTTGCCGGGTTTATGCCGATAACAGCATCGCCGCTGCCATAAAGCAAACCATCAATCATACTGGCTGCAATCCCTTTTGGATCGTCGGTGGGATGATTGGGTTGTAGCCGGGTAGAGAAATGTCCTTTTAAACCGATGGTATCGCGGAAGCGGGTGACCACCTCGAATTTTTGGGCTACAGCAATCAGGTCCTGGTTGCGCATCAGTTTTGATACCGCAGCAGCCATTTCCGGGGTGATACCGGCAGCTATACTTTGTAAAATCGCGGTATCGGTTTCGTCGGTCAACAGCCAGTCGCGGAATTCTCCAACGGTTAAACTGCTTATCGAACTAAATGCATCAACATTATGACTATCAATGATTAAACGCGTCACTTCATCGTCTTCGTAGGGAATAATGGCTTCTTCCAGAAAGGTTTTTAAAGGAACATCTGCAAGTACTATCTGCGCTGCCACGCGCTCCTCGTAGCTTTCGGCACAGATACCGGCCAGCACGTCACCAGTGCGATATGGCGAGGCTTTGGCTAATAACGTTTTGAGATCATCAAACCGGTAAACTATATTCCGTATGGTATATTGGTAGGCCATAATGATCAGGAAAGCATTACTTCAGCTTTTTCAAGCAGTACATCGTCCAATATTTTGACCTTGTGTTTGCCCATGAGCATAAAAATGAAGATGACGATGATCAGCCCGCCAAAAAAGTAAAGGCTGAGCTTAAAATTAAACCAGATGATGGCAAACAGGGTAATCCCCGATATTAATAACGCAATTGCCGGAAATACCGGGTAAAATGGCGATGCGAATGGGCGCTCCAATTGTGGTTCCTTTACGCGCAGGATAAAAAGGCTGATCATGCTCATGATATACATACAGATGGCGCCCATTACCGATAAAACAATAATCTGGCTGGTATCGCACAATTTGAGCACAACGCAGCTGATTATCCCGCCGGCAATTAAAGCCCAGTGCGGTGTTTTAAATTTGTGGTTAACCTGCGCCAAAAACCGTGGCAGGTAGCCTCCCCTCGCCATCGCAAATATCTGCCTGGACGATGCGATGATGGTGCCATGAAACGATGCTATCAGCCCAAACAGGCCAATGCCCGCAAATATTTTGGTAAACTGGTTGGCTTTGCCGAGTACAATGCCGATTGATTCGGGCAACGGATAGTCGATAGCGCTAAGTTTATGCCAGTCGGTTATGCCACCCGTTAAAACCATTACCCCGAGGGCCAAAACAACCAACGTTGCAATGCCCAATATATAACCTTTAGGGATGTTGCGTTTGGGTTCCTTTACCTCTTCGGCCACCATAGCCACACCTTCAATGGCCAGGTAAAACCAGGCCGCAAATGGCAAAGCGGCAAATACCCCGCTCCAGCCAAAGGGCATTGGGTGGCTTAAGTAATTGCTCAATTTAAAATGCGGGGATACGATGCTCATGTAAATCAGCAATTCAACCACTGCAAGCAGGGTGATAACCAGCGAAAAAATAGCCGATTCCTTTATACCAAATATGTTAATCAGGATAAACACGGCATTAAAAAACAAGGCCGAGGAAAGCACCCCGATATCCGGATTCAAAAAATGAAGGTAAGCTCCCAGAGCGGCAGCAATTGCTGGTGTGGCTATCAAAAAGTCGATAAGTGTAGCATACCCGGCTATTAAACCACCCAAGGGCCCCATGGCCCGATAGGCATAGGCAAAAGCACCGCCGGCATGCGGTATTGCCGTAGTTAACTCGGTATAGCTAAAAATGAAGGTAACGTACATAAGGGTGATGACGAGGGTGGCAACCAGGAAACCGATAGTCCCCGAAACGCCCCAGCCGTAGTTCCAGCCAAAATATTCGCCTGATATAACCAGGCCCACTGCTATGGCCCAGAGGTGCACTGGTTTTAGTACTCTTTTTAACTGATCGGGTTTGGTGTTTGCCATCGGCGAATCTGGTAAATTATTTCTGCATTAAAATAGCTATAACGGGTGTTATTTCAAAATTATGATGACTATTCATCTAAATTTCATGTACTATTCTTATTTTGGTAACATACTGCTGCATTTACACGTTACAGAGTGCAGGAAAGCTGCGCAGAAGGAAATGTTACCGCATTTTTGTTTTTTTTATCACAGTTAACAATTTGTTCATAAAAAAGATAAACATTGTTACTATTTAATCGTTTAATTCGTAAGTTGATTTATAAAACGGCATAAAGCTTAAAATCCTTATAAATTGATGAACTATTTGGAGTTTTAAATAAAAAAAATGCTAAATATAATAGTTCCTTCGGACGGCGAGTCGCACCTTACCTTTTCAAAATTTGAGGACTTTGACATTCCTGCACCTCCAAACGGGGTTGATCAGGAGATTAACAACAATGTGATCCTGAAGTTTGAAGATGAGGAAGAGGCAATAACTTATGCTGCTGAACTGGAGGATATGGCGGGCGAAATAAACGACAAAACAACCACACAATATATGGCAGTAAATGATATTATTGTTGCCATTATGAATGATGAGTTTGTACAAAGCTATTCGAGATAAAAATAAATGATAAATTTTTAATTTTATGTTACGCATCAATCTACCACCTACCGGGCCTATCCGTGTAACTTCTGCTGATTTTGTAAAATATCGCTTGCCTCTCCCCTCAAAAGGCGTTAAAGCACGTGGAAAAAACGACACTGTATTGGTATTCGACAACGAAGACGAAGCCGTTGTTTATGCCGACCAATTGGAAGAGATTGTCACCAACGTGAGCAAGAATTCGCCGTTAAGAAGTATGCTGAGGGATATGGTAACCGCCATCAGGAACGATGACACCATCCGTAATTACCTGGAATATTCGTCCATTTATACATGGGTTAAAAACCGGGTAAGGAGTATTCGTATGGCTATCAAGCCTTCGGCTTCGTTCATGAAGAACTAGTTTTTAACTGAGCGCAAAAAACGTTGCTTAGTTCGATATTTGTCAACACAAGTAATAATTTATCGACTTTATATAAAATTACAAAGCCGCTGTAGGAATTCTACGGCGGCTTTGTCTATTCATATCAAAATCAGCAATAAAGTGTTTCGGCTTTAATTAGGCTTTAAGCGTTCCGGTAATGTAATCGTAGCTGGTTTTTATACTGGCAAACGCATCTTTCGGCATATCATGCTCCACAAAAAAATGCTTCATGCCGGCTATTTTCTGATTCTCGAAAATGCGTTTAAAATCCACAACACCCGTGCCAACGGGCGCGGGCCCTTTGGTAGTGGGATCCAGGTCTTTCATATGCCATAGCGGGAACCTACCCGGGTTGGCTTTAAATAACTCGACCGGATCTTTACCTGCTTTGGTAACCCAGCAAAGGTCCAGCTCCATTTTTACATCATGGGGGTCAGTCTCGCTCAGCAGTAATTCGTAAGGTATTTTTCCTTCCACATCTTTAAACTCCATATCGTGGTTATGGTAACAAAACTGGATGCCTGCTTTTTTCGCCGCTTCGCCGGTTTTGTTTAGCGTTTCGATGCTCGTTTTCAGTTCCTCGGGTGTCCCCGTCGGTGCATTGGCGCAAACCAGGTATTCAAGGCCACCGGATGCTGCCTCATCAACCAATTCCTGCATATTATCCCTTAGGTTGCGCATCGGCGGAAAGGTCATTGGCTTACCATCGGCCCCGGTTGGCATTTTGTAGCCTTTAGGTAGTTTAAAAGGAGCGCCAAGTACGTGGTGCGATTTCCAGCTCATCCCTAAATCGTTAACCATTGCTTTAAATTCCACGGGTTTCATACCGTAGTATCCTGGCTTTTTGCCAAATGCCGACTCCATTTCTTTGTAGCCGATGGCCGCAATTTTGGTTAATGTGCCTTTTACATCTTCATCAATAATACCAAAAAAGGTATAAAGCTGCAGACCAACCGCATGCGGTGATCTAAAACTGAGCAGTGAAGCAGCCTTGCTTTGTGACACCATGCCGCCAAGTACCAGCGCACCGGTGCTTTGCAAAAATTTTCGCCTGTTGAAATTCATGTTCAATAATTAGTTTAGTTTATGTGGTTAGGTAAAACTAAATGATAAAAATTGAATTAAAAAATTTATTGTGTCATTTTAACACAATAGAGGAATCTTGATGATGGGATGGTGGAGAAACAGATCACTTGAGATAGCCAGTTAATTAAAATTTACCACAAAGGCCACGAAGGAGGCACAAGGGGCACAAAGCCTTGTAGTGGTTGAAGTTTTATTTAGGTATTTAGAAATGGTTTTGAGTTTTAATAAAGTTTAGGTGACATTGGGACACAGGCCACGGAATATGGATAAATAACGAATAGATTTTCGCGCGCAAAGATAATAAGCTGCCAATTGTGATTTGGTGGCGCTGTTCTGTCAGTAAACGGGTATTTGTTGCGTGAACAGAATGCTGTAAAAGCATGACAATCAATATGTTCATAAAAGCGTGTGAACAAAAAAACGTGAACACGTGAACATGAAAACGGCGTAAAAAGGGCGCCGTGCTGAAAAGTTTTGTGCCGATTGTAGTTAAGCCGAGGGGCTTTCTGGCCTTTGTTGGTTTGTATCCATAAAACCACCCGGGTGCTTCAAACTTTCTGTGAAGTCTGTGGGGACACAGACCACGGCGACACCGACCACACGGAAAATCCTGAATAGTTCCTACCTATACAGACAATTCGCTATCAATCCGGTCCAGCCGGTTTGGTGGGAGGCGCCTACTCCCCTGCCGCTATCGCCATCAAAATACTCGTGGAATAAAATGTAATCTTTAAAGTTAGGATCAGTTTGAATTTTTGGATAGTTGCCAAAAACAGCCCGCTTACCATCTTTATCACGAAGGAAAATATTGCTGACGCGGTTATACAATTCGTTAGCGACCTGCTGTAGCGTCATAAAATTACCGGAACCTGTAGGGCATTCAATTTTAAAATCATCGCCGTAGTACTCATAAAACTTATGCATGCTTTCAATCAGCAAAAAGTTCATAGGCATCCAGATTGGGCCGCGCCAATTGCTGTTACCGCCAAACAAGCCGCTGTCACTCTCGCCGGGTGTGTATTTTATGCTGAAAGTAGCGCCGTCAACGTTTACATGATACGGGTTGTTGAGGTGATATTTTGATAGTGCGCGGATGCCATAAGGACTTAAAAACTCGTTTTCATCCAACATGTACTTCAACAAGGATTTCATCCGGTAACCCCTTAACAAACTGACCATGTGTTTGCCCGGGCTTTTAGTTTCATTCCATCGCGAAACCAGCCCAGCCAGGTCGGGCCGGTTTTCCGAGAACCATTTCATCCTGTTGGCGAATATGGGGTTATTGGTGATGTCCTCCTCATCCAATACTTCGGCAGCAAATAAAGGGATTAAGCCAACCAGGCTCCTTACCCGCATCTTTTGCGTACTGTTATCAGGCATCCGGATCTGGTCATAGTAAAAACCATCAGCATCATCCCAAAGGCCCTCGTTATCTTGTCCCAGGTTGGACATGGCGCCGGCGATATAAATAAAGTGCTCAAAAAACTTGCTGGCAATGTCGTTATAGGCTTTGTTGGTTACTGCAAGTTCGGCTGCAATACGGAGCAAATTAAGCGAATACATAGCCATCCAACTGGTTCCGTCCGATTGCTCCAATTGCTCGCCAGCGGGTAAGTGTGCATTCCTGTCGAATACACCAATATTATCCAGCCCTAAAAATCCACCTTCAAAAATATTGTTGCCCGAGGCATCTTTACGGTTTACCCACCAGGTAAAGTTGAGCATCAGTTTATGAAATATCCGCAGACCGAATATCCTTATGCCTGGCTGGTGGGCGAAAACGGTCGTCGTGGCAAAAATGATCCCGAATTTGAATTGATTGATACCGGTATTTTTGACCAGGACGCTTATTTTGATGTATTTATTGAGTATGCAAAAAATACGCAGGAAGACCTGCTGATTAAGATAACAGTACACAACCGCGGCACACAGGACGCCGCGTTAAATGTATTGCCAACTGTTTGGTTCAGGAATACATGGGACTGGGGTTATAACAGCTATGTACCAGAATCGATGGCCGATTCGCACGGCGTAATTGAGATTTACCATAGTAAACTGGGGCAATATTGGCTCAACGCCGAAGGTTCGCCCGATTTGCTTTTCTGCGATAATGAATCGAATACCAGGCGGCTATACAACTACGATG
>Ga0206898_10276_pt1 | contig 13745 bp, 17 predicted proteins | sample Alteio_BWOrgHeat_50_FD_153237 | JGI IMG/M metagenome (GOLD analysis project Ga0206898, IMG submission 153237) | Enriched cells from forest soil in Barre Woods Harvard Forest LTER site, Petersham, Massachusetts, United States -... | ecosystem: Environmental > Terrestrial > Soil > Temperate forest >...
ATGAAATTTGTGCATGTGCAAACGTTGTGACGAGAAAACAACATAATATTAGTAAAGATTTCGGGTGTCTCATTTTGATTAGCTTAATACAATCGGTTAACAAATAAAGCTAAAAATCTATTAGTTAAAAAATAGCGAATAGTCAGCGACACTATTATCGCAAAATGCATATCAACCTTTTTTAAATTATCTCTTTTTAATTTTGATTATTTAATTATCTTTGCACCTCTTTTATAGGAAAGAAAGTAGTATAGCAATGAAAAAAGATCTGCATCCAAAAAATTATAGATTAGTTGTTTTTAAAGACATGTCAAACGACTATGCTTTTTTAACCAAATCATGCATCGATTCCCGCGAAACAACAAAGTGGGAAGATGGTAACGAATATCCACTGATAAAATTGGAAATTTCGCACACCTCTCACCCTTTTTACACTGGTAAAATGAAACTGGTTGATACCGCCGGACGTATCGATAAGTTCCGTACCCGTTACAACAAGAAATAATACCCTTTTTATTAAAATATTTATAAGTCTTCCGGTTCGTCGGAGGACTTTTTTTATTTTTGCAGCATGGCAATTATCCTTTTTGACGATAACGCGCATAAAACCCTTCTGCCTTTAACTTTTACGCGGCCCGTTGCCGACCTTCGCATTGGTATTTTAACCATTGCTGAAAAATGGGCTAAATATTTAAACACCGATTTCTCTTTTCACACCCAATCCTGGCTACAGGGTAAATTCCCGGCAAACATTGAAGCTGAAAATATATTCATCAATGGCGCGGTTTGCCCGGATGACGAGTTGGTTGAGGCTATTAGTGATTTGCAGTATGGTGAGGTACTGAAATATGGCGATCAGCTGGTAGCAACTAAATTAACCGAAGATTTTGCAGCAAATTTTGATCCCGCTTCCGCAGCAGGTACAGTCGTTAACCTGAAACATACCCCTATTAGCATAAGATACCCCGAAGATATTTTCAGGCAAAATGACATTGAGCTGCGTAAGGATTTTAAATTACTTACAAAAGGGCGCAGCAGCTCGAAAATAAGTTCAACTAATACCATTATCGGCAATGATTTTTTTGCTGAGGAAGGCGCAATAGCTGATTGCTCCACGTTTAATACTAAAAATGGACCTATTTATCTAGCCTCAAATACCGAGGTTTGGGAAGGTACACATATCCGTGGGGCATTTGCCATTTGTGAACATTCGCAGGTTAAAATGGGGGCGAAGATCTATGGCGCGACCACGGTCGGTCCTTATTCAAGGGTAGGAGGTGAACTTAATAACGCGGTGATCTGGGGCTATTCGTCCAAAGGTCATGAAGGTTATTTGGGTAATTCCGTTTTGGGCGAATGGTGCAATATCGGCGCTGATTCCAATAATTCAAACCTGAAAAATAATTACGAGGACGTAAAGCTCTGGGACTATCCAACACAGCGTTTCCGTAAAACGGGCCTTCAGTTTTGTGGTTTAATTATGGCCGATCATGCCAAATGCGCCATAAACACCATGTTTAATACAGGTACTGTGGTGGGGGTAAGCGCTAATGTTTTTGGCGCCGGATTTCCGCGTAATTTTATTCCGGATTTTGCATGGGGCGGTGCTCAAGGGTTTGAAGTCTATTCCATAAAAAAAATGTTTGAAACCGCCGGCAAAGTTTTTGCCCGCCGTGATCACCGTAAATTTGATGAGAACGAACAAAATATATTGAAAAAAGTCTTCGAATTAACTGAGGAGTTCAGGAGGTTTTAAGTGAGTAGTTGATTAGGTTGATTGGGTGAGTAGTTATTTTGTAAGAAGAAATAAGTTAAGTAATATAGAAACAAGAACCGTTTATAGAACTAATAACCACAGATTACTAATTTATAATGGCATCTTTTACGGATTTGGAGGTTTGGAAACAATCCAGAAAAATAAGAAGTTTGATTTCTGAATTAACTAAAACATTTCCGTCCGATGAGAAATATAGACTTACCGATCAGATTATTCGCTCCTCAAGATCGATAGATAACAACATTGTTGAGGGGCATGGAAGATTTCATTATCAGGATAATATTCGTTTTTGTATAATGGCAAGGGGCTCTTTGTCTGAAACAATTGATCATTTAATGATTGCATTGGATGAAAAAATTATAACCGAAGAAGTTCTGTTATCTTTTCAAGCGGAATATGACAGTTGTTTGAGGCTGTTAAATGGTTATATACAATATCTTAAAAACAAGAAAAGTGATGGTTTATCATAGAACAATTAACCACTCACCTAATCAACTTAATAAACCCAATCAACTAACTAATAACATGAGAAAAAAAATTGTTGCCGGAAACTGGAAAATGAACCTTGATTACAATGAAGGTTTAAGTTTGTTTTCCGAAGTGATCAATATGGTCAGGGATGAAATAACCGGTAATCAGGAAGCTGTGGTATGCAGCCCATTTGTTCATTTACATAGCCTGGTCCAACTGGCAAAAGGTTATAATAAAGTGGCTGTTGGTGCGCAAAACGCACACCAGGCAGAATCTGGCGCATATACAGGCGAGATCTCTGCAAAGATGATCAAATCGGTAGGCGCGGCTTACGTAATTTTAGGTCACTCGGAGCGCCGCCAATATTTTGGAGAAACCAATGAGTTGTTGGCTAAGAAAACTGACACTGCTTTAAAAAATGGACTAAAACCTATTTTTTGCATCGGCGAAACTTTGCAAGAACGTGAAGCGAACCAGCATTTTGACATTATAAAAAGCCAATTAGCGGAGGGTGTTTTTCATTTGGACGAAGAACAGTTTTCACAACTGGTATTAGCTTACGAACCTGTTTGGGCCATAGGTACTGGCGTTACTGCATCATCAGACCAGGCACAGGAGATTCATGCATTTATTCGCAAGGAAATTGCTGCAAAATATAGCCAGAATGTAGCTGACAACACAACCATTTTATACGGTGGTAGCTGCAATCCAAAAAACGCCCCTGAACTTTTTGCCCAGGCCGACATCGATGGCGGTTTGATTGGTGGCGCATCCTTAAAATCAAGGGATTTTGTTGATATAGTTAAGGTGTTTAATTGAGTTTGGTGATTAGAGGCTGGTGATTAGCGATTAGAAAAAATAAAAAGTCAACTAATCTCTAATCTCCAGTCTCTAATCTCTGTCACCATGAAAAAGCTGCTCCGAATAGTTCTCCCCCCACTTGTTGGCTTTGCAGCATATTTCGCTGCGGTAAGGTACAGTCCGTTCTATTTTTCACTTCGGATAGATGAGATGGGCAAGGGGAACCTGCTGGCTTTCATGTCGTTTTACAGGTATACGTTGCCGCTGTTGTTTGTGGTGGCGGTATTAACCCAGTTACTTATAGTCATTCCGATTTGGAGAGGCCTTAAGGAAAAAAGCACTTCAGGGAAAATATGGGAAGCTGTTTCTTTGATCTTTGTATGCTCATTGTTAGCCGCCGGTATGAGTTATGCAATTTGGGATAAAGAGGCAGGCTTGCACCACTTAATTGTGCTATTTTGCTTTATGGCTGCAGTACAATTGGTTTATTGGCTGATCAACTTAATAATATTAAAATTACTTGATTAAAGAGCTAAGATTAGATAATTGGGGATTTAGCCTTTTTAACACTAATCTCTAACCACTAATCTCTGCTCTCCAATCTCTAATCCCTATAAAAATGAACTATTACGAACTCCTTTTCACCGTCATCGAAGGCGAGGATTATCACCAGGATTTGCTGATCAACGCCCTTGGTGACATCGGTTTTGACACCTTTGAAGAACTTGATCTCGGGTTCAAGGCTTACATCCCTTCAAGCGATTTCGACCAGGAAAAGCTTGATGCACAATTGTCGCTCTATCAGGAAATGTTCTCATTCAGTTATGAAATAACTCTTATTCCGCAAAAGAATTGGAACGAAGTATGGGAGAGTAACTTTGAGCCCATTACAATCAGTGATAAAATTTTTGTCCGGGCTACATTTCATCAGCCAAAGCATGAATTTAAATATGAGGTCGTTATCGATCCTAAAATGGCTTTTGGTACCGGGCATCATCAAACTACATCTATGATGCTTGAACTGTTGCTCGAGAATAATTTTGCCGGCAAAAATGTTCTCGACATGGGCTGCGGTACAGGTATTTTGGCCATTATGGCCTCAAAATTAGGGGCAAAGTCAATAGCCGCAATTGATTACGATCCGGTTTGCTATGAAAGTACCATTGAGAACTCCGGATTAAATGGTACAGGAAATATTACGGCACTTTGTGGTTCAAAAGAGGTAATACCGGATGATCAGTTCGATATTATCCTGGCCAATATTAACCGCAACATCCTGATGGATCAAATGGAGCGTTATACTGAAGTGTTAAAGCCGGGTGGAGAAATTTATTTCAGCGGTTTTTACGAAAGCCCTGATCTTAATATAATTACAACAGAAGCCGGCAAATATGGCCTGCAATATATCAGTCATAAAAAAGACAATGATTGGGTAGCGGCGAAGTTTTGGAAGCCCGAATAGGGACCCGATTTATTCCGATAACTTTATTGACTTTTAAAATTGATCAACCTGAGCTGTTTTCTGTCAGCGCCCAAACCTTTGTTTTATAACTGGTAAACAGAGTAATTCAAAAACCGCTCAAATAAGCTGATATGGGCATTTTCTGAAGGATTTTTCTTTTGTCACACAATAAATTTTGATGTGAAAAAAAATTAACTTAACTTAAAAAATATATTCTCAAAATTTGTTGATAATTAGCGAGATGTTAATTATTATTGTAACTTTATTAACTTTTAGGAAACCTAATACCAATTAATAAATCAACAATGAAAACACTTGGAAAAAAAATCAGATTACTACGTCATCAAAAAGGGTGGAGCCAGGAAGATGTTGCGAAGAGATTAGATATTTCAATTCCCGCCTTTTCAAAAATTGAAACCGGTATTACCGACATTAATTTATCAAGACTTGAACAAATCGCCAATTTATTTGAGATGACGGTAGTTCAATTATTGACCCTTAATGATTCAGAACAGGAACAAAAATTTGTTAACGAACTTGAGATCATTAATAAAAAATTGATGGACCGTGAAACTGAGGTTATCGACCTTCAGAAAAAAGTAATTGAATTATTTGAAGAATTGCGCCACAGCAGGGCAATAGCCTGACGGTTACTACAACCATCAACCGAGTAAAACGTAATTGTACAACCCCCTTAGTATTTATCGTTTTATTTATCACTAAAAATATAACGCATTGTTAGATGCTTTTTACCAAATACTGCACCCGTAGCTTTGTGCACGGCTATCATTTTGTCGTTAAAGTCGCCAACCCATGATAGTTCAAGCTCTGTGTATTGTTTTAAAGGCAAAACATATTCACCAAGGGTAATAAACAGCCCCGATTCCAGGCCATGGTTCTGGAATTTTTGTTTTGTACCCATTACGATCCCCCTCATCCTCGAAACACCCCTCCACTTTTTATAAACAAAGATGAGTTTGCCAATCAGGTTGAGTTTTCCTTTTAATGGCTTTATCATGGGGTTTGCGTCTGGTAAAATAATATTGAACGATGCAGGCTCACCGTTTACATAAGCGAACAATATCAAATTTTCATCCATTATCGGCCTCATTTTTTTAAAGCTTTCTAAAATGGTTGAATAGGTTATCGGGACAAAATTTTCAAAATCTTTCCATGCGTCATTATAAATTTCAATAAAATCAGCCGCGAATTTCTCAATCTCTTTCACCCGGAAATGCCTAAACTCATATCCTGGCTTTTGCATTACCCATTTGGCTATTTTGTAAAATCTTTCAGGAAAAGGTTTAAGTATATCTAAATGGTTGGTAATCTGTGCATACAAAGTTTTAAAACCATAATCTTCAAAGAATTTTTGATAATAAGGCGGGTTATAATTCATTCCATATGACGGTGCTGTAAAGCCTTCGACCAATAACCCCCAGAAATTATCATTTTCGCCAAAATTGATGGGGCCGTCCATAGCCTCCATCCCATTTTTAGTAAGCCATTTTTTTCCGGTATCAAACAATAAAAATGCAGCCTCTTCATTATTTACACATTCAAAGAAACCGATACCGCCTGTGGGCTGCTCGTAATGATAAGCCTTTTTGTCGTTAATAAAAGCGGCAATACGGCCTATAAGCTGGCCATTTTCGTCCCAAAGTATCCACCGGGTACATTTGCCATGTTGGTGAAAGTTGTTTTTGGCCGGATCAAATACGGCTTCAATGTCGTTATCAAGCGGACAAACCCAGGTATCGTCATTTTTATAAATTACCCGGGCCGTGTCTAAGAAAGCTTTTTTTGTTGTTTTATCTGTTACTTCGGTTATGGTCATGCGGTTTGTGAAACTGTATAATATAAAAAAAGCATTCAAGGCATAACCTGAATGCTTCAAATAACAACTATATATTAAAATTAATAATCGTCGTCTTCGTCGTAATCAAAATTCTCGTACCCCAAATCATCTAAAGGGCCATCAAAATCATCGTCATCTTCATCTACCTTCTTCTTAGACTTTTGATCAAGCGTGCTATCATCATCGTCTTCATCCTCGCCCGTGTTTTTAGAATCGACTTTCTTGTTTACAGGTTTTTTTGGAGTTCCCATTGCCATGAATTTTAGTAAAACTTTTTTTCATTAATAATAATTGCGTAATAAAGCAATCAGTCTTTTTTTGATGCAGTTAATTTATTTTAGTAAAAATAATCAAAATCATTTTTATTAAAAACAGGATTTTTATTTTTTTTATTTTTTTAAAAACTACTCCGGTTGGTCGCCAATTGTAGCTGCACTATCTGTAAACTCCTTTATTTGAGGCAATTCTTTAATGTTATTAATCCCGAAATAATCCATAAATACGCTGCTGGTACCATAAAGGATGGGTTTTCCTATTGCCTCCGACTTACCGATTATAGCAATTAGCTCTTTTTCGAGAAGTTTTTGAATAGAGTAGTCGCAGTTTACCCCGCGGATCTGTTCAATTTCGGGCTTGGTTACCGGTTGTTTGTAGGCGATAATTGCAAGAGTTTCTAATGCGGCCTGGCTTAATTTCTTTTTTGAACGCTGCGCCTGCAACAGCGCCACCACCTGGTGATATTTTTTCTTTGTTAAGAATTGGTAGCCATTATTCATTTTAACCAACTCAATGGCAAATTGCTCATGGCCATATTTTTGGTTTATGTTATTGATATAGCGGCTTATTTCATCCTCCGCAATATCCTGGTTAAATGCAGCCTGCAAGCAATAAATAATTTCTTCCGTCCGGATACTTTGTTCTGAGACAAATATTAGTGCTTCGATGTATTGTTCAATATCTTCCATGTAGTTCGAGTCCGGAAGTCCGGAAGTCAGTAAAGTCCGAAAGTAAGGAAAATTGTCTGAACTCGAATTTGTGGAATTTAGGAAACTCAAGAATTTTTTTGACGCGGTTTACTTAACTGAATTCTAAATAAGGGAATTCCAGTTCGGGCAATAACTCAAAAGACATCGTTCGGACTTTACTGACTTTCCGACTTTCGGACTCCCTCAATAATTTATCACTTGCTCCTCAATTTGCACAGGTATTTCGCGCCATTCATATTTTTGAGTGCGTAGCTGCGGTTCAAAACCGGCTTCTTTTATAGACTCCTGGATACCTTTAGCTGTAAAACGATGCGGTGCCCCGGCGGCGGATACAACATTCTCTTCTATCATAATGGAACCGAAGTCATTGGCGCCGGCATGAAGGCATATTTGCGCTACCTGTTTGCCAACTGTTAACCATGATGCCTGAATGTTTTTAATATTAGGCAGCATAATGCGGCTCAAGGCTATCATACGAATATACTCGTCGCCGGTAACGTTATTAGTAATCCCCCTTACTTTCCGCAGTAACGTACCGTCATCCTGGAATGGCCAGGGAATAAATGCTACAAAGCCGTAAGCGCCTTCAGGTTTTTCGGCCTGAACCTCACGGATCCAAACCAAATGCTCGAAACGCTCTTCGATAGTTTCGATATGGCCGAACATCATAGTAGCTGAGGTTGGTAAATTAAGTTTATGCGCCGCGCGCATAACATCCAGCCATTCCTGTCCGCCGCATTTGCCCTTGCTGATCAGGCGACGTACGCGATCGTTCAGAATTTCGGCGCCGGCACCAGGTAATGAATCAAGTCCGGCGGTTTTTAGTTCGCGTAGTACATCAATATGGCTCATGCTCTCCAGCTTCGCCACGTGTGCAATTTCCGGGGGGCCTAAGGAGTGGAGTTTTAGGGTAGGGTATAGTTCTTTTAACTGCCTGAAAGTATCCGCATAAAATTTCAATCCCAGATCAGGGTGATGACCGCCCTGTAACAACAATTGATCACCGCCGTAGCGGAAAGTTTCTTCTATCTTCTGCTTGTAGGTCTCAATATCGGTGATGTAGGCATCTTCATGCCCCGGGCGGCGAAAGAAGTTACAAAATTTGCAATTGGCAATGCAAACATTGGTAGTGTTTACGTTACGGTCGATCTGCCAGGTAACCTTGCCATGCGGTACCTGGATCTTACGCAGCTCGTTAGCAGTATACATCAAATCAGCCGTAGAGGCATTTTTATATAGGTATACGCCTTCCTCCTGGGTTAAAAATTCAAACTTTAACGCGCGTTGCAACAGATCTGCTGTGTTCATGTGTCAAATATACGGGGAAGGAGGTAAAAGGCGAAAGGTAAAAAGCGAAAGGTTTTGCAACCTATTAACTTTTACAAGGATTTAACAGAAGCCAGGCGAAAATGTGGTGCACCCTGACGTATGGTGTTTCTATTATGCCATTAGCCCACGCTCCAACCTCAAAACCTTCGTCACGCTCTCCGGTATCTCATGCTGATAATGGGTTACATATATCAAAGTAACATTGCTTAGCTTGCAGATCGTATCAACAAGGCTTTTAAAATGATGTTGCTGATGCGCATCCAAACCCTGGCAAGGTTCATCAAAGATCAGCAAATCAGGATTTTTTATAAGTGCTCGGGCTAGCAGGCATAAACGTTGCGCACTCGCGGGAATATTTTTTAACATCACGCGCGCATATCTTTCTATCTCTAATGCTTTCATCCATCGCAACGCCGTATCAGCCTTGGCTTTTTGTGACTGCCTGAACAAGCCAAGCGTATCGTAATAGCCAGATTCTATCACTTGCAAACAACTGTTATCGGTCGGGAAATACTGGTGTAGTTCAGGCGATACAAACCCTATTTTGCTTTTTATATCCCAGATGCTTTCACCTGTGCCGCGTTTTTTATCGAACAGAATAATATCATTGGCATATGCCTGCGGATTATCGCCATTAATAAGGCTTAACAAAGTTGATTTTCCCGCGCCGTTCGGGCCAAGGAGTGCCCACCTTTCACCAGGGACTATTTGCCAGTTTATTTTATCTAATATTAGCTTTTCGCCATACTTAACATGCACTTCGTTCATTTTTACAATGAAGTCATAGGTTTTTTTCGTATTCCCGGTGTTTAACAGGGCTTTAAGTTCTTCATTGTCGATTTCATCGGCGGCATTGTCAACAAATAATTCGGGCTTAAAATCTTCTTTTAAAATTTTCTGGATCACCTCACCGTTCTTCAAAACGGCAACATGTGTAATAGCATCCGGTATTTCATACGGCGAAGTAGTCATGATCACTGTGATGCCTGATGAAGTGATCTCGTTTATGATAGCGTTGAATTCCTCGCGGGTTTGTACATCCAGCCCCGTTAAAGGATTGTCAAGCAATAATAAAACAGGGTTTTTTAATAGTGCAGCGGCTATCATCAGGCGCTTTGTTTCGCCGTTAGATAACTTTATTAGTTGCTTATCCCTCAGTTCTTTTAATTTTAAAATAGATATTACTTTTTCAAAAGTCCAGTAAATCGAGTTGAGGGATAAGGAGGGGACTGCAAGAAGATATTGCTCAACAGTTAACGCGTCTTCAGAATCTGATGAGTTATACCGCTGCTGGTAGTAGAAATCGGTTGTGTTTGAAAGGTTTTTAAAATGGTGCTTGCCTTCAACCAGGGCGATCAGCTTATGATAGGTAAGAAGGCCTTCTGCATTGGGCTGCCATTTTATTAATTCATCAAAAAAATGGTAGTCAATATTTCCGCCGGTTATGTTAAACCGACCGGCAATGGTTTGCAGCAACGCGCTTTTTCCCGATCCGCTTTCGCCGATCAGCACCCAGTTTTCACCCTGTTTAACAACGAAGTTTAAATTGGTAAAAAGTGTATTATTAAGGAATCTGACGGTTACGTGATTTATAGAAAATAGGGGCAGGTGCATAGTTATTAATTGCGGTAAAATTAGTTATCTATTTGTATCACCCAATGCATTATTTCTGAAAACGTACTTTATTTTTGTAAAAGTTGTTATATTAAACAAAAATTTAACCCTATGCTTAGTTCACTTCATGCTGCTACCGGACGATTTTTAATATCAGAACCATTTATGATGTCCCCCGGTTTTAAAAGAGCAGTTATTTTGTTGACCGAGTACTCTGATGACGGTGCTATGGGTTTTGTTTTGAACCAGCCCAGCGAGTTTTTATTGGGGGATATTTTACCTGAGGTGTCTTATTCTGAAATGCCGGTATTTATCGGTGGCCCGGTAGGCAGTAATACCTTGCATTTTATTCATTGCTGCCCCGAAAAGATCGATAGCGGCATTGAAATAAGGGACGGAATATATTGGGGCGGCGATTTTGAAAAAGTAAAACAATTAATTACCACCTACCAGTTAAATATCGACGAAATAAAGTTCTTTACAGGATATTCGGGTTGGTCGCCGATGCAACTGGACGACGAAATTAAAGAGGATAGCTGGATCGTAGCTGATAAATTGCGAAATGAAATGATCTTTGCCAAAAATGAAGATAACCTTTGGCGCGAGGCGGTGATAAGTTTAGGGCAACGATATGCCCATATCGCTAATTTCCCCCAAAACCCCGAGTTGAATTAGGGTTATGATAACTGATGATCTATGGTTTTTGCGGATGTGTTTCCCGGGCGACATCAAACCTATAATTGATCCAAAGCATTAATTCTTGTATTTAGTGACAATGGGGTGGATTAAAGCACCACTATATTACTTATTTCCAGAAATAAGCAGACGCATCAGCAATTTTAGTTATTGCCGCATGTGATAAAAATGGATATTTTTCCTTTATGTTATTTACAGTAGTTTTATGGGCAAAGAGGTCGTCGTCATTCGCCCAAATGATATCGCTTCCTGCACCTGATGCGATTGTTTGAATTGATAAAAGGGTTTCGTCGCCAAATAGCCCTTTAATTTTATCTATTGATTCACTTGTCCATAAAATAGACAGGTGATTGACGATAGCATCATTGATCTTATCTTGTTCCAACTTAGTTAAATTATTCATGGAATAATTACATTTATTATTGGGCCTTCATGTCCTCTGCTGATTCTTCAACTTTTTTCTTTAAATTTTCTTTGTAAGCGATAAGGTTTTGGACGATTTGATCATCCGCAGTTGATAATATCTGTGCTGCCAATATTCCCGCATTTTTGGCAGCATTCAGCGCCACCGTAGCTACCGGAATGCCATTTGGCATTTGCAGAATGGAAAGGATTGAATCCCAGCCATCAATGGAATTGCTTGATTTTACAGGCACACCTATTACGGGCAAATGTGTTAATGAGGCTACCATTCCGGGTAAATGGGCCGCGCCGCCTGCGCCTGCGATGATCACTTTCAGGCCACGCCCAGCGGCTTCACGGGCGTAGCTGAACATGCGGTCGGGAGTGCGGTGTGCTGATACTACAGTAATCTCATAGGGAACACCCAATTCCTTTAATACGTCAGCTGCATCCTGCATCACATTAAGGTCAGACTTGCTGCCCATTATTATACCTATTTTTGATTGGCCCATTATTGTTTCATTTTATGTTGTTATGCTAAACGTAGTGAGGCGTCCTCTAAAAGGGACCGATCGCGGGCTACATGCATGGCGTCTAAGATCCTTCGCTCGCGCTCAGGATGGCAAAGTGGTTTGCTAATTACTAACTCACCACCTTCAATGTTTCCTGCACAAACCTGGCTTTCTCAATCGCCTTTTCCCTATCTGCGTCCACAATTGTTACATGCCCCATCTTTCGGAACGGTTTTGTTAATGCTTTGCCATATAAATGTACGTATACACCTGCAACTTTTAATACTTTTTCAATGCCCTGGTAAACCGCCGGGCCCTCATAGCCTGCTTCGCCAAGTACGTTGACCATAATGGCGTTATTCAGACAGGCGGTATCGCCCAAAGGCTGGTTAAATATGGCCCTTAAATGCTGCTCAAATTGTGAAACCACATTACCTTCAATAGTCTGATGGCCGCTGTTATGCGGACGAGGCGCAAGCTCATTTACCAATATTTTGCCATGTTTATCCAAAAACATCTCAACTGCAAGCAAACCCACTATTTTCAGGTCTTGTGCAATTTTGGTTGCAATTTGGGCTGCATCTTGTTGCACCTCAAATGGAAGGGTGGATGGTGAGATCAGAAATTCCACGAGGTTGGCCTGCGGGTTAAATTCCATTTCAACCATTGGGAAGGTTTTTACCTCACCATTTTCACTACGGGCCACTATAACCGCAATCTCTTTTTCAAAATCGACCCACCGTTCAATAAGACTTGGTTCTTTAAAGGCATTTTCCAGGTAAGATCCATCTACAACTTTATAAACACCTTTGCCATCGTAGCCGTCACGTCGTAATTTTTGTATGTAGGGAAAGGGTATCCGGCTATCTTTCAATTGCTGCGGAGACGATATAACCTGGAATTCAGCAGTGGGAATATTGTTTTCTTTAAAGAACTGTTTTTGCAGCGCCTTGTCCTGGATCAGCCTGATAATGCGCGGCTGCGGATAAACCAAAACACCCTCTTTTTCCAACTGCTCAAGGGCATCCACATTCACTTTCTCAATTTCGATGGTCACCATATCTGCCTTTTTGCCGAAATTGTAAACAGTTTCATAGTCGCCTAATGAGCCAACTACAAATTCATCACACAATTTACGACATGGGGCTTCACGGTCAGGGTCGAGTACCTTTACCGTTACATTATAATTGATGGCTTGTTGTATCAGCATGCGGCCTAGCTGTCCGCCGCCTAAAATCCCGAGTCTGAGGTCTCCGTAAAAAGCTTTCATTTAATAGTGCAAGTTTAGCTTTTTTTTGATGTGAAAAAAAGTGAAATTAAATGCACCTCATCTGAATTATACATAGCTGGAAATATTGCAATGTCAGTTAAAAGAAGTTAAGGTGTAATGTGCAGCTTATCAATTGCAGCGGCAAGTTTTTTATCTTTATCTGTAACTACGTCACCAGCATCATGGGTATTGAGCCAGATCTCAACTTTATTATAGGTATTTGTCCAGGTAGGGTGGTGGTCCATTTTTTCTGCCCGTAAGGCGACGCGTGTCATAAATGAAAATGCCTCTGAGAAATCTTTAAATTGAAAAGATTTGTACAGTTTATTATCGGTTTCCTGCCAGTCCATATTTACAAAAATTAGTTGACCTCAAATTAAATGAACATAAATTCAGGCAGACGGTTTTAGTAAAATTGATTAAAACATTGTCGTACACCCGGGCGTACCTAAAGCTGTGTAGGACTAACCGGATGCGAGCTGATCACGCTGTCAACAACAAAAACGCTTACGCCGCGCCATGGTAAGGCGTGCAGGTATTCTTTATAGTGCAGCTGCAGATAAGCGC
>Ga0206898_10278_pt1 | contig 13607 bp, 14 predicted proteins | sample Alteio_BWOrgHeat_50_FD_153237 | JGI IMG/M metagenome (GOLD analysis project Ga0206898, IMG submission 153237) | Enriched cells from forest soil in Barre Woods Harvard Forest LTER site, Petersham, Massachusetts, United States -... | ecosystem: Environmental > Terrestrial > Soil > Temperate forest >...
GGCCCTCCGCCGCCTGGTCGGCCGCCCCGGACGGACCGTCCTCCGGATTGGGGGCGCTGGTGGAAATCTCCAGCGTTCCGCCTTCGGGCATGGCGTCTTTGGCATTTTGGACCAGGTTGAAAACCACCTGCTCTATTTCCGCCATGTCGGCACGGACCAGCCCGGCGTCAGGATCCAGGGAAAGTTCGAGGAGAATGCCCTCGCCCAAGGTTTTTTCGATGGACGGCCCGAGGGAGGAGAGAATGGCGGAGAGATTAAGCGGCTTGGGCTGGATGACCTGCTTCCGGCTGAACGATAACAGCTTGGCCGTGAGCCGCGAGGCCCGCTCTACTGCGCGCGTAATCTGTTCCGAGGGCTCGGGGTCGGCCTCCGGGCCCATCTGCCGCCGCAACAGATTTGAATAGCCAATGATGGCCTGCATCAAGTTGTTGAACTCATGCGCGATGCCGCCGGCCAGCCGTCCCACCGCCTCCAGTTTTTGCTGGTGCTGGGAGTGCTCCTCGATTTCTTTCCGCTCCGCAATGTCCCGCATCACCCCGATGAACCGCCGTTTCGAGGCCACCACCGCCTTGCTCAAGTCCATTTCCACCGGGAAGACCGTGCCGTTCCGCCGGAACGCCTTGAGTTCGATCACCTTGCTCTGGCGCGGTTGAAAACGGCCGCCCAGCAGCGATTCGAATTCCGAGAGAGAGTCCAGATGAAGCAAATTACGGACATTTTGGCCCGCCAGCTCGGCCGAGGAGAATCCTAAGATCCGCTCCGTGGCCGGGTTCACCGCCTCCAGCCGGCCCCCTTCGTCGAAGATCAGCAGACCGTCTGCCATGTGCTCCAGAATATTGGAAAGCCGCTCCTCGCTTTGTTGCAGGGCTTCCTCCGCCAGCTTGCGCGAGGTCACATCCAGCCCCACCGCCTGGTATTCAGAGATCGGTCCCGTTCCTTCAAAAATGGCGCGCACCGCACATTGAATCCAGAGCATCCGGCCTTGGGCGGAGGTCGTTTTGAAATCATAGCGAATAGGCATGTTCCCCTCGCGCAAGGAGGCAAACTGGCTCATCATCACTTCATTTTCCGCGGCGGGAATGATCGGCATGAAGTTGGTTCCCACCAGTTCCTCCCGGGTCTTGCCGTAGTGCTGGCAATAGGATTGGTTGACGAAGGTGATTTTTCCTTGGGGGTCAAACCGCCAGATCAGCTCGGTCTGGTCCTCCACCACTCCGCGGTAGCGTTTCTCGCTTTCCCGGACGGCCCGCTCCGCCACATCGCGCTCGGTCGCGGCCGCGGCCATGAACAAGTTGGTCAGTGACAAGACCGCGATATAGGTGCCCAGGAGCGTGACTCCAATCCGGTCCGACTCCGTCACGAACGGCCCCTGGCCGTGAAGGTAGGCATAGATTGCGAGGGCGGAGACCAAAAGAGTTCCCGTGGTGGCTCCGCGCTGGCCGAAACGAAGGCTTGACCAGATAAGAAAAGGATACGGCAGGTAGGCCAGCGGATAACTTTGGGCGCCTTGCACCGCCCACGAGTTGAAGGAAACCTCAATCGACGCGATCAAACCGGCCCCGCACACGCACGCTTCGAATTTCCGCGTGAAATCCATTTCATAAGCGGCCTTCGCTCCCCAGGCGAGAATGAAGGGGCAGACCACCAGGATCGCCATGCAATCCGGAATCCACCAGAGCGTCCACGCCTCCGAAAAATTCTCCCACGCGACCCGCCCTTCGAGGCAGAGGCTGAGCACGGTGAACGCGGCGTTGACCGTGGTGCCCATGACCGCCCCCGCGCAAGCCAGCCCGGCGACGTCCCGCACCCGCTCCAGCGACCTGCGAAAGCCGGCCAGGCGTTCGAGCAGGTAGGCGCAAACCGCGGCTCCCAGACAGCTTCCCACCGCCGTCGCCATGGCGAAAGTAAGGGAAGGATAAACCATGCTGCCCACCACAAAGGCGCCGAGCGCCACGCCGGGCAGATAGCGATAGCCGAAGAGCAAAACCGCCCCCAAGGCGATGCCGGCCGGGGGCCAAACCAAGGTCAGCGTTCCTTTAATGACCCCGGATTCACGTCCCAGCCAGCCTCCCACCACGTAAAAACCGGCCAGGACCATGATCCTGGTTAGCACTCCAAACCGTCCGGTTTTGCTTGCGCCGGGCAATGTCGACATGATGAGCTTGGCGGCCCCGGCCTTCCGGGGCGACTGGCATTATGTGGCGGATTTGCTTAAAAATCAATGGCTTGCGCCTGAGTTGGAGCCGTCTTCCCAAGCGGACACCGGTCCAGACGCCTCATTCAGCCTCCATCTCTCCTTTTCCAAGCCCCGCGGCGCAATGGCCCGGGGGCCGGAAAGACATTGCCAAGAAGAGGAGGCAATGTCATATTTATAGCCGTCAACCGAGAAACCTAAAACAAAATATGAGAAAATTATTTGCAGCTTCCGTCGCCGCGATGCTTCTCGTCTCCGCCACGGCGTTTGCGGCGGGCGAGGTAACCATCAAAGGCAAAGGCGTGTGCGCCAAGTGCTCTCTGAAAGAGGTGGATCACTGCCAGAATGCCATCCAAGTCACCAAGGACGGCAAGACCACCACCTACTACATCGTGGAGAATGACGTCAGCAAGGCGTTCCACAAGACCGTCTGCCACGGCCCCGTCGATAAAGTCACCGCCGTCGGCAAGGTCAAAGAAGTCGATGGCAAGCTGGAGCTGACCGTCACCAAGCTCGAAGCCGATTGATTTGCGCGCCGGTCCGCCGGCCCGTCCTAAACCGCCGCTTTTGCGCGGCGGTTTTTTATTTTCCAGGGCCTTGGGCGCGCCGAGACTGCTGCTTGACGCTCGAAAGACCGTCCGTTAGGTTGCGCCCGGTAATCGAAAAGTTATGCAAAATTTCCTGGTCCCAATGGTGGTGGAGCAAACCGGCCGCGGTGAGCGTGGCTACGACATTTATTCGCGTCTCTTGGTGGACCGGATCGTGTTTCTGGGCACGCCGGTGGATGACATGGTGGCCAACTTGATCATTGCCCAGCTTTTGTTCCTGCAGATGGCGGATCCCAAGAAGGACATTCATCTCTATATCAATTCCCCGGGCGGAAGCGTCACGGCCGGTCTGGCGATTTACGACACGATGCAGTTTATGACCTGCGACGTGAACACCTACTGCATCGGCCAGGCGGCGAGCATGGGCGCCGTGTTGCTCTGCGGTGGAACCAAGGGAAAACGATATGCCCTGCCCAACGCGAACATCATGATCCATCAGGTGCTCGGCGGGGCCGAGGGCCAGGCCAGCGATGTGGAGATCCGGGTCAAATACATGCTCAAGCTGAAGCACCGGCTCAACTCCATCATTTCCAAACACACCGGCAAACCAATCGAACAGGTCGAGCGCGATTGTGACCGCGATAACTTCATGTCCGCCGAGGAGGCCAAGGCCTACGGGCTGGTGGATGAGGTCGTGCAGTCCCGCAAAGAAATTCCCGCGCTGGATAAAAAGGACTGACCTCATGGCCCGGCCGACCAACATTACGCTTTGCAGTTTTTGCGGCAAATCCCACGCGGAGGTCCGCAAGCTCATTGCCGGTCCGGGAGTCTATATTTGCGACAATTGCGTGACACTCTGCAAGAGTGTCCTCGACAAGGAGTTCGCGGTGGAGCCCAAGAAGGCTCCGCCCAAAATTAATGTCCGGCGCCCCTCCGAGATCAAGCGGCGGCTGGAGCGCGAATGCGTCGGCCAGGACCACGCCAAAAAAACCCTCGCGGTCGCCGTGCATAATCATTTCAAACGCTTGCTGCAGGAGCCGCCCGCGGCCAAGGAGACCGAAGGATCCTCCGAGCGCCAGGCCTCCGATGAGGTTGAAATCGAGAAAAGCAATGTCTTGCTGATCGGCCCCACTGGCTCTGGCAAGACCCTGCTGGCCCGGACTCTGGCCAAAATGCTCGATGTGCCGTTCGCCATTGCCGACGCGACGGCCCTGACCGAGGCGGGCTACGTCGGCGAGGACGTGGAGAACATCATCCTGCGCCTGCTGCAGAACGCCGATGGCGATGTGAAGCGCGCCCAGATGGGGATCGTTTACATTGATGAGATCGACAAGATCGCGCGCAAAACCGAGAACGTCTCCATCACCCGGGATGTCTCCGGCGAGGGGGTTCAACAGGCCCTGCTCAAAATTTTGGAGGGGACGATCTGCAATGTCCCGCCGCAAGGCGGACGGAAACATCCCCAGCAGGAGTACATCCGGGTTGACACCAGTGGCATCTTGTTCATTTGCGGCGGGGCTTTCGTCGGTTTGGAAAAGATCATCCAACGGCGCTTGGGCCGGCGGGTGATGGGTTTTCGGTCGGACGATCAACCCCACGACCCTGTCGCGGCCGAGCGGGATGAGGTGATGCAACTGGTCGAGCCGGAGGACTTGCTGGCCTTTGGTTTTATCCCCGAGTTCATTGGACGCCTGCCGGTGGTTTCGGTGCTCGAGGAGTTGAACGAGGAGCAACTGGTCTCAGTCCTCTCCGAGACCAAGAACTCCCTGACCCGCCAGTACGCGAAGTTGCTCGCGATGGAGGGGGTCGAACTGGAGTTCACCCCCGATGCGTTGCGGGAACTGGCCGCCCAGGCGATCAAAAAAGGGACCGGCGCCCGGGCCTTGCGCAGTTTGCTGGAAAAGCTCATGCTGGACATCATGTATGAGATTCCCACCCGCGAGGATGTCGCGGCCGTGACGATCACCCGCCCTGCGGTGCTGGGTGAGGCGCCTGCTTTGATCCGTCGCAAGACTCATCAGGCCGCAGCTTGATTTTCCCGTCGGCCGGCGTTTTTCCCGCCTGCCTGGCGGGCTTTTTTTTATCCCTATGCCCAAATCATTCCAACCCGAACAGTTCGTCGCCAGCCAGGTGCGGGCGATTCCACGCTCCGGCATTCGTGATTTTTTTGACATCGTGCAGGGAATGAAGGATGTGATCTCGCTCGGCGTCGGCGAGCCGGATTTCGTCACCCCCTGGCATATTCGCGAGGCGGCCATCTACGCCTTGGAGCGCGGCCGCACCGGCTACACCTCAAACTTGGGCCTGCTCAGCCTGCGTCAGGCCATCAGCAAAAGTGTGGAGCAGGACTTCGGCGTCGCCTATGACCCCGCGCGCGAAATCTTGATCGCCGTGGGCGTGAGCGAGGCGATGGACCTGGCCTTCCGCGCCATCATCAATCCTGGGGACGAAATCATTTACCACGAGCCGTGCTATGTGAGCTATTCTCCGGGAGTGTCTCTGGCTCACGGGGTGCCGGTCGCCGTGTCCTGCCGGGCCGAGGATGGCTTTTCCGTCACCGCCGCCGCCATCGAGGCCGCCATCACCCCGCGCAGCAAAGCCTTGGTCCTCAATTTTCCGACCAATCCCACCGGCGGCACCATGCACCGGGAGGAACTGCTCAAGATCGCGGAGGTCGCCTGCCGCCACAATCTATTGGTCATCACCGATGAGATTTATTCGGAGCTTACCTTCGAGGGCGAGCACGTCAGCATCGCTTCGCTGCCCGGCATGGTCGAGCGGACCATCTTCTTGCACGGGTTCTCCAAAGCCTATGCGATGACCGGCTTTCGCATCGGCTACGCCTGCGGTCCCCGTGAGATCATCGAGGCGATGATGCGCATCCACCAATACTCCATGCTCTGCGCCAGCATCATCAGCCAGGAGGCCGCCCTCGAGGCGATCCGCCACGGCCGGCCGGACACGCGGGAGATGCGGGAGCAATACCGCCTGCGGCGCAATTTCATCGTGGCCGCCTTCAACCGGCTCGGGTTGCCCTGCCATCTGCCGCGCGGCTCCTTTTATGCCTTTCCCTGCATCAAATCGAGCGGGCTGGGCTCCAAGGAGTTCGCCGTGCGCCTGCTGGAGCAGGAAAAAGTGGCCTGTGTGCCTGGCGGCGCTTTTGGTCCGGCCGGCGAGGGTTTTCTACGCTGCTGTTTCGCCACTTCCCTGGAGCAAATCCAAACCGCGATGGACCGCGTGGGACGGTTTTTAGAGCGCAACCGGGCTTAGACCGGCCAGAAAAGTGCTGATTTCCCCGGAATGGGGCGTAGAGTGAACTCAAAGCTATGATTATTCAAACGGCGGTCCTGTGCGACGCGGCGACCGATTACCAGAGCAAACTCAATTTGCTCGGGGCCTTCGACACCATCACCACGTTCCAGATGCCGTGCATGCATCCGCAATGTGCCATCGCGTTGCGCGTCGTTTTCGAGCGGATTGAGGAGGGGCAGCACCATTTTAAGCTCAAGTTCACCGACGATGACGGAAAGCTGTTCATTCCCCAGATGGATGTTCCCATCCAGGCCGTTTTTTCACCGGAGGCCAATTTCTTCACCAGAAACCTGATCATTAACTTCCAGAACCTGAAGTTCGAGCGGCCCGGCTCCTATTCGATCGAGGTCGCCGCCAATAATCATCACCTCATCAGCATCCCGCTCAGTGTCCGCTTGCTGACCCCGCCGGGCGCGGCCCAGAGCCCGCCACCCGCCCCGCCGCATCCTTCGCCCGAAAGCTGAGCGCCATGTCCTTCGCCGATTTTCCAGAGCAACTGCAGGTGGCCCGCCTTCTGCAACGGAGCTTGGAGCGCGGACGGCTGGGGCACGCTTATCTGTTTGGCGGAAACGATCTGGGGGCGCTGGAGGCCATGGCGCTGACCCTGGCCAAGACCCTGAACTGCTTGAACCCGCGGCGCGCCGGAGACTCCTCCCTCGCCGTGGATTGCTGCGATCAATGCGCGGTCTGCCGAAAAATCGACCAGCACAGTCATCCCGATATCAATTGCGTCAGACCGGAATCCAAGTCGCGCGTCATCACCATCGACCAGATGCGCGAGTTGATGCAGACCGTGCATCTCAAACCGGCGGAGGCCCAATTCAAGGTGGGAGTGATCGTCGCCGTGGACCGGTTGAACAACCAAGCCGCGAACGCTTTTCTCAAGACGTTGGAGGAGCCGCCCGGCCAGTCCATCCTGATTTTACTTTCCACCGAGCCGCAACGCGTCCTTGAAACCATCCTCTCCCGCTGTCTCCGCCTCACCTTCGCGGGCGGCGGCTCCCGGACCGCGCCCGAGGATCTGGCTTGGGTGGCCGCCTTCAGCGAGGCCGTGGCCGGCGAGAATCGCGGAGGACTCCTGCCTCGCTATCGTCTGCTCGGGAGGCTCGCCCTCCAACTGGCCCAAAAGCGTGTGTCGATTGAGAAGTCCTGCCGGGCTAAATCGCCGTTGGAACGGCACGATGATGTCGAAACCAAACTTCGGGACAAGTGGGAGGAGGAACTGAGCGCCTCGGTGGAAGCCGAATACCGGCGGCAACGAGGCGATTTGATGACCGCCTTGCACTGGTGGCTGCGGGATATTTGGATTTCCCGCTTTGCTCCAGCCGGCGAATTGGCGGCCTATCCTCATCTCACCGAATTTTCCAAGACCGTCGCCGCCCGCATTTCCCCTTCCGAAGCGATGGAGAACTTGGGGGCGATGGAGCAATTGCAACGCTGGCTCGGTTCAAATGTCCAGGAGGCTCTGGCTTTGGAGGTCAGCCTTCTTAAGCTCCGCCTCTAGATTTGCCTCCTGCGACGAGAGAAACGTGCATGAGCGACAAAGTTCAACGGGTTCCCACCGAGGCCCCTCGGATTTCGACTCGCTTGTTTCCTGCGCTTTGCGGGCTCCTTTTGGGACTGGCTCTGCTGAAGTTTGGCAACCCCGTTATTTTCGAAGACCAAATTGATCGCCCGACCGAACTGCTCGGCTGGTTGGTTCAGCCATGGCCCCTCGCATATGGATACGCGGTCGCTGGTGCCGTTTTACTGTGCGGTATCGTTAATGGATTTGGAAAACGGCCCTATTTCCCCCGAGTTTGCTGGCTTCCGCTGGTCTGGGTGATCTGGCAAATGATTGCCACCAACGAATCAATCGCCCCCTCGCTTTCGCGCCAAGCTCTCGTGCATTTCTTGGTCTGTGTCGCGCTCTTTTATTTGGGATTCTTCTGCTTAAGTCAGTATTCTCAGACTTGGCCATTCTGGATCATTATTTCACTCTGCTTTATCGTTAGTGTTCGTACGGGAATTGCTCAACATTTTGGTGGTCTCGAAGCTACCCGGGTTTATTTTTTCGACCATATTTATCCGACGTTAACGTCACCGCCTCCCGATTTGATCCGGAAAATGAAAACAAATCGGATTTTTGCGACGTTGTTTTATCCCAACACCTTTGCGGCCATCATCCTTCTCTATGTTCCGGTTTTTGTCGGTTTGCTCATTCGCTTGAAAGATTTCCTCAAGCCCTCGATTCGGGCGGTTTTGGCCCTTCTGATCCTTGCACCCAGCCTTTGCTGCCTCATCTGGTCGGGTTCCAAAGCGGGTTGGTTGCTGTTTTTGCTGATTGTTCTCATCGCCATCTTCCATTGTGGGATCTCGCGCCGGATGAAAGTCGGCGTGCTCGTCAGCCTCGGTGTGCTCGGGCTCCTGGGCTTCTTTGTGCGCTACAAGGCATTTTTCGACAAAGGCGCCACCAGCGTGAGCGCGCGTTTTGATTACTGGGAGGCCGGGTGGAAGACCGGCCTCGCCCATCCCATCACCGGCGCCGGACCGGGCACGTTCGGCCCGGCTTACCTTAAAATAAAACGGCCGGATTCCGAGATGGCACGCCTGGCTCATAACGATTATTTGGAGCAATGGTCCGATAGCGGACTTGTCGGGTTCTTGGCCTTTTTTGGGTTTATAGCAGGATCTTTGGTGCTGCTGTATCGTCACAGTGACAAGAATATCCACAGTGAGAGTTTTTGGATTTGGCTGGGGCTTTTGGCGGTTTCGCTTCACTCCTTCGTGGAGTTCCATCTTTATATTCCTGCTTTGGCCTGGCCGATGTTCTTGCTGTTTGGGTTGGCGTGGGGCCGGGTCGCCGCAAAGAACATCGACAAGGGTCGCGTTTTGGCCTAGCCTGCCCGTAATTCGATGAAGTTCTTGTTCCTCAACGGTCCGAATCTCAATCTGCTTGGGCAGCGAGAACCGGGCGTGTATGGGCGGCTGACCTTGTCAGAAATCGAGGGCATGGTGCGCGAGAAAGCCGGCCGTTTGGGCGTCACGATTGATTTTCGACAATCCAATAGCGAGGCGGATTTGATTGATTGGATTCAACAAAGCCCTGGCCTGGCCGATGTCATCATTCTGAACGCGGCCGCTTACACGCATACCAGTGTGGCGCTGCGTGACGCCATTAGTGGGACCGGAGTTCCCACCATCGAGATTCACCTCTCGAACATCCATGCCCGGGAGGAATTTCGTCACAAGTCGCTCATCGCCCCCGTCTGCCGAGGCCAGATCGCCGGATTCGGCGCTCAATCGTATCTTTTAGCGCTTGACGCCGCCATTAGCGTTAAAGCTTCCTAAAACCCCGCTTAATCCTACGCTTTTCAAGGAATAAAAGGCAAATATTTTCGACCTTGACGCGCTTTTCCCACGGGCTATGATCGCAAATATCAGAGTGCGGCCATGAGCAGAGTCGAGAATACGACTGCTGCTCTTTTGATCTTTAGAGGGCTGAAGGGTAAACCTGCCAGCGCCTCCGGCCGCAGCCAGAAATTTAACCAGGAGATCGTGTGGACCTGAAAGACATCAAAGCCATCATCGACTTGATGAAGAAGAACAGCCTCTCCGAGTTTGAAATGGAGAAGCAGGACTTTAAGATAAAACTTAAGAGGGCCTGCAATGGCGGTGGGCAGCCAGCCTTTGATGAGTCTGCAGCCATGGGCTACGCCATTCCCCAGAATCCGTCCTCCGCCGCTCTTCTCCCCCTCACGACGGCCCAAACCCAGCCCGGGACTTTGGACATCAAGTCTCCCATGGTTGGAACATTCTACCGCGCTCCGTCTCCCGAGGCGGGCAACTACATTGAAATCGGGGCCGAGGTCAACCCCGACACCGTCGTTTGCATCATCGAGGCGATGAAAGTCATGAACGAGATTAAAGCCGAGGTGCGTGGCGTCATCACCCAGATTCTCCTGGAGAACGCCAAACCGGTCGAGTTCGGCCAGCCGCTCTTCCGCATCCGTCCCCTTTGATCGCGCTCTCGTCGCGGAACCGGATCACGCCGCGCTTGCGCACCTGTCATGTTTGAAAAGATTCTCATAGCGAACCGAGGCGAAATCGCTGTTCGCATTATTCGCGCCTGCAAGGAGCTTAACGTCCGCACCGTCGCTGTTTACTCGGAGGCGGACGTCAATTCCATCCATGTGCAGATGGCGGACGAAGCCATCTGCATCGGCAAGGCTCCCAGCAGCGAAAGCTATCTTCGGATCGATCGCATCATCAGCGCCGCTGAGATCGCCGATGTCGATGCCATCCATCCCGGTTACGGCTTCCTTTCCGAGAACGCCCATTTCGCTGATGTCTGCGAGAGCTGCAATATCCGGTTCATCGGTCCCAGCTCCCGGGCCATGAGCGCCTTGGAGGACAAGGCGGTCAGCCGTGCTTTGGCTAAAAAAGCCGGCGTGCCGACCCCGCCCGGCTCGGATGGCGTGGTCCAAACCGAGGCGGACGCCCTCGCCACCGCCAAGCGAATTGGCTACCCGGTCATGATCAAGGCGATCGCGGGCGGCGGCGGACGGGGCATGCGCGCCGCGCACAACGACATTTCCCTCATCAAGGGCTACCACACGGCTCGGACAGAGGCGGAGAAGTCCTTCGGCAATTCCGAGGTTTACATCGAGAAGTTTATTCTCAATCCCCATCATATCGAATTCCAGATCCTGGGGGACAACCGCGGGAACATCATCCATTTGGGCGAGCGGGATTGCTCCATTCAACGGCGCAACCAAAAACTGATCGAGGAGACGCCCTCCCCGCTGATTGAGAACAAATACAAGGATTTGCGGAAGAAAATGGGCAAAGCGGCCGTGCGCATCGCCGAGGTCGCCCAGTACACCAACGCCGGCACGGTTGAGTTCATCGTGGATGACGACGGGAATTTTTATTTCCTGGAAGTGAACAAGCGAATTCAAGTCGAGCATCCCATCACCGAAGAGGTGACGGGAGTGGACTTGGTCAAGCTTCAGATCATGATCGCCATGGGTGAGCCATTGCGCATGTCCCAGAGCGACGTCCATTTTAAAGGTCACGCCGTCGAATGCCGGATCAATGCCGAGGACCCCTTCGACGATTTCCGTCCCTGCCCCGGGCGGGTGGAAATGTATTACGCTCCCGGCGGCAAAGGAGTGCGGTTGGACAGCCACATTTACGCCGGCTACACCATCCCGCCCAACTACGACTCGATGATCGGCAAGCTCATCACGGTGGGCAAAGACCGTCGCGAAGCTTTGGATCGCATGTCCCGCGCTTTGGGCGAGTACATGATCACCGGGGTCAAGACGACCATTCCCTTGGAGACCGCGATCCTCCAGGACCCAAACTTCCGCCGCGGCGTTTACTCCACCAATTTTATCGCGGAACTCCTGGGCGGGGCTCGTGGCGGTTTGATCGAGGAATAGCAACCCTTCCTTGCGCGGACCATGAAACCGCTCGCCGACTGCCGGCTGTACGCGTTCGTGGACGCCGCTTATCTGGATGGAAGGCCGCCCGCCGCCCTGGCGGAGGCTTTGTGTCTGGGCGGCGCCGACATCATCCAATGGCGGGCCAAAGGCTGGCCGGCGGAGCGCGTCCTTCAAACCGCTCTCGAACTTGCTCCTGTTCTTCGCTCTCACGGGGTTCGTTTCGTGGTCAACGATCATCTGGATGTGGCCCGGGCGGCCGGCGCCGACCTTTGCCATCTGGGCCAGGAGGATTTCTTCGACGCCGGTTTCCGCCACGCTCGCGATTTAAAGCTGCAGAATGTCGGACTCGGACTGAGCACGCATGCTCCAGGACAGGCCCGGGCCGCTCTGGAGGCGGAGCCGGATTACATTGCCATTGGTCCCGTCTTTGCCACCGGCACCAAGCCGGAAGCCCGTCCCGTGACGCTCGATTATGTCCGCTGGGCGGCGGAAAATGTGACCCTTCCTTGGTTTGCCATCGGCGGCATCGATCTGGAGCGGCTGGATCGCGTGCTGGAGGCGGGAGCTTCGCGGGTTTGTGTGGTCTCGGCCATTTTACGCGCTCCAGATGTCCGGGAGGCCTGCCGCCGGTTCATGGATCGATTGGAGTCGCAAGGAAAGTTCGACAGAAGCCGGTTCAGCGCCTAGGCTGCGCAAAACGAAATCTTATAATCCATGAGCGTTCTTGTTGTCGGATCCACTGCCCTTGATTCCATTAAAACACCCAAAGCCGAGAATCCCCGGCTTCTGGGCGGCTCGGCCAGCCACGCGGCCGTGGCCGCGAGTTTTTTCGGTCCGGTGAATTTGGTGGGCATCGTGGGGGACGATTTTCCCAAGGCCTACCTGGATCTTTATCGCAAGCACCGGATTAATTTGGACGGTTTGCAGACCGTTTCCGGCAAGACCTTTCATTGGTCGGGCGAGTACGAGGTCAACATGAACAACCGCCGCACGCTCGCCACCGAGCTTGGCGTGATCGAGAATTTCAACCCGACCCTCCCGGCGTCCTACCAGAAGTCGCCCTTCGTTCTGCTGGCCAATATTTCCCCGTCCCTCCAGCACCATGTGCTGGATCAGATGAAAAAGCCGAAATTGATCGTGGCAGACACGATGGATCTTTGGTTGAACATCGCTCTGCCGGACTTGCTCCGTCTCCTCAAACGGATTGACCTTTTCGTGCTGAATGACAGCGAGGCCCGCCAGTTGACCGATGAGAGCAACCCCCTCGTCGCGCTGAAGAAAATCCACCGGCTCGGGCCGAAATATGTCATCATCAAGAAAGGAGAGCATGGAGCCATTCTCTCGTCGCCCAAAGGGATGTTCCTCTCTCCCGCCTTTCCCCTGGAAAAAGTGATGGATCCGACGGGCGCGGGCGATTCCTTTGTGGGCGGATTGATCGGCTATCTGGCCTCACAACCGGGGTCCATTGACTCCAAGCTTCCGCGGGCGATGGTCTATGGCAGTGTCGTCGCCTCTTTTTGTTGCGAGGACTTCGGCCTGAAGGCCACCACCAAGGCCACCCGCGCCGCCATCGAAAAACGGGTCAAGACCTTGGCGAAGTTTTTGAAATTTTAACCGCGCCGCGCGGACGGGGCGGAGAGAGAGCCACCGCTATGAAAACGATGTTTCTGCGGCTCGCCGGACTGGCGTCCGCCCTCTTGCTTCTCGCCGGATGCTCCGGCTTCCAGGGCCAGTGGGACAAAACCCTGGCTGCCCCCGGCGCCACCACTGGACTGCAAGGGCCATGGCAGGGAATCTGGCGGAGCGACGCCAGCGGTCACACCGATGTATTGCGGTGCCTGGTCACTCGCGATCCCGGCGGCGCCTATCGCGCCCGGTTTCATGCCAAATACCACAAAGTCCTAACCTTCGGCTACACCGTGCCGTTGACCGTCCAGCAGACCAACGACACGTATCTTTTCCAAGGCTCCGCCGATCTCGGCTGGATGGCGGGCGGTGTGTATCATTACGATGGCCGCGCCTCCCTGACGAACTTCAGTTCCACTTACTCCTGCAAATACGACCACGGGGTGTTTGAAATGAGCCGTCCGTAGCCCCTTCGCGGCGCGGCGGGACTTGCCTGAT
>Ga0206898_10279_pt1 | contig 13592 bp, 9 predicted proteins | sample Alteio_BWOrgHeat_50_FD_153237 | JGI IMG/M metagenome (GOLD analysis project Ga0206898, IMG submission 153237) | Enriched cells from forest soil in Barre Woods Harvard Forest LTER site, Petersham, Massachusetts, United States -... | ecosystem: Environmental > Terrestrial > Soil > Temperate forest >...
GGAACAGCAGGCCTCTCGCACAAGGTGGTGGTTGACAATTCCTCCATTGCCAGCTGGGACAACCTGTGCAACATGCCGTTTTTTGTCACCGCAACCTGCGAGTTTGCTCAGTATGACAATCCCGCTTTTGTTTCCGCCGGCGAGCATATTTTACTCAGTCCGATTGGGGGCGGAATCGGATTGCTGACTACGGTTAGGCTGGTATTCTCCACCCCTAATTTTGCCCTCAATCAGAATTTTTATCGCTGTGCCTTCAATCCCGTCAATGGACAGATGCCCCGGTTAGGAGATATCTACCGCATTACCCAGGTCCTTTCAGGATCACTGGTCAACAACCGTAATTTTTCCCTGCTGGGCGATCCGGCACTCCGCCTGGCATATCCTCAAGAAAAGCTGAAAACCAGTACATTCAACGGGGTGACAGTGACCAGCACATCCATGGATACGATTCACGCCCTTACACATGTAACCGTCAAAGGCTTTGTTACAGATACAAATGGAATCAAACTAAGCACCTTTAACGGTTCGGTTTATCCTACCGTTTTTGACAAGCCTTCCGGACTGACTACCTTGTCAAACGACGGCGTTGCAAACAGTCCCCCGGTGCTGTTCATGCTTCAGAAAAACATTTTGTTTAAGGGGAAGGCAACCGTGACTAATGGAGATTTTCAGTTCTCTTTCGTGGTGCCCAAAGACATTGCTTACCAATACGGTCAGGGGAAAATCAGCTATTATTTTGAAAATGGTGTGAAAGATGGAGCCGGTGCATTTCGTGGATTTGCCGTTGGAGGTACGGATAAACATGTGTTACCCGATGTGACCGGTCCTAAAATCAAATTGTTTCTCAACGATACCACCTTTCAATACGGAGGTACCACCAATGCCGACCCGCGCCTGTATTCCACACTCTTTGACAGCAGTGGAATAAGTGTGGTAGGAAATGGCATCGGGCATGACCTGGTGGCTGTCCTGGATGGCAATGTAGGAAGCGGTGTCGTACTCAATGATTTCTACACGCCGGATATCAACTCCTTCCAGAGCGGTAAGATCAATTTTCCTTATACCGGACTGACAGAAGGTACGCATACGCTCCGGTTGAAAGCCTGGGATGTGTATGACAACTACTCCGAATCGGTAACCGAATTTATTGTGGCATCCACTGCACCATTGGCCCTGAAGCATGTGCTTAATTACCCCAATCCGTTTACGACCCATACGAGCTTCTACTTTGAAGACAATGAATGTTGCCAGACGCTGACAGTAGAGGTGGCCATTTTTACCGTAACCGGCAAGCTGGTAAAAACAATTCTGACCACTTTTAATATTGACGGATATCGCTCACCTCCAATTGATTGGGATGGAAGAGATGATTTTGGCGACAAAATTGGCAGAGGCGTATACGTTTATAGGCTCTCTGTACGTTCTCCTTCCGGTGGAACAGACGAGAAATTGGAAAAGCTCGTCATTTTAAATTAGTTTAATACCTTAGCAGTCCTAAAAAAAGGCCGCCAGGTGAGATATCGCTTAGAAATGTTTAAAAAGTCAATTCTTCATTCAACTGTTGCTGTTCTTGCAACAAGTACAGTCGGGTACGCTCAGCATGCGCTTACTACGAGTCAGATTCTTGGTCAGGTGAACACGGTCACTACCGCTGTTCCGTTCCTGATGATTTCTCCCGACTCCCGTGCCGGTGGTATGGGTGATGCCGGTGTAGCTTCGGCTCCGGATGCCAACTCCATTCATTGGAACCCGGCCAAGCTGGCTTTTCTGGATAAAAAGATGGGCCTGAGTATTTCTTATACTCCCTGGCTCCGGGCGCTTGTTCCGGACATTAACCTGGCTTACATTTCCTTTTACTACAAACCGGGAAGCAAGAAATCCGACCAGACAATAGCGGGTTCTCTCCGATACTTCTCTCTGGGTGATATCACCTTTACCGATATCACCGGTGCAACCATTGGTCAGTTCAGGCCTTATGAGATGGCGCTGGATATGGCATATGCCAGGAAACTCTCCAAAAATTTCTCTGTTGGTCTTGCCGGCAGATATATTTACTCGAACTTAACCAACGGAATAGATGTAGGCGGTGCCAATACCCATGCAGCACAAACAGGTGCGGTGGATCTTTCTGTATTCTATACCAACGATAAAGTAAAGGTCGGGGACAAGAAGAGCATTCTCAACCTGGGTCTGGACATTTCGAATATCGGTGGTAAGGTGGCTTATACCAATTCGGCTCAGCGGGATTTTATACCTACCAATCTGCGTGTGGGTGGTGGACTTACCATGGAACTGGACAAATACAATTCTCTGTCCTTTATCATGGACATCAACAAATTATTGGTTCCTACCCCCGACATTGTAGATACTGTTAATCATAAAACATACGGTAAGCCGACGAATGTGCCGGTAGCAACCGGTATCTTATACGGACTTGATCCTTCCGATCCTCCCGGAGGAACAACCGAATACCTGCGTGAATTTGACATTTGCGGTGGAATGGAATACTGGTACGACAAGCTTTTTGCTGTACGTGCAGGTTACTTTTATGAAAACCCTACCAAGGGCAACCGGAAATATTTTACGCTTGGAGCCGGTATCAAATACAGTGTTTTTACCCTCGACTTTGCCTACCTGATCCCAACCGATCAGCGAAATCCATTGCAGAACACCCTGCGGTTTACACTGGTGTTTGACTTTGATGCGTTGAAAGACCAGAACAAAGAATCTTCCGGTACAAGTACAAACTAAGGGAATATGACCCTCCTGATCTCCCTGTAAGGCCTCCTTACAGGGATTTTTTTTGACGTAGCCGGAGTTTTGATATTTTTGCGCAGATTCATTCGGCTAAATCAAACAGGTGCTATGGAAAAAATACGGATAGGGTTCGGGTACGATGTTCATCGCCTGGAAGAAGGCCGGGCCTTTTGGCTTGGAGGGGTGCATCTGGAGCATAACAAAGGCAGCCTTGGTCATTCCGATGGGGATGTGCTGATCCACGCCATTTGTGATGCATTGCTGGGAGCAGCCAATGCACGTGATATCGGGTTTCATTTCCCGAACACTTCTGCTGAATTCAAAGACATAGACAGTAAGATACTCCTGCGCAAGGTGGGTGAGATTATCCGCGGGCAAGGGTATGAAATCGGAAATATTGATGCCACCGTTTGTCTGGAAGCTCCCAAAATAAATCCGCATGTTCCTGAAATGCAACGCGTACTTGCCGAATGCCTTCAGGTGCCGGCAACAGACGTCTCCATCAAAGCTACCACCAACGAAGGGCTAGGCTATGTGGGGTCGGAACAAGGCGTAAATGCCTATGCCGTGGCATTGATTGTTCGTAAAGCGTAGGTTTATTCGTAGTAGTAGACCTTGATCAGAGCGGTGTCCTTCAAGAAATCAATATTTCCCACCGATACCCGGTGTATCTTCAATCCGGTGCGTTGCTGCAAATCAGCAATCAGTTGTTCTTCTTTTTCCGGCTTAATAAGTGTTATGTCCTCGTAGAGTATTATCTGTTGAAGCTCTCGCTTCATCAACAGGTCGGATTCCAGCAGGTAGACAAAACCAAGAATCAGGGAATTGATCAGCAACAATTCCAATACCGTGCCCTTACTCACAGCCGAAATCAAGCCAATGGAAATCACCACAAACAAATAAGTCATCTCCCTTGCGGAAATGCCTTCGGTCCGGTACTTCAGCATGGAGAATACGGCAAATAACCCGAATGCTGCCCCAAGCGACATGTCCACTTTGTTGAGCAGATAAGTGATCAGGAAAATGATGAGGTTGAACACGAGGAAAGTGAAAAAGAATTCTTCGTTTTTATATACCCTGTAATAAATGAAGCGGACCAGAACCAATATGGTCAATAAGTCGAGTAGCAGACGGGCAAAAAACGCTCCGGTGAGCTTGTCGACTTTAAAGTCAAAGAATTTTTTATCCCCGTCTTTCTTCTTTTTCTCCGGTACATTGTCCGATGCTGCACTTGGGTTGTCTTCCCTGGCAACGCTATCAGGTGCGGCATTCAGTGCGTGGGAAGGGTGTATCGATAGAAAACAAAGACAGAGACAAGTGGCGATCAGCTTAGCGAGCATGGGTGAATTTCTGAATGAGTAATCGGGTTTGTTTGAATTTATTTGATTTGATTCCCGGGTATGTCATCGACAGGCCCTGGCAATATTTGCTGAGTGAAGCTTCCCGCACCCCGGCTTTTTTCATGGCCTGCAAAAAAGGACTTTCCATTTTGTGCGCTTGCTTGAGTTCACCCACCACAATATCTCCAAAGGTGTGCCGGTGTTCTCCTCGCTGGGCCTGAAGCTGCAGGTCAAAGGTAAGTCTTTCCGCAGTTTGTAAACTGACAAGGGTAATACGTGTATAATTTACTCCGAGTTGCGGGATCAGGTCGGCTCCACTAAATGAGCTGTACGTTTTCAGCAGCACTTCCGCCTCCCCGGCAATCTCTTTTTTTACTTCCCCCTGAGCGATACGGTATTTGGTGGTTCGGTCTTTGTTGCTCTTGTTTTTTATTTCAAAGAAACAAAGTCCCGTGGCAGGGTAACTGCGGTACCGTACTTTTAACCGGCTGCCTTTATCATTGTGGTGCGCTGCATACAATTCCAGAGAAGGGGTGTCAAAATAAACCGTTTCGTAGGGATGAAGTGCCGATGCATGAATGCGAAGCACAGCATAGCTAGGGTGTAACGTATTAAGTAAGGAAGGCAGCAGGGAGAGGGGGAAAATGAATTTGGTGTCTATCCGGTCTTGCAGACTGTGACTTTCCATTTCCTCCAATGTCAGGCTTGAAAAAAGCTCCAGCGCCTGTTCAACAGCGTTCATGATTCGGTTTTTTGCGTTTACGGAAAACCAATGCGGTGAACAGCAAAGATACTAACCCGCTGGTAATTGCGGTTTTTACATAATGGTTATAGGTTTTAGGCGGAGGTTGAACATAAATGAGTACGATAAGCAGGCCTGTGCCAAGTAGCACAAAGAGGGGCCAGAAAAAACGTTGACCTTTTTTTGTGCAGGCCTTGGCGACACGCAACCGGTTGAATTCCCAAACAATAAACCCCGCTCCCAGCAGGGAGGTAAGGTGTTTGACGAGCTTATAGACGTAGAATGTTATTCCGCCTATATGGAGTTCAACTGTCAGAGCAGGCAGAATGCCTACAAAATACCCGTTGATGGACGTAAAACTGTCCCACAAAAAATGAGTGAATGTACCTGCCAGAATAGAGGCACATACCATTCCCGTATGTTTTCGGAAATAGGCGGGCCAGTCAACCCCCTGGAAGCGTGAAAGGCGGCGGTTGAAGTAGGAAGGCAGGTTGGCGATCAGCGTGTCGCGGATAAGTTGGTGATAACCCAATGCCAGGATTATGGCCAGCGGGAGGTCAAAGATGATTGCTCCGTACCAGGTATGACTGAGTACGCTTTCTTTATGCAGGGAAATGAAATATTCGAAATCGGGCACGATGCTTCCGACAAAGAGGCCGGTGAAGGAATAATACCTTCGAGGCAATTGCTTGGCAGGTAATATCAGCGCAGGATGCGAAAAGGTAAAGCCCATGGATGAGTAAATGTTGGAATCGGTTCCAACGCGATCACAATAGTACGGGCTTTCCCTTAGCTATCAAAGGAATACTGGAAGAACCTGATGCTAGGCGCTGCGGCTCTTATGTGTGAGCAAATGATACAGCGCCATGAAAAAGTATTTGCTGTTGGTGAGCATCTTGTTCTTTGCCAATGCGCGGAGGTAGATGCGTTCGGCCCGGATAACCCCGTCAAACCCGGTAACCCCCAAGGCCACATTCGGTGGAATGCAACCGGGTTTGTATTTGATCCGGGCTTTCTGCAAATCGGCTGGCAATGCATTGAAGCCAAACTCACTCAGCGGGCGGACACCGACCAGGTTGAGCTCTCCCCTTACAACATTCAACAGTTGAGGCGCCTCGTCGAGGTGGAGCTTACGAAGGATCTTGCCCCAGCTGGTGAGCCGGAAATCATGTTCGGGCTTTCCCGTTTTGTTATACCCGTTTTGCTGAACCACATAGTGCTGGATATATTCTGAGTAGGGGTGCATGGTCCTTACTTTGTATACCCCGATTATCCGGCCTTCGAGTCCTATCCGTTTCATTTTAAACAGTATGCCGAATGACGGGTTTTCTCCGCTCTGAGGCTCCCCGTTTTTGCGTACGGCATAGTACAGGCGATTGGCTATGGTTTCCTGTTTGATTATTTCAAAGCCGCTATAAGTAAGCCTTCCGAGCACTTCCGCTTTGGAGATCACCTGATACTTTCCTTGTGTGAACAAAGAATACAGGTTACGGGTTAATCCCATTTTGGCGATTACCCGGTGCAATAAAAAATCCACCAGCCAGGCGAGGGGAAACAGTAGTCTGGAATGCGATTGCCGGAAACGGACTTTGCGTTCGGTAATGGTTTCTGCGCAACCGATAATAACCGCCTTGCCCGATTGCTGGTGGTGTAAGTCCCTCAAATAAGCATTCAGGTCCCGGTGGCTGTTTAGCAGGCGCAGGTCTACCCAGGCCCGCCGGTGCTCCGGACCGGGCTCGGTGACGTGGAGCGTGCGGGAGGCAGTGTTGATCCGAATGGTGCAGCCATTGTGCCCGGTCTGCTCCCGGATGAATGATATCGCTCTGTCGGGCAATTCATTATGTAATGTTTTATATAAAAGATCCTGTTTGGGTTTTACAAAAATGTCCGGAGACTTTAGTTTGGAGGGAGTGATAGTGAGGTTCACGATGCAGAAAGAGATTGAAAACAAGGGCTTCAGGGTAAAGCTCCTGTGGGTGAATAGCTAGGAAGGAACGTGTCTGCCCTTTTCTTTTGAAAAGGATCGGGTTTGTGGTGATTTGTACGCTACGGCTTGTTTGCCGAATACTGTCAGCGGAATAAAAAAAATAACAGTTTAGCGACGGTTGTTCAACAACAACATCTGATCTGCACAGCGGAATGCCGTGGGGTGAGAGACAATCTGAAAGAACGGTGTGTCGGTTTCATTCTATTAGGTGTTTCGAATGTTTAACAACACCGTAAATATATAAGAATAAAAGTATTTAAATAGCATATTTTATATAATATTAATAAATGATTCACTTCAGGAAGAAGTCCCTGGACACCAATAACAGGGCGGATTATACCTGTTTAGGGATGGAATGAATGCAGGAGAAACGGATGGCGGAATTGATTTACAGGGAATTGGCTTGACAAAAACCGTGGAAGGTTATGCCGTCCAATTCTTGGTATTTGTTAACAGGATAAGTTTATCAAAAACTTTTCGGACGAATGCCGGCCACTTAGCGGGTAATAAATGCTTTGTGAACTTCTGTTCCGTTTTGTCCGGTAATCCGTAGGAAGTAGCAACCCGGGGCAAACGCGCTTACGTCCAGAAGTGTTTGTTTTTCAGTAAGTGTCTGGCTTGAAACAAATGTGCCGTTTAAGGCGAAGATCTCCAGTACATTCCTGGTGTCGTTTTGTTCGGTGACAAGGTGAATAATATCCGAAGCGGGAGTAGGGAACAGGGCATATTGATTATTGGAAGGTGAAGCGACAACCGGTGTTGGCTCGTCTATTCCAAGAGGAGCATGCGAACTGGTACTCGCTAAAGGATGTGGATAAGTATAGGTAGCATAAGCCGGTTTGGCATAGGTATGGAAATCACGCTCTGCCACAAAGTACTCGGGCTGAAAATTATAGAATATAGAAGAGGTGTCCTGACTGACATAAGGGGTAAATGTGTTGTTCCAGGTAAACAGGTCCCCGTCTCCACGGCCATCCGCTACACCGGTATGGTTCGGACCATAGGCTAAACCACTGTTATATCCCGATTGGGTAGAGATAGGATAATTCTGAACACCGCTCACCTGATCGTCAATGATTCCAACTGCGAAGCGATAGCCTTGCACATAGATGTCGTGAATAATTGCATCCCCTGACTTGATGAGCACGGCATTGTTAGACAGCAGTTGTGCCCGTTGGCCTGGGATAATCGGAGTGCCATCCTTGAAGGTGGTATTAACAACGCTGTCGTTATATACTTCCACAGCGCGGGTACCGTAATAGTTTAATCCAGGCGTGAGCCGGGCGGCATGTGCATCAATGGCATGATCTCCTCCTCCGGCAATGTTGTTGATTACCTTGTTGTGACGGAAAACGTAAAGAGCACACCCACCGGCGGCAATGGAATGACGGTGGAAGTCGAAGGTGTTGTCTTCAACAAAAATAAAGTTGGAACTGCCCAGACGGGGGTTGACGATCCATTTCAGATTTTCTCCGAAAATAACCACTCCATAACCCAGACCAAGCGCATCGGGTCCTTTCGCGTTGTGAAAAAACTGATTGTTGTTGATCAGGCCACCGACAATGCTGTCGTCATGCACAACAAATACTGCCGCACAACCAAAATACTCAAAGCGGCAGGAATGCACCACAAAATTATAGCAGTGCTCCAGCTTTATTCCTACATCCGCTGCAAGCGACAAGCTGTCTCCCAGCACGAGACTGGGTTGTTTGCTCCGGAATGTGATGCCGGATACAACAATACCGCTGGGCTGGTTGGTCGTCAAGGTAAAATGGAGCATTCCATCCCAGGCCGAACTGTTTGTCAACAGATTGTCATCCGCATTTGCGGCCCTGTATAATATGGTTTTCCCGATACCGGCTCCCTGGACGGATAGCATGCGCGTGATGACCACGCTTTTATTCAGTACAAATTGTCCAGCAGGGACAATGAGTACGTCTCCGTTATGGGCGCGGTTCGCGGCGGCCTGCAATGCCGGCTGGATGTCTCGTCCGGCTCCAGGATTGGAAACGCGGATGTTATTTGCCAAAACATGGAGTTGTGTGAATAATAGAAAAGAAAGGAGGAGGGAGTAAACAGGTTTCATAGGCAAGGTTTTAATTCGTATACAAGAAGTATGAATTGATCCTCTTACCTGACCGGAAAAAATCCGGACAGGAGTAAGCCATTGATACAGACCAGAGGCCTGTTTACAATAAAAAAGATGTGCGAATAGAAAGGAATTTTCTAAGCTGCGTCAGTCGGAGAGCGGCTGTTGCTGCTTGAGGAATTTGTTATGCGTGTAGTCTGATAAAGAAAACGAAAGTTGAATTCGGTATGGTATACGGAATACCGGTAAATAGGTTTCGAGAAATAAATTGAATGGGAACAAGGCAATTTGGTAAGCATGAACTTTCCTAGACCAATGAACTTTATTAAACGGTTAAGGACACGCTTATCAAGATAACTTATTCTGAAGATTAATGCTTTTTAATGAAAAAAGAGGCAGGGGAGGATAATTTTCAGGGGGGAGTGGGGAGGATTCGGCTGGGGACATAAAAAAAGCTTAAATTTGTTTCTTTACTCACTCTCAAAAGAAAGCCGTTATGGAAAAGGTAGTGTCAAAAGGTAAGAAAGATAATGCGGCCAAGTCTGCCGGATTCAGCAAAGAGATGTACCGCAAATGGTATGACACCATGCTGTTGATGCGTAAGTTTGAAGAACGCAGCGGACAGTTGTATATCCAGCAAAAAATCAGAGGATTCTGCCATTTGTATATTGGCCAGGAGGCATTGGTGGCAGGAGCTGAGTCGGCGATCCGCAAAGAAGACCGGATGATTACAGCCTACCGCGACCATGCACATCCTATCGGAAGAGGAGTACATCCCAAATACATCATGGCCGAGCTGTTTGCCAAAGCCACCGGCTGCTCCAAAGGCAAGGGAGGTTCCATGCACATGTTTTCCAAAGAGTTCAATTTCTTTGGAGGACATGGTATTGTAGGTGGTCAGATCCCGCTGGGCGCAGGCATCGCTTTTGCCGACAAATACAACAACAACGATCGGGTAACGTTGTGTTACATGGGTGATGGTGCGGTGCGTCAGGGTGCTTTGCATGAAGCATTCAACATGGCAATGCTGTGGAAACTGCCCGTTATCTTTATCATTGAAAACAACAATTACGCCATGGGTACTTCCGTAGAGCGGACCTCCAATGTGCATGAATTATATAAGCTGGGTCTGGGATACGACATGCCGTCGTTTCAAGTCGACGGGATGAAGTGTGAGACCGTTCATGAAGCCATTTCCGAGGCCGCCGAACGTGCCCGCAAAGGCGATGGCCCAACCCTGCTGGAAATGAAAACATACCGTTTCCGTGGGCATTCCATGTCCGACCCTGCTACTTACCGTTCCAAAGAAGAAGTGGAAGAATACAAGGCGAAAGATCCGATAGAGGAGGTGCTTGCTGTGATGCGAAAGAATAAGTGGATCACAGATGCGGAGATCGAGGCGGAAGAAGCCAAGGTCAAGGCGCTGGTAGATGAGTGTGTGAAGTTTGCCGAAGAGTCGCCTTACCCCACCATCGATGAGTTATACAAAGACGTTTATGCCCAGGAGGATTACCCTTATATTATAGAGTAATCCTTTTTTAATGCAGTTTAACGGGTCCAAAATAATTAGTTAATTCGAAACAAAGTATATGGCTGAAATTGTCAAGATGCCCAAACTGAGCGACACCATGACCGAAGGGGTGGTGGCTAAATGGCACAAAAAAGTGGGTGATAAAGTGAAGAACGGAGAGCTGCTTGCAGATATTGAAACAGATAAAGCCACCATGGAGTTTGAGTCCTTCCAGGATGGTGTGTTGTTATACCAAGGGGTTGCTGCCGGTAAAGGAGCACCGGTGGACAGTGTTCTGGCCATACTCGGTAAAGAAGGAGAAGATATTTCGGCTTTACTTGCCGAAGCTCAAAAGCCGGTTGCAGCAGCTGTTCCGGAAACAAAGCCAGCCGTAGAAAACAAAGAACCGAAGAAGACCGAAGAGCGGAAGCCGGAACCGGCCCTTGCTCAGACATCCGCTTCAACCATCAGTCAGCCCGCCTCCAACGGTCATGCCGATGGCAGAACCAAGGCCTCCCCCCTTGCCAAGAAAATGGCACAGGACAAAGGCATCAATATCCTGGCGGTAAGAGGCAGTGGAGATTTTGGAAGGGTCGTGAAACGTGATGTGGAAAATTATTCAGGCTCGGGGATGCAAATGCCCGCCTTCGTTGGTGTGGAAAGTTACCGGGAAGAACCTGTATCGCAGATGCGCAAGACCATCGCACGCCGCCTGGCGGAAAGCAAATTCACCGCTCCCCATTTTTACCTGACCATGGAAATAGTCATGGGCGAAGCCATCAAGGCACGCGAATCTATCAACAGTGTGAATCCGGTCAAAATATCCTATAACGACCTGGTCATTAAGGCTGTAGCGGCCTCCCTGCGCAAACACCCCAAGGTCAATTCCTCCTGGCTGGGAGATAAAATCAGATACAACGACCATATTCATATCGGTATGGCTGTGGCGGTGGAAGACGGACTGCTTGTTCCTGTCATCCGCTTTGCCGATGGCAAGACCCTTACTCAGATTTCGGGGGAAGCCAAGGAATTTGCCAAGAAGGCAAAAGAGAAAAAACTGCAGCCGTCCGACTGGGAAGGCAATACCTTTACCATTTCCAACCTGGGCATGTTTGGTATCGATGAGTTTACCGCCATTATCAATCCTCCGGATGCCTGTATCCTGGCCATTGGAGGGATCAAAGAAACGGCATTGGTGCGCAACGGTCAGCTGGTACCGGGTCATGTCATGAAGGTGACATTGTCCTGCGACCACCGCGTAGTGGACGGAGCTACCGGTTCGGCTTTCTTGCAGACATTCAAGCAGATGCTGGAAAATCCTGTGCTTTTACTGGGTGCTGCATCTATCTGATTTGCTTAATCGGGGAGTGTAATATTAATTTGCGAGAGTGACCTGTACTAACGGCAATATCCTTACTTTTGTGCGCAAAATTTGACAGGCCTGTGTCCAAAGATTCTCCACGATCCATCAAAGACCAACACCACAACCACCTTCATAAAGTTACGGCAGCGGGTCTTCTTGTTACCCTGGGGATCATTTTCGGGGATATCGGAACCTCTCCTCTCTATGTATTGAGTGAGGTCATCGGAAACGGACCTATCCATGCCGATATTATCCTGGGTGTTGTTTCCTGTATCTTCTGGACCCTTACTTTACAAACCACACTTAAATATGTGATACTTACCCTTCGGGCCGACAACAAGGGTGAGGGCGGTATTTTCTCTTTATACGCATTGGTGAGACGTACCAAGAAAAAGTGGTTGCTCTTTCCGGCCATCATCGGAGGCAGTACCCTGCTCGCCGACGGTATCATCACTCCTCCCATTTCTGTCGCTTCTTCTATCGAAGGTTTGAGAAGCGTGACACCCGATATTCAAACAGTACCTATCGTGATCGGTATCCTGGTCGGTCTGTTTTTCATTCAACAGTTCGGTACTTCTGCTATCGGTAAATTGTTCGGCCCCATTATGCTCATCTGGTTTGTGATGTTGGGCGGACTGGGTACCGTGCAGATTGCAGGCAATGTAGGAGTGATAAAAGCACTCAATCCCTATTACGCATACGACCTGCTGGCTCACCATCCGGGTGGCTTCCTCCTGTTGGGAGCGGTCTTCCTCTGTACGACGGGTGCCGAAGCGCTCTATTCCGACTTGGGCCACTGCGGCAAAAGCAATATACGCGTGAGCTGGATCTTTGTCAAAACCTGTCTGGTCCTCAATTACCTCGGTCAGGCTGCCTGGCTCATCGGACATGACGGAGAAAAGCTGGGTAACATGACACCTTTTTATGCGATCATCAATCCTCATTTCCTGCCTGTCGCTATCGGTATCGCCACCAGTGCTGCCATTGTAGCCAGTCAGGCGCTTATAAGCGGCTCTTTCACCCTCATCAACGAAGCCATACGCCTCAACTTCTGGCCCAAAGTAAAGATCGTTTACCCGACCAATATCAAAGGACAGTTGTATATCCCTTCAGTCAACTGGCTCCTCTGTGCCGGCTGTGTTGCTATCGTACTCTACTTCAAAGAATCCAGTGCCATGGCAGCGGCTTATGGTTTGGCCATTGTCATGACCATGCTCATGACAACCTCCCTGCTCACCTATTTCATGATTCTCAAACGGTACTCCAAAATATTCATCTTCACCTGCCTCACCGTATATGTATGCATTGAAACGGCATTCCTCATCGCCAACATGCACAAGTTCAAAGACGGTGGTTGGGTGACACTGATGATTGCGACATGCCTCGTGACAGTCATGTGGGTATGGTACGAAGCCCGCCGTATCAAAAACCGCTATGTGGAATTTGTGGAGCTGAAAGACTACCTCAAGTTAATCAACGACCTGAGTAAAGACCTGGCTGTACCTAAGTATGCCACCCACCTGGTATATCTGACCAGTGCCGATAATAAGAATGAGATCGAATCCAAAGTGATTTATTCCATCCTCCAGAAGCAGCCCAAACGGGCAGATATCTACTGGCTGGTGCATGTGGATGTGGTGGATGAACCGTATCGCATGGAATACCTCGTTACCGAAATCATTCCGAACGATGTGATCCGGGTAGACTTCCGTCTCGGATTCCGTGTGGCCCCGCGTATCAATCTCCTCTTCCGCAAGGTGGTGCAGGACATGGTGAGCAACAAGGAGATGGATATCACCAGCCG
>Ga0206898_10280_pt1 | contig 13530 bp, 14 predicted proteins | sample Alteio_BWOrgHeat_50_FD_153237 | JGI IMG/M metagenome (GOLD analysis project Ga0206898, IMG submission 153237) | Enriched cells from forest soil in Barre Woods Harvard Forest LTER site, Petersham, Massachusetts, United States -... | ecosystem: Environmental > Terrestrial > Soil > Temperate forest >...
AACTGGAATTGCTCTCCATCCGCCAGTTAAAGCTGGTGGCGGAAGCTCAGCCCCAGCCCTACCGCATCCGCGTCCAGGTGGAAGCAAACACCGAGCGGGAAACAGCGCAGGGCAAGCCCTTCCGGGAAGTGAAGCTGGTGGATGGCGCGGACACCTTGGTCTGGCGCGTCTTCGACGGCAATCCGCTGTTCTCCAATGTGGTCGCGCTCAAACCCGGAAAATGGATCGAGCTGGCGGCGCAATGGGTGGACACGGGCAAATTCGGCCTGGAGCCCAAGAACGCCGCAGTGCGTTATCTGGAGGACGAGGAAGTGCAGGGATTGCTCGGCGGCGATGAACTGACGCGCGAGCGGCAACAGACGGATTTCGGGGACATCACCAGTTTCATCTCCCAGATTGCCGATCCAAGGCTGAAGGGCTTGGGCCTTTTGTTCCTGGAGCAGCACGGCGACCGTTTCCGGCGCGCTGCCGCAGCGCGGGATTATCACCACGCTCGGCGCGGTGGACTGGTGGAGCATGTGGCGCAGATGATGCGCAGCGCGGTGAAGATCTGTGAGGCCTATCCCTTGCTGAACCGGGACCTGCTCGTGGCCGGTGTTTTGTTTCACGACTGCGGCAAGCTCTGGGAGAACAACTACGCGGAGGGCAGCTTCACCATGCCTTATTCGCTGCATGGTGAAATGGTGGGGCACATCGCCCTGGGCATGGAGCTGGTGAACAAACTGTGGCGGCAACTCATCGAAACGGAGGCCGCCAAGAGCTGGCCCCTGCTGGAGCCCGCGAGCGAACTGGTGCGGGTGCATTTGCTGCATCTCATCGGTTCGCACCATGGGGAAATGCAGTTCGGTTCCCCAGTGCTGCCCAAGACGCCGGAAGCCATCGTGCTCCATCATGTGGACAACATCGATGCGAAGCTTGAGATGTTCCGCCGTGGCTATGACACGAGCAAAGAAATCGGCACAGGCATTTACGAGCGCGTGCGTCCGTTGCCCGGCAATCTCGTGCGCCCACTTGATCCAGTGGTGGAACCACCAACCGCCGAGAACGGCGATCAGGCCACGGCTTCCTGAACAAAGCGCTGGTAAAGCTCCTGGGCCTTTTCCACGGGCAGGGCGATGATCTCCGGCACGTCATAGGGATGCAGTTCTTTGAGATTCTGCTCCAGCGTGAGATAGAGCGCGGGCGTGGTTTTAATGAGCGCCACCACTTCATCCGCCGTCTCCACCTTTCCCTGCCAGCGGTAGATGCTGTGCGCACCCGGCAGCAGGTTCACGCAGGCCGCAAGGCGCAGTTCCACCAACCGGGTGGCAATCTCCCGGGCCTTCTCCATATCCGGAAACGTGCAGAGGACGACAAGCAATTCCATGCCCCAAGGTCAGCAGGAGCCCAAACTTGAAAAGCAAAAAGCATCCACCTTTTCACTTTTCACTTTCCTCCTTTTCACTTCCCCTCTTCTCACTTACCCCTTTCCCTCATGAAATCCGGCTTCTTCGACAAGCTCGTGCGGCGCATGGACCGCCTGGAGCCGACGGAAGTGCAGGGTCAGCTCCTGCGGTTGATCCAGGAGCAGGGCTTTTTCCAAAAGGTCTTTGAAGCATTGCAGGAGGGCGTCATCCTGTTGGATGCAGAGGGCACGGTGACTTATGTGAACCGCGCCGCCTGCGGCTTCTTCGGTTTTGAGCGCGACAGTATTGTGGGCCGCAAATTGGGTGAAGGCCTGCGCGGGTTCGATTGGGACACGCTGGCCCGTTCCGGTGGCTCAGTGAGCCGGGACCTTGAGGTTTTCTATCCGGAAAACCGCTACCTGAATTTCTATGTGACCGCCATCGATGAGCACGAGGAGTCGGGCTTCGTCATGCTCATCCGGGACATCACCACCACGCGCAAACTCACGGAGGAAAAGATCGAGAGCGAGCGCGTCAGCGCGCTCACCCTCCTGGCCGCGGGAGTGGCCCACGAGCTGGGCAATCCGCTCAACTCCCTGACCATCCATCTCCAGCTCATGGAGCGCCGGCTGAAAAAGCTGGACCGAAAACACAGCGGCCCGCTTCTGGAAATGCTGCGCGTCGCCCAGGTGGAGCTGAAGCGGCTGGACTTCATCATTTCCCAATTCCTCACCGCCATCCGTCCCACGCACCCTCAGCTCCAGCGCGTGCAGGTGAACGACCTCATCCGCGAGTCCGTGAACTTCCTCAGCCCCGAGCTGAAGCAGGGTGGCATCACCGTGGACTTCGATCTCGCGCCGTCTCTGCCCGCCATGCCACTGGACGCCGCGCAGATGAAGCAGGCGTTCTACAACCTCATCCGCAACGCCTGCCAGGCCATGCCAGACGGTGGCACGCTCAACATCGCCAGCACCTTCAACGATTTCGAAGTGCGCCTCATTTTCTCCGACACCGGCAAAGGCATCTCCACGGAGAACATGAGCAACATGTTCCAGCCCTTCTTCACCACCCGCAAAACCGGCACCGGCCTGGGCCTCCTCATCGTGCGCCGCATCGTCCGCGAGCACGGCGGCGAGATCGAACTGGAAAGCCGCGAGCGCAAAGGGACTAAGGTCACCATTTATCTCCCCCTTGTGGAGAAAAAAATCCGTTACCTGGAAGCGGGGCCTGTGTCAGGAGAGGACAGTAAAACGTCTGCATGAGCAGACGTCCAAAGGGGTAAGGTGCGGATGTGCCCCCTTTGGGTGTTCAGAAAGCCTCAACCGTCGGGCGAGGGGAGTGGAGTGCTGCCCATGTAGGAGCCGACGTGAGGAGATGAAACAAAGCTGGCGCATTGGGTGGCGGGCGAGGAACCGGGGTCCTGGCAGCAGCCGTCACACCGACCACGAAGGGTTTCATAAAATTAAAATCTTCGTGTCTTCGAACCTTCGTGGTTCCTTGGCAGGCTCCGGCAGGGGCGTTTGGCGTCCTGGCGATTTCTACAACGAGGCCTCTGCTTTGATCTGATGTACCCCAAGTGCCGAGACCCACCCAAAGGCAATCATGCCGGCCAATGCAAATGCCACGCTCGTGGGTTTCTGTAACAGGAAACCAGGGAGGACAAGTAATGGCGTAATCACACCGGTTGCAACACAGCACAGCCCCCATCCTCTCGAGCCGGTCAAATAAAAGCGCCGGCCAAACATGAACATCGCCGCGATCAGGGGGCCAAACGCCAGCAAAAAACCGACGCCGTGAAGTTGTCCACTTACACTCACCACTGGGGGCATGCCGTCGGGTGTGCCTGGCGGAAAGCCGAGAACAGCCGGAGGGGGAAATAGGCCCGCGATGACCAGGCCAAGGCCGCTCACCGCAATCAGTGAAGGCCCCCACCACTTTCCACGATTTTCCTTCAAGGAGGTTCGCAGTCCTACGGCGAAGATCATGGCAAGGAGTCCTGCAATAATGAAATTCGCGACCTGAATCCACCCTGCATCACCCAGGCTGAGCAGGCTGAGAGGATGTTTTCTTATGTCAAATCCCGCCCGGGTTAAGACTTGGACCAACACCACCAGGTAAAAGAGCGGTCCGTAGGCGACACCACACGCAAGAAGCCACAGGGTCATGCGTCGGGAACCGGGTGCTGCGAGCGTGGTTCTCATGGTTTGGTATTTCTCCAACGGCTTCATATTTCAGGCGATCTTGTTGAGGTAATTCGCAAGGTTTTCCAAGGTGTGCGCCGTGCCAACGTCTACTCTCATCTTCAGCAACGCATCACGTTGCTCCACCGAAGCGCATTCGATGGTCAGGGAAAAAGTCGTCTGCCCGTCGTCTTCGCGGAAGACCAGGGTTCCGACCGAGGGGGCGTCCGGCGGCGGTGATTGGACCGTGAACTTGAGCAGCCTGGTGGGTGCGATCTCAAGATAGGTGCCTGTGAAGGGAGGATGCGCGCCGTCGGCACCCTGGTGAATCCACCGGTAGGCTCCATCGGGACGCAAATCTATTTCGCAAACCGCGAGCGGCACACCACTCGGATCCCACCACTGGGCCACATGTTCGGGCTTGGTCCAGGCTTCGAATACGACGGCGGGTGGCGCGGCAAACTTCCGCTTCATGATGATCGTCGGTTTATCGGCGTCTGCGATGATGGTTAGATCTTCAAACATAGGATTATTTTTTCTTTTGCATCGTTGTCAGGTAGTCGTCCAAATTCTTGAACCTCTTGTCCCAAAGCCGGCGGTAGGGTTCCACCCAGTCTGCGACCTCCTTGAGGGTCTCTGCCACGAGCCGGCGTGGGCGCCGTTGCGCATGGCGGGTGCGGATCACAAGTCCTGCGCGTTCCAGCACCCCGAGGTGTTGGAAATGGTGGGTTGAGTCAGCGCGAACGGTTTCATGAGCTCTGAAACATCCGCCTCACCCAACGCGAGACGCGCGACGATGGCCCGTCGCGTCGGATCGGCAAGCGCCGCGAAAACAGCAGTTTGACGGTCAGCATGAATGTTAATTGCCATATGGCTATATAGCCATATGGCAATTTATATGTCAACTTTGAATTCGATTTTTTTGTAGGAGCCGAGGTGAGGAGGCTCTGACTTCCCGTGGGCTGGAGTCAACATAGGGGTCACATCTGCAGGGCGTGTTGCCCAAATCGGAATCATTCGTCCCAGACGCGCTTTAATCCTTCGAAACGCAAATTGCCCATAGTTGCCAAATCAACCAGCCTAAATCTACCTGTCCCGCGAAGCTAAATCGGTTTGCTTTCTGGCGCATTCCATTTGGGCAACAGGCCCTCCAGATGTGACCCCTTTGGCTTCACTTTGTGCGCGAGTACGGCGGCGAGATCGAACTGGAGAGCCGCGAAGGCAAAGGGACCAAGGTCACGATTTATCTCCACTGGTGGAAAAAATCCGCTATCTGGAGGCCGGGCCTGCGCCGGAAAGGGACAGCAACACTCCGCCGTCGCAGGATGCTGGATGAAACTCCAGCGGCCCACTACGGTGACGGCTATTGCCTGTCTCGTCCGGAGAGTTTCGATTTCTTGAACTGCCGCTCTCCTCGCATGACGCCGATGATGAAAACTCTGTCCTGCTTGGGGTCATGCCGGTAGAAGACGCGGCACGGTGCTTCCACTATCTGGCGGTATCGCGCGCGGGGCCGCAATTCTTGAATTCGCGAGCCGAGGCCGGGATGTGAAGCCAGCAGTTCAACGTGGGCGAAGACGCGCTGCACCAAACGTGAAGCCGCGTCTGGCTTGTCGAGAGCGATGTAGTCGGCGATGCTGTCGAGGTCGCTGAGTGCCGGTTCGGTCCAGATTATTTCAGCCATCGTGCCAAGCGCTTTTTGGCTTCCTTGTGAGTAACCACACGGCCCTCCTCGATGGCACGCTCGCCACGGGCAATCATTTCCATGACCTCAAGCCGGCGGTTCAGCCCCTCGTAAGTTTCGACATCCACCAGATAAGCCGCGGGCCGTCCGTGTTGCGTGATGAGGATGGGATCGCGCTTCTCAGCCAGATCCGCGATCAACTCCGTCGCGCGACGCTTGAGGGTGGTCACCAGTTCGGTTTTCATGAAGTGATACTACAGTATCACTTTGAAGACGCAAGCGGCGCATGAGAATTTTGAAATGTGACTACATGTCGCCGCTTTATCTGGCCGAGTTTGACCACCGCTGGAACCATCGGCACGACTCAGATGGAGAACAGAAGGAAGCGGCTCTGCGCAAGGCAGAGGCCAAAAGGCTCACCTGCAAGCCACTGGTTGCAAATTCCAATCCTTGAACGAAATTCACCCTAGAACTCAGCCACCGCTGGACAGGATTTGGAGTTCTGTCCATCGAGTGCTGGTGCATCGCCCCCTTTAGGCCGGGGAAGTAAAGCGCACACCGCCAAGCATTACGATTGCGGTGGCTGAGTTCTAGGGTGTTGACTTTGGGCAAAAGGAAGCCTACAGTGGGATTCGAGCCCACATTCCACCAATCCAACTGGTGCGTTTTGCCGGGTTAAACTATGTAGGCGATTTGAAGAAATTGTCTCATCCTGAGCCCCTAGGAGTGTCCGCCAAGACTTTGCTCCTAGGGGTTCTGTTTTTTGGTTATGGTTATTTGTTAAGAACAGTGTATTTTGCAGGAGAGTGTGGCCCTCCCTTTGTGTGCAAGGAAATCTCCTCAAGTTTCTTTAGGCGATAAAGGACGAAGCTGATGTCCTGCCTGTCCATGGTCTGCCCCGCCTTCTTAAGATGGGCGTCAATGTCATCCAGCCCGAAATAAGGCTTGGCAGTGGCTTTGATTGCCTCTCTCACCAAGTCAGTTTTGTTTCCATCCCCCTTCTTTTTGGCCCTCCTCTTTTTGGGAACATGCGTGCCATTGGCTTGGGACGGTTTTGAACCGCTCATATCCAACGCCACCAAGGCGTATGCTTCGGCCAGCTTCTTGCGCTCTGCAAGAAGCCTCTCCTCTTCGGCAATCTCCTGATTCAGGGCTTCTGCCTTGAGTTGAAATTCTTTGGTCTGCTGGACATTGTAGTTTTCCATGGCGGGGACACGATTCACTATCTTTATGGTTTTGGCAAATGCGAAATGCCATAAAGATTTTTGAGGGCGTAATTTTCATGGAGGGACATAGTTTTGAACTCCAACAACAGTGCGGAGCTCATGAAATTGCCAAGCAATCCTGATAGCCTTGCAGTGTGGCTCCAATCGCATTAAAATACCCCATGCCACAAGTCCAACCAATGAAGCTCATACAGCCTCTCTACTTCGATGAGGCGTTGCGCCGTGCCATGCTGGTTAAGCCAGAGAAGAAGGTGAAACCGGCTGCAAAAGAGAAATCACAGCCATGGAAGGGGAAGTGAACGCATCGTGAATCAGACACAAAAGGCCGTTCTCGTCGCCGCTGCCATTGTGGTTGCGGCGATGTTTGTTTTTGTTCCGTGGCAAAACGTCCACATCAAAACCTCAAAAGGATATGCTCCATTTTGGGATCCTCCAGATGTGTGTTCAGTGGACACGGCTAGGCTCTGGGCTCAGCTTGGCGGCGTGGTGGCCGTAACGTCTGCTTTGACGCTAGCGTTCAAGCGTTGATCGAAAAGAGTATTTGGGAACCGGCCAAGCCCGCATTGTGCATCATGATGCACAATGCCCCACTTCCCCTTTCCTTCGCGCGACTGAATCGTTGGCCAATTAGTCAACTAACGAGTCAAAACTCTCAGTTGACTGAGACAGTATGGACTTTGGTGAAGTGCGTAGTCCCGAGTCCTGCTCATCCACTTTAAAAAGAGCCGCCCAAGGGTTCGTGTCTGCACTTTACATTATTGACTTCGCGGATTTGAGGCAGTCATTGAGCCCGGCGGCATCGCAGAGGCATCGCGAGTTGGGATTCTTGAGGCTCGACACCATGAGACAATGCGGGGCAACAGGACCTTTTTGATTTGTCGCAGACAAGATTTGCTTCTTTTATACCTGCACGACGCTCTAGAGTTCCCATCGCTTTCTCTCCACATGACCTCACCCGCCACCATCCTCATCGTCGATGACGAGAAGCACACCCGCGATGGGTTGCGGCTTTCGTTGGAGGAGGAGTTCGATGTCTATGTGGCGGGCAACACCGCGGAGGCGATGGAGCATCTGCGCAATGACTCCGTGGATGTGATGCTGGCGGACCTGCGCCTGGGAGGTGAAAGCGGCATGGATCTCATCGAGCAGGCGCTCAAGCTGCCGCATCCGCCCATCTGCATCATGATGACGGCCTACGGCAGCGTGGACACCGCCGTGGAGGCCATGAAGCGCGGGGCCTACGACTTTGTCACCAAGCCGCTCAACCTGGATGAAGTGGAAATCCTCATCAAGCGCGCGCTCAAGAGCCGCACGCTGGAGAAGGAAAACGTCGAGCTGAAGAAACAGGTCGAGCGCAAGTACACCATCGAGGGCATCCTCGGGAAGAGCGAGGTGATGAAGCCGGTGTTCGAGATCATTGAGCAGGTCGCGCCCACGCGCGCCACCGTATTGATCGAAGGCGAAAGCGGCACCGGCAAGGAACTGGTGGCGCGCGCCATCCATAACCTCAGCGGCCGGCCCAAGGCGAAACTCGTCACCGTACACTGCGCGGCGCTCGCACCCAATGTACTGGAGAGCGAACTCTTCGGCCATGAAAAAGGATCGTTCACCGGTGCCACGGAACGGCGCATCGGGCGCTTCGAATTGGCGGATGGCGGCACGTTGTTCCTCGATGAGATCGGGGAGATCGACGCGAATGTGCAGGTGAAATTGCTGCGCGCCCTTGGGGAACAGATCATCGAGCGCGTCGGCAGCAGCAAGCCGGTGAAGGTGGACGTCCGCGTGATCACCGCGACGAACAAGGACCTCACCGCGCTGGTGCAGGAGGGGAAATTCCGCGAGGATTTGTTCTGGCGCCTGCGGGTCGTGCAGCTCAATCTGCCACCGCTTCGGGACCGCAAGAGCGACATTCCGGTGCTGGCCGACGCCTTTCTTCACGAGCTGGCGGAACTGAACGGCAAGACCTTCAAGCCACTGAGTGATGAAGCCCTACAAGCCCTTCTGGCCTACGACTGGCCCGGCAACGTCCGCGAACTGCGCACCGCGCTGGAGCATGGCGTGGTCATGTGCAACACCGCGCGCATCGGCGTGAAGCATTTGCCCTCGTACCTCACCAGCGGCGCGGCTGGCCTGTTCAAGGGCAAAGGCGATGGCGCCAATCACTCTGCAAACGCTGGCCCCACACTTCCCAACGGCGACCTGAACCTGGAAAAAATGGAGCACTCCATGATCAATGCCGCCCTCCAGCGCACCGGGGACAACCGCACCGAAGCTGCCGAGCTCCTGGGCCTCAGCCGCCGCACCCTGCAACGCAAACTTCGCGAGATGGGTCGCGTGAAACGCGTGCGGCGTGCTCCCAAGGCGGAGACTTGACAAGTGTTCAAATGAACATATATTGACTCGTGCCAACCCTCACATCCTATACGACTTATATGACCTATGTGTCATATAAGTCTCCCTGCGAACCACCTCTTTTCCCCACTGCTGATTGCCCTCAGCCACCCCAAGAAGCTAATCAAGGTTATTCAGCGCCAATCAAAGCTATTAAAGGCTAATCAAGGTAAAAAAATATTGGAAACCCCATCCCTTCATCCCTTTTTCCAACAGAGCTGCATTGCTCCCACATTTGTCGCTGGAATTCCCCCACTGATCCGGTAATCTCGGCTAATCAGGATGTCCGAAGCATTAAATTTTGCTAATCAAAGATCGCGTGTCCTACCAGCGACGCTAATCGTGGTGGCTCTGCTGGCTCTGGTTTTGACCCAGGTGTTCCTGACGTTTCGCGGATTGTCGACGCCCTTGGGCATGGAGCAGGCCCAGGAAGCGCGGGAACTGGCGCGCGGCCACGGCTTTCAGACGCGCGTGATCCAGCCCTACGCATGGCGACAGATGCTGGACCACGGAAAAGCGCCCGCGCCTGATGCCATTCCTGACACTTTGGATCCACCACTGCAGCCCCTGGTGCTCGCGCCTGTGTTCAAGGTCTTCCAGTCTTTTTGGCCCATGAGCGTGGGGCGCAACCTGTACTTCATGGACCGCGTGGTCGCCTGCGTGGCAGTGTTCTTTTTCCTCGCGGCCTGCGGAGTGACGTGGAGCACGGCGAGAAGGCTTTTTGACGACAAGATCGCCGGCTGGACAGTGGCTGCCGCGCTGATCAACGGGCTGCTGTGGGATGTGGCGCGCAGTGGGCTGCCCCAGATGATGGCGCTCTTTTTCTTTTCCATCGCGTTGTGGGCATTCGCGCACGGGTTGGAGCGAGTGAAGGAGGAGCACAGCGCCACCATGGATGCGCTTCTCATGGGGATCATGGGCGCCTGCCTCGCGCTGACGCATTGGATGGGCGTGTGGCTGGCCTTGGGGCTGACAGCGGTCGCGGTCTGGCATCTGCGGCCGCGGATTTTGGCCGTGCTTTTGGCGGGCGGCCTGCCATTGCTGGCCATCGCGGGCTGGGCGGCGAGAAACTACCTGGTGTGCGGGGACGCCTTGGGAGCAGTAAGGCCCATGGTCCTGTCGGCGATCTCGCCCTTTACGGAGTCATGGCTGCTGCGGGATTTCAGCGGGGACAGTCCACCGGCATCCGCGGCGACCCTCGGAAGAAAGATCCTTTTCAATGTCGCGGGACAGTTGCACGACTGCTGGCAGCACTTCGGTGGTGGCATGGCGGCGCTGCTGTTTTTCGTGGCTCTGCTGCATCCCTTCAAGCGGCCGGAGGTGCGGAGCTTCGCGCGCGGGCTGGCGGTGATCTGGCTGGTGGTCCTGCTGGCCATGGCAGCCGTGGGCTTGCCGGAGCACGAGCTGGACGCCAACCAGGTCCATGTGCTCTTCATCCCCGCCATGAGCATGTTCGGCATGGCCTTCCTGATGGTGTTGTGGGCGCGCATGGGCATGAAGACGCCGCATGACGGCTGGTGGTCAGACCATGGCGCCCTCGCCTTGGCCACCGCGTTTTCCGCCGTGCCGTTGGTTGCCGCTTTGTTTTTGGAGGTTTCCGCCGGGCTCACCAGCAAGGGCCAGTTTGCCCACTGGCCGCCTTACCTGCCGGGGCAGATCACCAGCATCGCACCCCTGACGGAGGACCATGAGCTGGTGATGTCGGATGTGCCTTGGGCCGTGGCGTGGTATGCGGATCGTCCCGGCGTCTGGATTCCCCAGGACAAGTCCCAATTCTCCGAGATGCGCAAAAAAGTCGAGGAACGTCACGGTGGCATTGCCGGGTTCCTGCTGACTCCGGAGTCGCTGCGCGTGGAGCGCCCCTCGGACGTGTTCGGCGGCGACTACAGGGAATGGACCTCCGAGATCTTCCGCGGCGTGGCCTTTGGCTTCGGCGTGGACATCATGGCCCATAGCGATTTCCCCTACCGTGAATTTCTGCCACTGGCCCGTCAGCCTTCCGGCAGCCACATTGTAGTGGAGATGGTTTTCCTGTCCGACAAGAAGCGCTGGGAAACATCCCTGCTGCCCGTGGCGGATTCCGGGTCACGGAACTCCGCTTCGGGCCGTCTCTCGCGGTAGGTGTCACCTCCGCTGGGCGTCAAACTCTCCTCTCGTCACAGCCCATCAAGGTTGGCTTTGTGTCGCTCTTCGATCTCCTTCACTTTCTCGATGTCTTTCGTCGAAAGGAAGTCTGGATGACCTGGCTGGCGGCTGGCGCTCATTGTACCATCGGGAGAAATCCAGCAGCACATTTTCTCGTCCCACCTCCACCGTCCCACGGCCAAAACATTAAGCACTCTGTCAATATCCCCGTCAGTGATCAATGTGTCTTCCCGTTTGAACAGTTCCCAGACGGACCGGTCGTTGAAGAAAACAACGTCGATGGTGAATCCGCCACTGTGATATTCGAGTTGGACGGTTTCAGGCAACCGGTCCCGAATTTGCTTGCCGTTTCCATAACGGGCGTCGATTTGGGCGCGTGTCTCGCCGATTCGTGCGTGCGCAGTAAGTGTTGAAGCAAGCGCCATTGCGAACACTGCCAAGGCTGTTCTTTTCATGTTTTGCAGGCTAGGTGTGAATCATAGCGGCCCGTGGTGAAATTTTGCAAGCGTTAGCCGTCGCTTCGCTTCAGAAGTGGCTCAGAAAGGGTGTTCTCCGGAGGCTCGATTCCCGCTTGCGGCAAGGGGCACGCGCGCCATGATGATCCGCTACCCGTTTCATGGCCGATGACGCACCACCCCCTGAAGACCTCAGTTTTGAGGAGGCGATGGACTCGCTTGAGTCCATCGTGACGTCATTGGAAACGGACCGCCTGCCCTTGGAGGAGATGGTCGCCTCCTATGAACGCGGCATGCGGCTCCTGCGCACCTGCCGGGGCCGTATCGAGTCCGCGCGGCAGCGTGTGGAACTCATCACGGCCGATCTCAACGACAAAGGCAGGGCCACGCTCGGTGAGTTCAGTCCTCAGGAGACTCCCGACGCACCGACAACCCAGGACACTCCCAAGCGCGCCAGGCGCAAACCGGCCCCGCCCGTGGCCGCCAACGACGAACCCGAAAGCGACGAAGGCGAAGTCCGTTTATTTTAGAATCTCTCCGCCGCACGCCGGCCCATTGATGGTTGCTCATGTCAGACTTGTCCGAAATTAAATCTCCCGCTGATCTCAAGACCCTCCCCTGGGATCAGCTTCCTGAGCTTGCGGAAAAAATCCGCCAGACCCTCATCACCACGCTCAGCGAGACCGGCGGCCACTTGGGCCCGAATCTTGGCGTGGTGGAACTGACCCTCGCGCTGCACCGGGTGTTTGATACACCGAAGGACAAGTTTGTATTCGACGTGGCGCACCAGGCTTACGTCCACAAAATGTTGACCGGCCGCTGGGACAAGATTTCCACCATCCGGCAATACGAAGGCCTCAATGGTTTCTGTCTTCGCACGGAGAGCGAACACGACTGCTACGGCGCGGGCCACGCTGGCACGGCTTTGGGCGCGGCGCTCGGCATGGCCGTGGGCCGTGATCTGCGCGGCACCGACGAAAACGTGGTGTGCATTTCCGGAGACGCCGCCTTCACCTGCGGGCCGGTGTTTGAGGCGCTCAACAACGTCGCCTCGCAAACGCGCCGGCTCATCGTGGTGCTCAACGACAACGAATGGAGCATCGACCGCAACGTCGGCGCCATTGCGAAATACTTCAATCACGTCGCCACGCATCCGGCCTACGCCTCGCTGCACCAGAAGACCGCGTCCATTTTGGAGAAGATCGCCGGCAAGAGTGTGCGCCGTATGGCGGGCAAGGTGGAGGAAAGCGCCAAGGGTCTTGTACTGGCCGCCTCACAGCAGCCGGCGCCGACTTCCTCCATGATCTTTGAGGAATTCGGCTTCCGCTATTACGGGCCGCTCGATGGACATGATGTCCACCTTCTCATCAAGACCTTCGAGTTTCTCAAGACGCAGAACGAGCCCGTCCTGCTGCACATCATCACGGAAAAAGGCCGCGGCTACAAACCCGCGTTGGCTGATCCGGGCAAATTCCACGGGCTGGGCAAATACAACATCGAGACCGGCGAGAGCCAGCCGACTTCCACGCCGACTTATTCCGCCATCTATGCGCGCAGCGTGACGGACTTCGCCAAGGCGGATCCGAAGATCGTGGCCATCACTGCCGCCATGCCGGGCGGCACTGGCCTGAGCGTTTTCAAGAAGGAGATTCCGGAGCGCTACTTTGACGTGGGCATCGCGGAAGAGCACGCAGCACTGTTTGCTTGTGGCCTGGCTGTGCAGGGGCTCAAGCCCTGCCTGACGATCTATTCCACCTTCATGCAGCGGGCCTATGACATGATCATTCATGACATGGCCATCCAGAAACTTCCGGTGCGCATGTTCATGGACCGCGGCGGCCTCAGCGGCGACGATGGCCCCACGCATCACGGCCTGTTTGACATCGGCTACCTGCGGCCCGTTCCGAACGTCGTGCACATGCAGGCGAAGGATGAGGACGAGTTCGTGGACATGCTGTGGACCATGGTCAACTACGATCAGGGGCCCATCGCCATTCGTTACCCGCGCGGTTCAGGAACGGGCGCCAAGCCCAAAGAGAAACCGGTGCTGCTGGAGATCGGCAA
>Ga0206898_10282_pt1 | contig 13478 bp, 11 predicted proteins | sample Alteio_BWOrgHeat_50_FD_153237 | JGI IMG/M metagenome (GOLD analysis project Ga0206898, IMG submission 153237) | Enriched cells from forest soil in Barre Woods Harvard Forest LTER site, Petersham, Massachusetts, United States -... | ecosystem: Environmental > Terrestrial > Soil > Temperate forest >...
AAAGAAGAAAGATAAAGATACCACGAAGGTTAAAGAACCGCCTTTTGTACCAGACCTGAAGGATGTGGATGTACGCACCAAGCGCCTCACCATCAGCGCGGCAGATATTGCCGACGCCAAACTATCCAACGATGGCGAAAAACTGTTTTACCTGGCCCGCTACCAGGATGGCTATAACCTGTGGCAAACCATGCCGCGCACAGGCGAAACCAAGGTATTGGCGGAGCTGAAAGCCCCCAGTGGCTCATTGGCCATGACTAACGACGGTAAATCGTTGTTTGTACTGGCCGATGGGAATATCATGAAGGTGGATGTTGAAGACGGCAAAACGTCGCCGGTGCGTATTAATGGTTCGATGGAATTGAACGCCGCCGCCGAAAGGACGTATATTTTTGATCACATGAGCAAACAGGTTCCCAAAAAACTGTTCGATCCAAAACTGCAGGGGGTGGACTGGAAATATTACCATGATAACTACGCCAGGTTTTTGCCCTACATCAATAATAATTACGATTTCTATGTTTTAACCAGTGAGTTATTGGGCGAATTGAATGCATCGCACACCGGCAGCGGCTATATTGCGCGTTTTCCCGGCAGCGACAAAACCGCAGCGCTGGGCCTGCTGTACGATGAATCGGCAGAGGGCGCCGGGCTTAAGGTGACGGATATTATTGTTGGCGGGCCATTTGATTCAGAGAAAACAAAGATGAAAGTTGGTGATGTTGTTGATAAGATTAACGGTACAGCCATAACAGCCGATGAAGACTGGGCGAAATTGCTGAACCATCAAGTGGGCACATTTACCGAGGTGAGTTTCCACGACCCAAAAACGAACCAGGAATTTGCCGAGACGATTAAACCAATTGACGCAAGCATGGAAGGTGATATGCTTTTATACAACCGCTGGGTAAAACGGATGGAATATTTAACCGATAGCCTATCGGGCGGGCAAGTTGGCTACGTGCATGTGCGTGGCATGGACGACCCGAGCTATCGCGTAACATTCGACAAGGTTTTGGGCCGTAACGTTGATAAAAAAGCGCTGATAGTTGACACCCGATTTAATGGCGGCGGCTGGCTCCATGACGACCTCGCGACTTTCCTGAACGGAAAACTGTATATGACGTTGCGCCCGCAAGGCAATAAAACACTTGGCGGTGAGTCGATGAATAAATGGAATAAACCGAGTTGTGTGCTGATGAGCGAGGGCAATTATTCGGATGCCTTTATGTTCCCTTATATTTATAAAGAGTTAAAAATAGGCAAGTTGGTAGGTATGCCGGTAGCCGGTACAGGAACTGCCGTTTGGTGGGAAGACCAAATAGACAAGTCGTTGTATTTTGGCATCCCAATGATATCCACCTGGGGCGCCGGCGAAACCGAGCCTACCGAAAACCACCAGCTGGAGCCGGATATTATGGTAAGCAACGATTACATACAGGTACTAAAAGGCGAGGACCAGCAACTGGAAGCAGCCGTAAAAGAAATGCTTAAAGAAATTCAATAATATTTTTGATTTCACCGATTTTGTTTGTGATTACACCGATGATCAGAACAAAATCGGTGTAATTATCTTTCAATAATCGGTGAAATCACCCCATAATAATCGGTGAAATCATTCTCCATCGGTGTAATCACAAAAACAAATGATATGTTAGCCAATGAAAATCTCAAAGCTTTTGTCCCAACCGTAAAACCTGCGGAGGCAAAAGTATTTTATCGCGATGTACTGGGTTTAAAACTATTATCGGAAGATAATTACGCGCTTGAATTTGATGCCAACGGGACTTTATTAAGAGTGATCACTGTGCCAGCGTTAACGCCTCACGCATTTACAGCATTGGGCTGGAATGTTAAGGATATAAAAGCGACCATCACCGCATTAAACAACAAAGGCGTTTATTGCGAAAAATATGATTTTATGCAGCAGGACGACCTGGGTATCTGGACTTCGCCCAGCGGCGCCAAAGTAGCCTGGTTTAAAGATGTTGATGGGAATATGCTGTCGTTAACTGAATAGCTTAAACCGACCTCGTCAGGCCGTTGGTAACGGTTTCCAATTGTTTACTCCCGAAAATCTTTATGCACAATTAAAAAGCTGGCCCGTTCTGTTTTATGAAAAGGGACATCCCAGTTGCCCTGGTAAGTGATCTTTACCGGCAATAGGTCGCCCTTATATTTTCCAAGTTCGATATTCATTTGCACATCAAAGCTGAAGAGCCAGTTGCTATATTTCAAATCGATATACCGGCCAAGAATCTGGAAGTTGCGCATATCAAATATTGTGGTCATTTCTTTTACCACAACGTCATTATCGGCTTCACTCGGTTTTCGTACCACCCTGAACCTGTACACAGGGATTGAATCGAGGTATTTGCCACGGGCAAACTGGTAAAAGTAATACTGGCGCATATCTTTGGAGAATAATTCCGTTTTACTGCTGATAAACGGTAGCCCGCCTACTTTATGGCCCGGCGAAAATATGAGCGTTTTTAATTTATCCTTGTACGATTCGTTTTTACCGCCCGAGCCAGGCAATGCAGGCCCCTCCACAAAATCAGAATTGTAGGCATTCATAAAGATGAAATCGAACATTTCGACAGTGTACAATTGATATTTGCCGTTGGATTTGTATAGGTGGCCGGTGTCTTGTTTCGCCAGGAACTCCATTTTGTGTTTACCACCAACCGTTGAGTGCCTTATCTTACGGTAAATACGACCATCCACCTTGTTTTTTTTATTGTAGGTATAAATGCGGTTCTCGGCAACAAAATCATACTTTTTGAGATTTCGGAAAGCTTTGTAAAAACCGGTATCAGCCAGCACCGCATCAATAAAATCCTGCGCATTTAAGTGATGGGAGCGAATATTTACAGCCGAATCAATCACAATAGTGCGTATAGAATCGGGATTAAAGCGCCGGATTTGCTGGGCGAATGCGGAAGAACTGAATATAGTGAGGACGGATAAGATTATAAATAGTTTTTTCATCATTAAAAGGGTCAGGGCGCTAAATTAACCATAGATAATGCAGCAAAAAATGACAACGATCAGGAAAATATGTAACCCCCGGTCCTCGATTGCCTTAGCTTATCGCGCTATCGAGTAGGACGGAGAAACTTACGAAGTTTTTAAAACTTCGTAAGTTTGCCCTGTATTATCAATTCCCCAATTGCTTAATAGCCAAATAAGCCATCAGCCCGGTGCTTATCTTAAAAGCATCCTCCTCCACATCAAATGTTGGGGTATGTACCGATGATGTTATGCCACGGCTTTCATTACGGGTACCTAAGCGGTAAAAGCACGAATCGGCAACCTGCGAGTAATAGGCAAAATCTTCCGCTGCCATCCAGATGTCAAGGTCGAGCACGTTTTCTTTTCCTAAATAATCTTCGGCGTGGCTGCGGGTAGCGGCGGTCAGCTTTTCTTCGTTGATCAGGAAGGGATAACCCCTTTCGATTTTGAAATCAACAGTTCCGCCCATACTTTCTACCAGGCCCTCGGCCATTTTTTTCATTTTGATATGGGCTTCGCTTCGCCATTTTTCATCCATGGTACGGAAGGTGCCTTCCAGGTAAACTTCGTTGGGAATCACATTGGTAGCGCCATTGGCAATCACTTTTCCAAACGACAATACCGACGGGCTCTTCGGATCAGCAAAACGGCTTACAATCTGCTGCAATGCGGTTAACATATGCGCTGTAATAATTACCGGGTCGATGTTTTGTTGGGGTTGTGCACCATGCCCGCCTTTGCCGCGTACCGTAACATACAATTCATCCGTCGAGGCCATGTATTTACCGGCACGGAAACCAACCTTACCGGCGTCAATCAAAGGCATTACGTGTTGCCCCAGTACTGCCTGTGGTTTTGGATTTTCCAGTACGCCCTCTTTTATCATCAGGCTGGCGCCGCCGGGCAGTTTTTCTTCCGCCGGCTGAAATATCAATTTCACAGTACCGCCAAACTGGCTTTTCAAGTCGGTTAATATCTTAGCTGTCCCTAATAGCGATGATGTATGCGCATCATGTCCGCAGGCGTGCATTACCCCCACATTTTGCGATTTATAGGGTACGTTATTAGCTTCGGTAATAGGCAAAGCATCAAAATCGGCCCGTAAAGCAACAACGTTGGATGAGGGTTTATCGCCTTTTATGAGTGCCACCAGGCCATTTTCGGCCATCTTTTCGTACTTCAAACCCAATGCATCCAGCTGTGCGCCAATAAAAGCAGACGTTTCGTATTCGTTAAAAGAAAGCTCGGGGTGGGCGTGCAGGTGGCGGCGGTTAGCAACCACTTCATTAAAAATAGTATTTGATAATTGCTGTATCTGCTCTTTAATCATTTGCGGCCTCAGATTTTGGGGGATTTATTTTGGTAGGGATGATAAAAAAGCTGGAGAACATATCTTTCAGTTCACTTTGCAGTTTCTGTGCTTCCAGCCTCGTCCTGAAATCACCTACCTGTACCTTAAAGTTGGGTTCGATGTAGGTGATATACGTAGGTGTTTCGGGATATTCTTCGGTAAATTTTGCCTGTGCATTATAGGCGGCCTGCCTGTTTGAGCCAAAATAGATCTGCAGGCGATAACCATTGGAGGTTGCCGCAGCCTCGCCGGCAAGGTTTTTACCCAGGAATGGCCTGCGGGCAATCAGCGTATCAATCAGCGGGTCCTTTACCACCTCAACTTTCCCCCGGGTTTGCGCCGAGGAAAATAAAGGCATAAAAAAAATGCAGCATCCTACAAGGCTTAATTTAGCTATGATGAATAGTGCATTTTTCATAATATATTTTATTAAAGTCCTGAGTCGGAAGTCTTGAGTCAGCTTGAGTCGATTCGACTTTTGACTCAAGACTCAGAACTTAAGACTCCGGACTTAATTAAACCTGTCCTACGCCGTGGCAGTTTTTATATTTTTTACCGCTGCCACAAGGACAAGGATCATTCCGGCCAATTTTATTTTCAACCCGCACCGGCGCCGATTTCTGTAACTCACGCATATCCTGCATAGCTGCGCCATTCGCTTCGCTTACCATTTCCGGTTTCGAAGTGCGGAGCTTTTTCAGATCCAATTTGGGTTGCGGTTTTGCTTCGCGCACCTCATCAGGTTCTTGCTGCACCGGGATAACGCCCCTGAAAAGGAAGCTAACCAGCTCCTTGTTCACATTGGCCAGCATGCCGCGGAATAAATTAAACGCTTCGAACTTATAAACCAGCAACGGATCCTTTTGTTCGTAAACCGCGTTTTGTACGGATTGTTTTAACTCATCCATTTCGCGCAGGTGCTCTTTCCAGGCATCATCTATCAGGTAAAGGGTCACATTTTTTTCAAATGACTTGAAAACTTCCAGCCCTTTATTTTTGATCGCTTTTTTAAGCGGAACAGATACCTGAAGGCCATGTATGCCATCGGTAAACGGCACCATAACATTCTCCACATATTCGCCGCGGGTGTCGTTAACATCCTTTAACACGGGGTAAGCCTGCTGTGCAATAGCATCCTGTTTACGTTTGTAAACTTCGGTTACGGCATCAAATACCCTGTCGGTTAATTTGGGTATGGTGGTAGCGACAAAATCGTCATGTGATATTTCAAAATCAACCGAGAACAAACGGATGATCTCCAGGTTAAATCCTTCGGAATTGTTTGCTTCTTTGTATTCGGTTACCACATCTTCAACTACATCAAAAACGGTATTGCTGATATCCACATCCAAACGATCGCCAAAGAGGGCGTTTTTACGTTTGGCGTAAATAACGGTACGCTGTGAGTTCATCACATCGTCATACTCCAACAGGCGTTTACGGATACCGAAGTTGTTTTCTTCAACCTTCTTCTGCGCACGCTCTATGGAGTTGGAAATCATGGAATGCTGAATCACTTCGCCTTCCTCAATACCCATTTTAACCATAAGGTTTGAGATCCTTTCGGATCCGAATAAACGCATCAGGTTATCTTCCAGCGACACAAAGAACTGTGAAGAACCCGGGTCGCCCTGCCTGCCCGCACGACCGCGCAACTGGCGGTCAACACGGCGCGATTCGTGGCGCTCGGTACCAACAATGGCCAAACCACCTGCTTCTTTTACACCGGGGCCTAATTTTATATCCGTACCACGACCGGCCATGTTGGTGGCTATGGTAACGGTGCTTGTTTTACCGGCTTCCTGCACAATGTCGGCCTCTTTTTGGTGCAGCTTGGCATTCAGTACGTTATGTTTTATACCGCGCAGCTTCAGCATGCGGCTTATCAGTTCTGATATTTCAACCGATGTTGTACCCACCAGTACCGGGCGGCCGGCCTGGGTAAGTTTTCCAATTTCTTCGGCTACGGCATTATATTTTTCGCGAACAGTGCGGTAAACCAAATCCTGGCGGTCTTCGCGGCTGGTTGGGGTATTGGTTGGTATTTCAACCACATCCAGCTTATAAATTTCCCAAAACTCACCTGCTTCGGTAACGGCAGTACCCGTCATGCCGCAAAGCTTGTGGTACATCCTGAAATAGTTTTGCAAGGTGATGGTGGCAAAAGTTTGGGTAGCATCTTCTACCTTAACATTTTCCTTTGCTTCAATAGCCTGGTGTAAACCGTCCGAATAACGGCGGCCATCTAATACACGACCTGTTTGCTCATCAACTATTTTTACTTTGCCATCGTCCAGGATATACTCTGTATCTTTTTCAAATAAGGTATAAGCCTTTAAAAGCTGATTCACCGAGTGAATGCGCTCCGATTTGATGGAAAAATCGCGCATCAATTCATCTTTCTTAGCAATTTTTTCCTCGGACGGCAAAGCAGATTTTTCAATGTCCGATATTTCGGTGCCCACATCAGGCATTACGAAGAAATGTGGATCTTCGCCCGATGCGGTGATCAGTTCGATACCTTTTTCGGCTAATTCAACAGAGTTGTTTTTTTCGTCGATGATGAAAAATAACTCGGCATCAACTTTATGCATTTCCTTGCTTTGGTCCTGCATATAATGATTCTCGCTTTTCAGTAATAGCTGCCTGTTTCCGCCTTCGCTTAAGTATTTTATTAAGGCTTTGCTTTTTGGCAAACCTCTGAAAGCGCGCAGTAGAGCCATACCACCTTCTTCGGGGCCGCTTTTGCCTTCAGCAATCAGTTTTTTAGCTTCGTTAAGGGCGCCGTTAACATAATTTTTCTGCGCGTTAACCAGGCGCTCAATACGCGGTTTTAATTCGTAAAACTCGTGCTCATCGCCACGCGGTATAGGGCCAGATATGATTAACGGTGTACGCGCGTCGTCAATTAACACGGAGTCAACCTCATCCACCATGGCATAATGCAGCCTGCGCTGAACCAGTTCTTCGGGGCTACGTGTCATATTGTCACGCAGGTAATCAAAACCAAACTCGTTATTGGTACCAAAGGTGATGTCTGCAAGGTAAGCAGCGCGGCGTTCTTCGGAATTTGGCTCATGCTTGTCTATACAATCAACCGATAAGCCATGGAATTCATACAAAGGACCCATCCATTCGGAGTCACGTCGTGCCAGGTAATCATTCACAGTTACAATGTGAACGCCCTGTCCGGCCAAAGCATTTAAGTAAGCAGGCAGAGTAGCAACTAATGTTTTACCTTCACCTGTGGCCATTTCGGAAATTTTACCCTCATGCAATACAATACCGCCTATCAGCTGTACATCGTAGTGCACCATGTCCCAGGTTACTTCGTTACCGGCAGCAATCCAGGTATTATGGTGAATGGCTTTATCGCCTTTTATCAACACGTTTGATTTACGGGCAGCCAGGTCTCGGTCAAACTGGGTGGCAGTTACCTCAATTTCTTTATTTTCTTTAAACCTTTTAGCGGTTTCCTTTACTACAGCAAAACCTTCGGGCAGTATGTTCATTAAAACAACTTCCAGTTCTTTATTGCGGTCTTTTTCCAGTTTGTCCAGCTGGGTGTACAAGGCAACTTTTTGGTTAACGGCAAGGTCCGGATCTTCGGCCTGTGCTTTAACAGATGCAATCTCGCTGTCAATTTCGGCAAGGGCTTCGGCAATAGTGGCTTTAAAACCGATGGTTTTGGCCCGCAGTTCATCGTTGGTTAGTGTGCCTAGTTTGGCAAATTCAGCCTTTACTTTTTCAGCCAGGGGTAATAAACTCTTTACATCCCGCTCCGACTTGTTTCCAAAAAGCTTACTTATAAAATTTAGCATGTTATTTTTCTATGATGCGACATTACTCAACAATTGCGCCACGGCAATAATGAGCCATTATGACAGGCAAAGCTACATTTTTTTTGGGATTACACCGATTATTAGTTGGGATTACACCGATTACAACATCTGATTACGCCGATGGTTTTGATGGTTTCACTGCCGGGGCATGATTACATAGATTTTTTGGCGATAACCATATAAAATAAATAATCCCCCAATCTATCGGAACCAAGGTTCAAATAGATTGGGGGATTATTAAAATATCGAACTTAAAAATTCAATCCAGTAAAAACAAAATCAGTGAAATCATAAAATAATAATCGGTGAAATCATTTACCTCTCCTGAGCATTCATGATGCCGCCAACTATTTTACCGTAGGCAAACAGGGGCAATGCAGCGTATGAGATCTTTTTCTTCCAATTAACATAGCGGTCGTTGATGAAATTGTCCCAGTTATAGCCATTTAGCTGGGCACGGCCTAACGAAATGCAGGGCTCTGTGATCTTGGTGGTATGCCACCAGCCTGAAGGGAACAGCAGTGTTTCGCCCTCTTGCAAAGTAAATTCTATGGGAACGGCATCCTTAAAAAGCGGGAATTTTTCGTAATCCGGATCGAGGAAGTTAACCTGCGAAAACTTAGGGTTGTCTGGAAACGGATACATGCTGGGTGTTTGTTCGGGCGGATACATTACAAAATCCTTGGAACCATATACCTGTGTGATCTGCGTATGCATAAACAAGGCATCGTAATGCAGGTATGGGAAACTCGATCCTTTTCCACCTAAAAATATTTCATAAACGGTTGTGCCCTGCAATAACTGCTTGGGCATCAGTTTATGGTTTATCCTGTCAATTTTACCGTATATTATCTCAGGTAAAAAATCCTCCATCAATTCAGGAAATACTTTTTTTACATCGAAGTTATAAGGGTATGGCGCTGGGTTTTCGGCAGTTGAGGTTAACATCTGATCAATAAAGTCGCCCATATTGTGGTTAACGCCATTGATGTTTTTATTGATGTGCGAATAGTTTTGTTTAAACCAGGCCGGGGTGAATTTTTTCATCGCCTTCCAGTCCTTAGCAGCATCGGTTAACACTACCGGGCGCGAGTGTTTTACATATTCGTTCAAAAACTCCTCCTGCGACAAATTTGTACGCCTGTCTACCCCTGCAATTACTTTGTACTTTGGTTTAACTTCTATTTCTTCGGTAAGCATGTTCCTTAATTTAAGTTTGGGTACTTTAAACATGCCTTATACGTAAGCAGTTTACCAAGGGTTATAAGTGCATTTCCGGCAGATCATACACACTCTATTGGCAAACTATTGGCAATCCTAGTCTTTATCAGGCTCATCTTCTTCACTATCATCGTCCTGGAAGCTATCAGCATCGTCATCATCAAACTCCTCAAAAAACCGGTCCTCGTCAAACATCAGCTCTTCAAGCGCTTCCTGTTCGGGGGTGCTGGTATCAAAACGGATGGCCCAATTATCGGGGATGTCATACGTTTTATCAAAACCCCGCACCCATTCGTTAAAAACCAGGCGAAATTCGTCAACTTTGTCGCGCATCAGGTCAACGTAGTCTTCCTCGTTTATTTCCACCATGGAGGCAAACGAAACGGCATTAAACATATCCTGTACGGCAAGTTTTATCAAAACGGCATTCTGCATGCGCAACGAATATAATCCCCCGCCTTCGGCGCCGGCAATTTTGGCCTGCACCAGGGCGGCATTAGTCCACATTTGTGCTGCCAGGTGCTCCTTCATCTCGTCTTCCTTAAGCGAATCGGCTATAACCTCGGCCAGGTCAAACAGCTCCTGTGCCTTTTGATAAACCGGTAATTTTTCAAATTTTTCTAACCTGCGCGACATTGGTGGATTTTGTGAACGTAAAGGTAAGAATTAATGAGGAGATGATTTAATTTGAAAATTTGGCGATTTGAAAATTTGAAAATGTTTCATTTTCAAATCTCCAAGCTCATGCCACATCCGCACATTTATTATCTATGAATTAATGAGCGGTGATTTAATTTAAAAATTGGGGGATTGGGGAATTTGAATATGTTTCATTTTCAAATCTTCAAATTAACTCATCTTCAAATTCATACCACATCCGCACATTTATTATCTTTGCCCCCATGAATATCCTGCTCCTCGGTTCGGGCGGAAGGGAAAGCGCCTTCGCCTGGAAAATCTCTGAAAGCCCTAAATGCGATAAACTTTTTATTGCGCCGGGAAACGCCGGTACCTGTCAGTACGGAACAAACCTGGATGTTAAAGCCAACGATTTTGAAGGTGTTAAAAAAGCAGCGCTCGAAAATAACGTCGATTTGGTTTTGGTAGGCCCCGAAGAGCCGCTGGTGAAGGGCATTCATGATTTTTTCCTGGCCGATGCAGCTTTAAAACACATACCAGTAATAGGACCGCAAGCCGAAGGCGCGCAGTTGGAGGGCAGTAAAGATTTTTCCAAACAGTTTATGGTGAGGCATAATATCCCGGCAGCGGCCTCAAAAACCTTTACAATTGATACCATAAACGAAGGGTATGACTATTTGGGCACCATTGGTTTACCCATAGTTTTAAAAGCCGACGGCCTTGCTGCAGGTAAAGGTGTTTTGATATGTGCCACTGTAGATGAAGCCAAACAGGAACTAAAAGAAATGCTTGCCGATGCCAAATTTGGCGACGCCAGCTCGAGCGTGGTGATAGAACAGTTTTTGTCCGGTATCGAGCTTTCGGTATTTGTGATGACGGATGGCACAAATTATAAGGTTTTACCCGAGGCAAAAGACTATAAACGCATAGGCGAAGGCGACACCGGTTTAAATACCGGTGGAATGGGATCGGTTTCCCCTGTGCCGTTTGCCGACGCAGCTTTTATGCAGAAGGTTGAAGAGCGTATAATTATTCCTACGGTTAATGGCTTAAAGAACGAGAATATACCTTATATCGGTTTTATTTTTATTGGTTTGATGAGTTGCGGAGGCGAGCCCTACGTAATTGAATACAACTGCCGCATGGGCGACCCGGAAACCGAGAGCGTAATGATGCGTATAGAATCGGACTTTGTTGATTTACTGTCCGGCGTGGCCGAAGGAAACCTTGATCAGAAAGAATTAATTATCTCCGGCAAAACAGCTGCTACTGTAATGATGGTGGCCGGCGGTTACCCCGGAGAGTATTTAAGGCATAAAACCATCACCGGTATCGAAAATGTACGCGAATCGCAGGTTTTTCATGCCGGGACTTACCTTGATGGGGATACTATAAAAACCTCGGGCGGTCGCGTGTTAGCGGTTACTTCCCTGCAAAGCAATATGTTTACCGCCCTGCAGCAAGCCACTGCGGATGCAAGCCGGATTTATTACGATGGGATGTATTTCAGGAAAGATATCGGGTTTGATCTATTATGATAAGTCCGCGGCCGGGCGTTTAAGATGGGAAAATAGTTCCGTAGTTTTCAAAAGTCAATTTTCGGCTGGCATTATATGCGATATATCGCCAGATAAATCGCAAAGGCTTAGTTGAATAATATCCCACACGATGTTGTTGTCGATGCCAAAATAGTCGTGCACTATTACATTTCGAAAATCTTTTACCTGTCTCCAGTTAATCTGCGGATTTTCTTGTTTGAAATTTTCAGGCAGACGAGCAACTGCTTCACCAATTATCATGAAGTTATGTTCGACGGCATGTCTTGTTTTTATATCCCCGCAATATTTCTCAAATGAAAAGCCCTCTGTAAATGCGGTTATATTTTGGACAGCTTCAACAATATCGTTTAAAAGAAGTTGTGGTATTGCGATCAGAGATGAATAAGATTTTTTTCAACAAAAGGCAGATATTGTGCCTTTATACCTTTTCGCGAAACCAGATCAACTTTAGTATTAAAAACATCTTCCAGTTCGTGACAAAGCGTAATAAACTCTATCCCAATTCGTCCATTAAAATCAACCAATATATCGATGTCGCTAAGTTCGGTATTATCTCCCCTGGCATAGGAACCAAATAGAGCTAGCTCGGAAATAGGGTATTTTTTTCCAACTCCGCTTTTTTGTCCTTAAGTATATCTACAATTTGATTGGTAGTGTACATATACAAATTTACAGAATAAATGCAAGTATACAATATTCCGTTTAAGCGTAGTTAAACCAGCCGTTGTTAGTTAAAACTCTGAAATCGAGAATCTACTTTAGGAGTTATTGCTTAAATATCTCCGCCAGCTTTGCCGGCAGCTCGTTACTGTCGAGGTCGCGGGCGATGATCTTTCCATCCGGATCAAGCAGAAAATTTTGTGGAATAGCGGTTAGTTTGTACAGATTAACAAGGGGACTTTGCCAAAATTTTAAGTCCGATACTTGTGTCCATAAAAGCCCATCGTGGTGTATGGCGTTTAGCCAGGCTTTTTTATCGCCGGGTTTATCGAGCGATACGCTCAGGACGGTAAAGTTTTTGTCCTTGTATTGCTTGTAAGCTTTAAGCACACCCGGCGACGATTCCCTGCAAACGGGGCACCACGAGGCCCAAAAATCCAATAACACGTATTTCCCCCTAAAGGAAGATAGTTTTACCGGCCTGGCGCTGGTATCAGGCAGTTCAAAATCCGGCGCAATTTTCCCCAGCCCGACTGCGCTCATATTATCGAGTGTTTGGGCATAAGCTTTTCCCTGCGGGCTATTCTTAACCTCCGCCGATAACTTATTATACAATGCCGAAATAGCATTGTAATCGCTAAAAGTGGCAAATGACTGCAATGCGTCAAGGCTAATGAGCGAGCCCGGATGATCCGTTATATATTGCATGTTCAGCGCTCTCCGTTCCTTTTCAAGCGCCTTGTTTTGCATTTCAAGCTCTTTTAAAAAAGCAGGCGATCTCTTTTGCTCTTCGGTTGCGCTCGTGTCTTTCGTTTCCAATTCCCCGTGCGCGGCATCCCCCAAAACTTTTTGCTTGATCCGGACGGAAAGATCATCGGCAAAAACTTAAGGGGCGATGATTTGGAAAATAAACTCGAAGAGATTTTCGGGAAGATTTAAGTTTAGTCCGAAAATCGGGAAGTCCGAAAGTCCGGAAGATGCTTCTCAGTTGAACGTTTAGAAAAGTCCGAAAGATAGTAAGCGCTGTTTTTCGGACTTTTATTTTATCTACATTAGCATCATAAATACTGAATAAAAAACTCCCTGGTATGAAGAAATTGCTGCTTGTTTTTTTGATCTGTTTAAATATTAATGCCTTTGCACAGACCCATAACTATACCATACAAGGCAAAATCGGCAATCTCAATCAGC